>JAAUXT010075226.1_pt1 | contig 16005 bp, 14 predicted proteins | sample 7278171 | NCBI WGS metagenome assembly JAAUXT01 (sample SAMN14350112, study PRJNA611818) | marine sediment metagenome | isolation source: surface marine sediment (1.8m) | place: French Polynesia: Moorea | collected 2018-08 | reverse complement strand
TACCCCCATGGGGGGAGGGATGCAGGCTAAAATAGTGATAGTGTGCTATTTTCCATCTATTTTCTAACTAAATAATTGTTGTAAAAATATTCAGACTATTAAAAATTGTTAGGCACTGCCAACACTCCTCCCCCAGTAAGGGGTGTTGGCAGTGCCTAACAATTTTTAATATTCTGAATATTTTTACAATAATTATTTAGTTAGAAAATAGATGGAAAATAGCACAATATCACTATTTTAGCCTGCATCCCTCCCCCCATGGGGGTATCACGTGATCACTTGACCCCTTCAGGTTTTCCTTTTCAATATGGCTGCCAACCAGAGAGCTATTACATTTGAGGAAATTGAGATTCTAAGCTTTCTGTGTCAAAATATCAGGAAAATTTGCAAAATTGCCTCTCAGTTGGGTTTGCCAAAGAACCACCCACAAGTGGTGCATCGGGTAGTGGCTCACTTCAATCTGGGGCCAGCACCTCACCAGATTTTTGACAGACTCGTCTGGCACCTCGCACACACCATCTGAGGTGAGTGGTTTTGGTCCATGTCACCCCACACTCCTTGAAGAAAATTCTCTGGGCGGTTTTCGAGCAGACCACCCTTCTCCAATCCCACAACAATCCTGATTTGAGAGAGGATTTTTGTCCGAGACCCCTACTCTGGTGACAGCAGAATCCCACGAGTGCTCAAGTGGATCGTGGGTGAAGAAAACCGCAAACCACAAACCCTCACCTGAAGAATCAGTGTGGTCGATCCAGCATCTGGATTTCACACACACACACACACACACACACACACACACACACACACATCTGGGTCTGCTCACTGCGATCACCACAGCAAAATCAACTTTGAAGCTGAGGTCTTGAAAGAGGAGAGGAAGTCAAAAGAGCCTAAAATGTGCTTCTTTCGCCGTGGTCTCACATAGTGAACTTTAGACACATAAATCGCGTGACAATGAATGTGCTGCGAAGTGTGCCAACTGGGCACGATCTGCAGGCGGAACAAAATCTCGATTCTGACCCACCTCTTGTCCAACCTGCCGAAACATCGGTCGCAGCAGTTGCCCATAACATCCACAAACTGCTTCATATATCCACACGCATCTCAGCACCTCCTGTCGCAGGGTAAATCCATTGTGAATCGGGAAATCTGTTTTTGACAGCTTTTCTCTCGACTGGAAACGGAAGTTGTGAGTTTAGCCCGAAAATTTTGACCATGAAGCTGTTTTGTGCCAGCAAATTTTGCGCGCAACTAAAGAGCACGTCATCGCGTTCACGCACAGCAGATTCTTCAGCTTTTGCGCAAGGCAGAATTGTAATTTGTGCACAAAAATTTTTTTCGTTGAGCGACGAGCAAATAACAAGTGGAAACTAGTTTCAACAGTTTATTCAGAAACATTTTACAGACAGAACAGCTTCCAAACAAAATATATGCCACTCAAGATTGTGCAACACTTTCAACCCGCACAGAAAAAAGAAAACAAAATCCCACAATTTTTGTAAATACCAAACTACTTGTAGATTTCTACATCAATCAAGTGTGGTCACTGCGAAGCTCCAGTGGCTCTTATTGCTGTGTAGAAGTGTTGAATAAGTGCAATAACACACTCTAGAATTTCAGAGCTGACTTGCACAACACCAACTGTCTACAGTCTACCTTCTCGTCAAAGAAAAATTCATTTGTACGATTTCATCAGATTGTCCACCGAGTTGGCACACAGATTGCCACAGCACACAACAAGGAACCCGTTTGAACTGCAATGAACACAGACAATAGGCGAGAAACTCCCGCCAAGGTTTTCTCACAAGTCCCACTTACAGAAATTGCTTGAGAACACGGACAAAGAAAGCAAAGTTTTGCAAACGCTCGCAGGAACTTGGGCTTGCACGTGTGAAAAAATATAATATATCCGCGATTTGATCATCTGACTTTTTTGCAAATAGTAGGGAGAAGCGACCGGGTTTGTCACACCTTTGGACATGGGGACAGCGTCGTGGACTTGTAGTGGACCGGTTCCCAAAGGGAGAACAGGGCTCAAAAGCGGGTGGACCCAACCCCAATCCACCACAAAACACGCACTTTTCCCCGCTTGAGCTGCACTCACTGCTTTGATGAGCGAAGCTGTGTTACTCCACAGACAACAGCTGCGTGGACAGAAAGCGAGTGAGAAAGCAACTGGTTCAGTGTTGCGTCCACAAAATCTACATGGATCAAACACACTAAGATTACACAGTGAGTGTACAAAAATATCACCATTTTCTTGCACAGACGATATATAGCATTGTTTGTAAAGTTTCTTGAATGGACGAAGTAGCCGCATCAGACAAGCACGCCTGCTCAGCAACTGCTCAGATATTGACTGGTTCAAACTTACGACTGGAGCAAATCTTTCCATTGAGAGACAAGCAAATGTTGGACAACACGTCACGACTGGTGGTGGTTTGGAATCACCACTGTACAGCAAAAACATGGAGGGGGAAGAACCGTCCCAGAAGCACGCAATTCGAAAAGGTGAACAAATTTTCATTTTGAAAGACACCAATGTTTCCACACAATGTATAAAAATAGACCTATTTTTGAAACAGAGGAGAAAATTTTATGCAAAAAAGTTCAGAGCAAAACAAAGATTTTCACTCATCTTGAACAGAAGAAAAATAAATACGTTAAACAAACAAGAAAACAAAGCCGCGACGATAAGCGCATCGGCGTGAACAAGCGCCAAAGCTCAAACATGGCACAGTTAGGCCCGGCCAAATCGTTCTTGGCTTGTGCAATGGAATTTTTTGTCAGTTTCACCAGAGCATTTTCTTGTTCGCTTGCAGTGTTCACAATGCTCGGATTTTACTTCGAACAAGAAACTAGAACAGTCCGGGCGAGACTGCACATCAAGGCGCGCAAGTCAATCGAAAGTGGAGTGAACAAAGCCTGAAGCACATGTCAAAAAGCAACAAAACGTCTGCTGCACAAAAGGTGAAATTTGTTGGGAAATGCAAGTCAGTGAGGAAACCTGTTTCCTGCTCACTCGGCGTCGCCGACTCTTTACACACATTTCAAATCACAGTCACCTACAAAACAAACCACAAGCGACGAATAAATTTCATTATTTTTGTGAGTGAACCGAGATCATTGGTGCTGAAGCGTACGCAACGAGCGCGCGTTGTCGCTGCGAGATATATGTCTGTGCAAAAGGAGAAAACAGCTCTGGCCCCATCCCACCCAACCCTCAAAAAACACTCACAAGAAAATAGAGCAGACGTGCCCGACACACACATCGTCTTTGGACCAAAAATCAACAGAACACCTTTCGCTTGGAAATATTAAAATCAAAAAATGCAACAATAAATTCTCAACAAATGCAAGTGTGTTCCCTTCGTCGTCTCAAAAATCACTCACCAACACAGCAGTGTGAAAGAATTGCATAAAATATCGCTCAAGGCAAGGAGTTTTTAAGAACTGTTGACGGGTGCGAACATTCATCATTTTACGGTCATACACTGTTGTCATCAAGTCAATTTGGCCTGCAACTGGAAGAGACCCGTGTGTGCCGATCCGAAGAACAACCAAGAGGTTCTGTGAGTTTGTGAGCAGAAAATCAGCAGCAAGTAAAGGTGGTTCGTGCAGGAAGAAAACTTGTCAGTCGACCAAGGGACGACACACGTGAAACGACACTTCTGGCTTCTTTTGCACTGCACACATCACGAGTGTCGACCCACGACCCACCCAGTGTGAAAATGGGCCTCAGAAGGTGCCCAGATATCAATGTAGCAGAAAGGTGTGGTTTAGTCTGAAGAACTTCCGAAGCGTGTGCTTGAAACGACGGAAATTCACAAGGGGAAGTTGCAGCAGTCCCTTTCAAAGTTCCACAATCACAAACTGGCAGGTGTTTTGTATGAATTGGAACTCGCTCGTGCCAAAACAGGCGACAAGCTCTGGAGACTTGCAAAAATACAAAATCACACAACTGCCCGACAGTGCGCCCAGGGCGGAACGTCAACAAATCCCAGCAAGAGGTTTGGAGGTGTGGCGTTGGGAAACATCCATGTGACTCATTCTGTATGATGTGAAAGCTGCTATTCACTCACAACCACACATACGAGGACACTGAACTTTTGCAAATGTATTTGCCACAGCGAGTAACATCCATTGTCTTGTGCAAAATCTCAGCGGTGCTTGAACAAGAATTCAGAGCTTCGGAGTTGACAAAATCTGTCCCTTCAAACAATTTTGATCGCAAAGTCAAAACAGCAAAGCAGAAAAGCAGAACCGGTGACGCGTGGACATAGTTTAGTCTCCGTCCCACGAGCACAACAAACTACTGAATTTCTCCAACCCGCCCCGCCCCCGTGCGTTGTGCGCGCGTGTGTGTGACGGGCGCACTCGTTTCTTCAGACTGTGTACATGTCGCGCTTGCCTAAGCTGGGCTCGGATGCGTGGAACGGACTGAACCAGCGGTAGGAGAACGGGGTCCCGAACACCATCTTGAGACTCATCCACCGAGACTTCTGCTTCCACTGCCCAGTCTCCTTCTTGAGCTGCTCGATCCCCTACAATGAATGAATGAATGAATGAATGAATGAATGAATGAATGAATGAATGAATGAATGAATGTTGCTCTTCCTGACCTCCAGGACTTTGTTCGCTTCTCAGGAACAACACACGCGATCCGAACTCAATGCCCACATGTTGTCTCTGGTGCACATCAATTGACTTGTGTTGTGACGGGACATACGATGCGTCCAGTATTTTCCTGTGTGACGTATCTACTCACGGTTTCATCGTTGCAGATGGCGCAGAGCTGGGTCCCGAACATGACAGCCGTGAAGATGGCGAAGAGAATCGCCTCGAACAGCACGAACACGAGGCAGATGCCTGTGCGCACCTGGTGATCGTCAGGGATACACACTGCAAAACACCAACAACCTGTCACCAGGGCAACCACCAGAATCAAACAACAATGATGCACTGCACAAATTTCACAACACATTTCTCCGTAAGTCCTTCGTTGTCAGTGATTTTCTTTGGGGCTTTTGTTTGGTTGGTGAGGACAACAACTACTATCACGATTCGCTTTTGGCATCAGCGAGCCGAAAAACCAGCACGTTGTTCCCAAGCCTTGGCACGAAAGAATGCAAAATTGGGACCCTCTCGTTGGATTACATTCGAGTCAGAAAAGCAGCAACTCAGACCGTCAACGAAACTGCAGACAACTTCAACCAAGATTCTTCTTGAACACAACAGCTCTACCAACTTTCTGAGCGAATTTATAACTGAGTTTCTACTTCACCGAATGGAACCAGAGGAACAACTAGGTCCGTATCGGCTAAAGACCAGAGGAAAGGAAAGTTATTCGTGTCTCTCCAAAGAAAGGACGAAAAGGGCTGCAAGACAAAATCCACAAAGCAACTGAAAACCCATCCCAATACCAAATCTTCACAAGTCTGAACGGCCGCAATATCTGTTGAAAAACATGCAGAACGAGAACAGTCCAAAGCCAAATCCTTGCCTTGCACCAACACAAACGCTGCGAGTCCGTCAAGAACCCGAACCGGGAGGGAGGGAACACACCGCGCATGCGCGTAATCCAACAGAGGGCACCTCGCTCTCTCAGCCGACTCTCTCACCTGTCACGTCCAGGAAGTGCGGGACAATAGAAAAGCTCTTACGGTCGAGGTTCCTCTTGAAGCAGGTGAGGAAATGGTGCAGCGAGAAGTAGAGCGCGTGCAGCGAGATCAGGCAGATGTAAAACTGCAACGAAAAACACGCGCGTCAGCAGGGCACGTGTTGTGTTCCTGCACATGTCAGCGTTGTGTCAACGCAGCGCCAACTGACAGCGCATCCAGTGTTTGCCGAACGTTGGCAGCACCGAAGCGGTAAGATGCTGGGTGAGTATTGAACAAACAAACCGTTTCGTTTGTGCGAAACTTTCGCGTGATTAGATGTTGGAGGAGAAATTGTACTGGAAACACATCAATGAAATGAAAATGCTCAGATCATTTGCAGACAACAATCAACACTGAACGAACATTGGACTGTTGTCAGAGATCATAGAAACATTCATTGTCGCGTGGCCAACCAACACCCAGCTTGTGCAGAAAACGCAATCGTGCGCGGCCGCCACTGCTCACCGTGAAGAGGACGAAGAATTTCTGGTTGTCTCTGCCGACGCAGTTGTTCACCCATGGACAGTGGTGATCCATCTTCTGAATGCACCGTCTGCACACACTGAGAGGACACGACACAAACACATGTTAAATTGTGTCCATTTTGCTGTCCTCCCTCAACCAACGGCAATTCTCGAGAAATTTTGTTTGCCGTTCTGGACGTACGGTTCGTGTGCTTTCTTCATTTGTTGCAGACACACAAGATCTGCATAAAAACGGAGGTCCATGTTGCTGCTCAAGTCAAAAGCGACGACTGCGCACCCACGCTGCACCCACAGGGGCATGGTACTGTGAAAATGACCAAGATGTCTGCTGTTGTTGACTGACCTGCAGTGGTGCGCGCGGTCTGGTTTGATGGAGACGCACTTCGGACACTTGTAGACGACCTGACCCTCGCGCAGCTGCAGGTTGGCGATGTTCTCTCGCGTCGCGTTGCCACGCGGCACCGCACCCTGCAGACGCGCAAACAAAACTGTCGTCAATATGGACGTGCAGAGAAAGTCTCACGTGTCTGCACCATCGCTGTTGCAGACCAGCTGCTTTGATACATAATAGCTGCAGCAGTTGAGCTGTTTCATTGCATTTCGAAGCAACTTGAGCGCAAGTGGTATTTGCAATGGAGGAACGAGCGTTCAAGCTGTGCTGGCAGATTTCAACTGCAGGTGACACTCTGACTAAAACAAAACAGGAACAGTCCGTACAAAGGCTTGAAATACTCACAGGATCCATGAACATGCACCGGGAATGCGCCACTAGTCCGAGGAATGCCATGAACATGTTCAACATGCCGTTCAACGCGCTGTAGTACGGATCATGAAAATGTATGAGCACTCCAAAGAACAGCGCCAACTCTCCAAATATCACGAGGCCCCACGTGAACCCGGCTGCTATGATTCCTGCTATATCCTTCACACACCACAAATGAAACACGGAAGACCCTGTCAAGTACAAGCGCAGGCGCCGGCAGCATCTGTCACTGAGGTCATAGATCCGAATGTTGTCCTTGTAGGAGAGGTCATCCTCCTTGAAGGCGGTGTCGGGCCACACGAACTCGGGTCTCCGCTGTAGGTCCTGCAGGTCTGCGGGCTGCACGGGCAGCGAGGCTCCGGCCGGAGGGGGAGGGCCGCCCGGGGACGAGTACGGCCTGGCGACGGCGCGCGCCGTGGACCGGATCGTCGGGCCTGTCGTCGCCCCGTTGTCCATGTGAGGCAGCGGTGCAGCCTGCATCTGTGTTAGTTCCCTGTAAAAGAGGCGGCACGTTTGCAGGTTCGCTTGCGATAACTGCGGGAGAAACAGTTGTCAATCAAGCAACATTAACGTTTGGTCCTGTGCGCTTGTGTTGCCAACCACAATCGATCTTCACCAACAGGTGTGGCAGAATTCACACGAACAAAATTCCCGGAAGCAAAACACAAGTAAGTTTCCAAGCTCCAACAATTAAACTTAGATCTACTATCACGTTATTTTAAACGCTGCGGAGAAACTTTAGATCAGGAATATGCAGCCGAACAAAAACATTTCTTCGTTCTTTTGTGAAAACATTGTCAGAAGTCAAAACCACACCCAATGGAAGAAACACCTTTTATCGCCCACGAAATACCATTCGATATTCTCCCTTACTTGGGAAGCTACAATCAAAACATACTCACATGTCCAGTCTTGCAGCTATGCGCAATATATCTACACAAACTATGGGTCCAAATATTCCAAATATCGATGTGAAAAACGGTTTTCACATTTGCTTGTTCCCCGTATTCTTCCTTCGCCGGGTTCCAGGCGAACTTTCCAGAGCGAGGCTCAAAATGGCGGCCGCTGTCGGTAGGGTCACTTGCCAGCGACTTTTGAAGGCCCAACGGCCGCTGTTGAGCCAAAAGGTAAATATCATTGTCATCAACAGAACGGCTGTGACCACATGTTGGATATGCATCACTTTTTGTGGAATTTCAGAGCGAACTTCCCTCTGATTTTGGCGCCGAATTGTTGGTCAAAACTCAGCGTTTTGTCATTCACATTCGTCCTTGGCCTCTTCGCAAGCAAATTTGTGGTCATGAGTCCAGAAGTGCAGCACCAGCGTTCCAGACTGTTTGCCAGATCAACAGAGTGAACCTCTTGTGGTTATTTTTATTGCACGAACCAAGTTTGGAATGTGAGCAATTGATTGTTTTGGGTTGTTCCCTTCAAGGAAAACATCTGGATTTCCTTTTCGAACCAGATCTGACCTGGCCTTGAGATAGGACTCCAACCCCCACCCCTTTTCCGTTCACATAACCTTTGCCTGATCTGGATCTATCGTGTGTCATATCTGCGCCAATAGTTCCAGACTCTACGTGCATTTTTCGCAGAGGTCAAGGTCCTCGAAGTGATCCACCTGGATTGTGGAGACCAGATTGACAAGAGTCCAGTTCTGGACCGAATCTCAGCAGTCTGTATCTGTGTTTTCAGGTCGGGTTTTTCAACAAAAGTGGCCCTTCAAAGGGATGGCAGGAATGGAGTAAGGCCAAGAAAGTGGTGAGTAGTATTATTTCTGAGACTTCCGAAACTGGATGTTGCAGTTCGTGTTGGAAAGTCTACCATCCCTGACCAAATCTGGATCAGTTCTTGCTGTTGCAGACTTTGTTGTAATTGACGCACAAGTTTCAAGTGGAACACTTCATGCGTTGGGCGTTGCGTCCTTGTCCGACTCACACAGGCGCTGCCTCACCAAGTCGACAGCACACCAAAAGATCTGGACTTGCCACAGTTCATTGCAACAATCAACGCGACCTTGACGTTTGCAGGTGGTGGGCGCGGCGGGCTCGGTGGCGGCGGGGGGCGCGGCGCTGGTGGCCGCCCTCCAGGGGACGGTGTACGCCCGGGAGCTCGAGCTCCACCCGCCGCACTTCGCCTGGTCGCACTGGGGCCATACCGAGGCCCTGGACCACTCCAGGTGAGTAGCCACACGCGAGTGAATTTGAAAGATCATCAATAATCTGTCAAGTGAAAGTTATTGTATGTTCGTGTGATTTGTTGGGATATTCAAGACTGCACATTTTTTATCAGTCTTTACGTTTTTGAACTGCCATGATACGACAGCAGATTGAACTGGTGTGTATTTTCATTGAGAAATGTGAAAGGGAGGTAGCGGTGATGCAGTGCTGTGCGTTGCGTGATTTCAGTATCCGGCGGGGATACCAGGTGTACAAGCAGGTGTGCGCAGCGTGTCACAGCATGAACTACATGTACTTCCGGAACCTGGTGGACGTGATGATGACGGAGGAGGAGGCGAAGGCCGAGGCAGAGGAGGTCAGTGACGAACATTCACACCGAACCGGGGCCGAGCATTTGTTCGTCTTGAAGGCAAACCTCTCGCGCCATGACTCACGATATGCGACAACAAGGGTGCTTCGTGTGTTGCAGCCCTGTGCTTGTAAGGGCTGAGTTTTGGGTGGAACATGTGACAAAGTGTGTGAAGAAGGTCCCTATCTTCTGTGATTTGGAAAAAGACTTTAGTGCACTGTTTGACAGTCCGTGTCTGTTCTCCATGCCCACCAACTACACAAGCGTCCGTTGCGCATCTCGTTCGTCATGTGAACGCCTGATACGTTCGACATAAACTGCTTCAGTTCACAAAGTCTCGCAAACATGTTGATTGGTTTGTCCGCCACAGCAATTCAAAAATTGAGCCAAATCCTTGTGAGTTGTTTCGGCTGATGTGTTTGACCGTCGCGCTCGTGTCTCCCTCCAGACGATGGTGCAGGACGGGCCGGACGATGAGGGCAACATGTTCGAGCGGCCGGGCAAGTTGTCCGACGGCTTCCCGAAGCCCTACCGCAACGACAATGAGGCGAAGGCGGCCAACAACGGCGCGCTGCCGCCGGACCTGACCTACATCGTGAACGCGCGGCACGGCGGCGAGGTGCGCGGGGTGGGGAGCAGGAGGAAGTGCGTGTTGAAGTGGGAGGGGGCGGGGGTTGCACGGTAGGGCAGAGTATGTGTGAGGGAAGAGTGGAGTGGCGCGTGTGCTGGGGAGGGTTCAGGCGGGGGGCGGGAGGGGAGTCGGAGGTGCTTGTGCTGGAGAGGGTCGGGTGACTGTTAAAAAAAAATTCATGTGTGGTTTTGATGTGCGTGTGCGTGTGTGTGTTGTGTCTTCTAGGTGATGTGGTGCTTGTGCGTGTGTGTTCATTCCACATGTGGGTAAAAAGTCCGTGCGTGTGTGTGTGTGTGTGTGTGTGCGTGCTTCCACCAAACGTGTGACGGCGCTGAACGCGCAAACACGTATCAGCCTTCACTGTATCGGTATTGTGTGTCCCTCACTGCGCTGTTTTCTCACTGGTCTGCTCTGTGTTGCAGGACTACATCTTCTCGCTGCTGACCGGGTATGTAGACGAGCCCCCGGCCGGGGTGACGCTGGGAGAGGGCCAGGCCTACAACCCGTACTTCCCGGGCGGCGCGCTCAGCATGGTGCAGCAGCTCTTCAACGACTCTGTGCAGTACGAGGACGGTGCGTACAGGGGCGGGGGTCACGTTCCGTGCGCCCTTCTTGCTGCAATTAAATTGGCGCTGCAGCACGAGTATCCAACGCGCCTCACATTGACTTGCACAGTCGTTGTTTGAAAATGGGTTCAGCAAGCCAAGTAGACCAACCAGATTCACACAGCATTCATGCGAGTGCCGGAGTCGGAAAGGAATGAGTGATAGTGGGGCATGTGTTTTCGTGAGTCTTTGCTCCTTTCTTGCCACTGATGCTGACGTCAGCAAGTTTCTTTTTCGTGGTCCAGGCACGCCAGCAACGGTGAGTCAGATGGCGAAGGACGTGTGCACGTTCCTGCGCTGGTGCGCCGAGCCGGAACACGATGACAGGAAGCGCATTGGTATCAAGGTGAGCCACAGTGCGTGCACGCACACGTGAGTGCACACGCACGCACACACGCATTCGCGTGCGTACAGACTGACACTGACCAGTTTTGCCTTGTCAAGCAGCCAGTGCACACGCACACACAAACCCAGTACACCGCGTGGTTGGGCCAATATCAAAACAGCCTCCAAATCCATGTCCTCTTATGTCAAGAGACGAAAGATTGGTGTGGGTTTCTGCTTCTTTGCTTGGAGGGTCACAGGATGATGCCACGAGGTCCTTTTCAATGTTCCCTGGGACGACACAAGTAACTTGCTGAACAACACGATCTTGCTCCTTTGGACCAAAACGTCCTGTCGTCCAGACATATTTAACTTCGGCATGGTCGACTCGCTCATGTTTGTTTGGATGGTGTTTTTGGAGGCCAAACGGCAGACGTGCGACTCCAGGGAAAATAAACCCTCGTGAAAAGGCTCAAGAAAAACTGCCCTTCGTGAAGTCTGAAGTGGGAAGAAAAAGGATTCGAGGGAACTGAAGAATTTGTACATCATGCGTGATGTCCCTGTACATGTCTAAACACTCTGCAAAACCAGAGCACGAGCTGATGATTTCCCGTTGATCTTTTTCAGTTGCTGTCCGTGCTCGGTGCGCTCTCGTTTATTGCTTTCTACTTCAAACGCCACAAATGGACGACGCTTAAGAACATAAAACTCGTGTACAAACCTCCGCGGGACCTGCAGTGATGACGTCACATCCGGGGAACAACACGTGTCAATGAAAGGGACTGTGGTGTCGAGACGCACGACGGACGGACATGCTGAAGCCGTGGACGTTTGTTGTGTCGGTTTTCAGTAGACACCAACGGAGTATTAGTTGAAACATCACCAACGCATCAGAAACATACGACGAGAATTTTGCGTTGTGCACACACAACTGGTGAGTTTTGTTTTGGGTGTTTTCTGACCGGATCCTCGATGAGAAATCTGTGCAACTTTTCCAAGGTTTCTCGTCAATCAGTGTGAAAATGAGGGACACGTGGGTGCAGCTTGGTTTGTTCGAAGTTTGGGACGCTGTCGTGGGTCTGTTACACACCGTGCGTCGTGCGCTGTGTCGATGTACAGGTCACTGGGCGCTGCGGCTACTGCTGGACGCATTGCCTGTTGACTCGTACGTGGGCGTGACTCTTGCTACGCATCCGGTGTGAGCCCTGCCTCAGCGGTTGTCGACAGCTTGGGCCGCCTGGCCAAAATCGCGGCCATGTGCCTTTTGTTTTCTGTAGAAGAGACAGATATCAGGGGTTGAACCAAGAGAGAGACACAATGGGCCAAAGCGTGTTTCGCTTGTTCTTTTCTTCTATTGTTTTCCAATTTGGATCGTGTGTCAATGTGGAAGGGACAGTTGCTCCTTCGCACTGGAGTAAGGCACGCCACGTCAAGGCTGTGGGAGAGGATTCGAAGCTTGGTTTTCTTGGAAGGAGCGGGGAGTTATTTTTTTTATTTGGGGGGGGGGGGCAGTATCAATCGTGCAGCGGAGCGACAGAGCGTCTTGATTTACCAGTCTGAACAACAGAGTGCGCGCAGCAAGGCAAGAATAGCGCCGCGTGAGCAAGAAAATGTGACGTCGATGTCTAAACGTGCAGCGGAGTGTGGAGAATGACTCAATAACTCGTCGTGTTTGGTTGGTGAGGAAGAAGCTGTTGAAATCTGAGGAAGGTCGTCGGAACAGAGGAGGCATTGTACATTTTACAATAAAGTGAAATTCCTCGACAGCTCTGTGTTTTCTGAGTAGTTTTGCGACAGTACGAAAGTGAAACCGTTGCAACATGCGTGCGTGGGGTCGCGTGACACGGTGAATACGAGGCATGTCTTTTACCGATTGCAATCAATATCTCTCGTGTAGTTCAGCACACAACCTTTGGTGCACATCTCAGGCTTCCTTAACATCTTTTCTCAACATAGCATTGGTTTGACCAAATAAGGATCAGAGGATATTTGTCTCTGACCTTCTTTTGCATGATAGAATTCTTTGGATTGCTAAAAAACCAGAAAAAGTAATCAGTAAATCTTTCCTATCTTTCTATGGGGCATTGAGAGAAGAACCCAAAAATGTGAAATCTTGGGAAAGGTTTTTGCTAAAGAGTCCTGTCAACAAGTGGAGTCAAAAAGCAGGTTTGAGGAAACAATCTTATTTTGTGTGTCATAAAAGCTCAATCTTAGGTCTTTCCTTGAAGCAACAATTGCAGAAGAAAACCAGTGTTCACATGGATGAGCTTTTTAAAAAAATTAATATCAAACAGATGAGAAAATACAAAATAGCCACACCTTATTTTGAATATTTTTTGAAGCTCTCTCTCTCTCTTTCTCTCTCTCTCACTTTACTGTTATATATATTTACCATAACCACCCCCTAAGTACTGCCATAGCCACAGCAACAGCCACAGCCAATCATATCATTACCCTAGATGGAGCCACTATCCTTAGCTGGGCACATGACCCAGACTGCCAACACACAATATTTAGCTTGTGACACCATAGAGGAAGGTAGCCTAAACCACTGAGCTCAAACTATACTACAACATCACTACTGGGGCTTCACTCTCATATATAACATTACTTTCTAATTTTCAGCAAATATTGACATATTTTTATCAATCCTGTGTTGGTTGTTGGGAATACAAGAAGATCAGTGGTGAAAATTTTCTGTATCGGTGAAAAATTTGGGTGAATCGGTTATATAAAAGACATGCCTCGTATGAGCCCGTTGTTGGGCTGACGAAGATGGACCTTGAAATTTTGAACCACCGAAGTGTAAATATTTTGAAAGATTATCAGGTGTTAGCTTCCTCTGTTTGGCTTGACAGCATTTTGACAAACGGAGCTTTGGAACTTTTTTGTTTGCCTCCCCTAGAGAGCGTCTTGTCAACCGATGAGGGAGGACAGTAGAATAAACATCTGGGGCACAATTCACAAACATGTTTGAGTCACTTGTGTTGGATACTTTGTAAATAGATCCTTTTCTTCCTGGTACCTGATTCAACCGAACGATTGGCAACAAAACTTATGATGTGCGAAATATTAATTTTGACAAGCACAGTTTGACACTCGCAACGTTTACGTCTTGAGGTGAGTACTATGGTCAGATCTTGCTGCACAGCGTCTGGATCAGTTTTCACATTTCTGCACCCATGTGCACGTGGGTGCCTGGATATGTATTAACCGTCTCGGTTCCAGGACACGGTGTTGCGAGGAAGACCGGGCTGTGTCGCGCCTGTCGGGTAGTGCTTGCCGTCTAAAGGATGAAGTTCGTCGCTCCAGTCTTCCTGCTGCTCCACTGCACTCTAGGTACAGCTGTTCTTCAGTCGGTTCTTTCGTTCCAGCATCTGAGGAATTTGTTTTAAGAATTCTCGTTTTCATTGGGAGTGAATATCAAGATTGGCCTGCAGTTCAGTGGTCAATTTCCACCTGTATTTTTCCTTTAAAAAAAGACAGCAATCAAAATTGAGCCAAACCTGGACACTGTCGCACAAGGGACGGCGCAAGGTGTTCCTGCGTACCCATTTCACCTGGGGTCCATCATTCTGGTCGGATCAATGGGTGACGGATTTCGAGGAGGATGAAAACGAGCTCTAGAAGAAAATGACGAGCGCGACGCATTGAACAGAACAGATTTTTCTGTGCATGGGTCCTTCCGCAGCACTGTCCTCCAAAGTATGAGCTCGGGCGTTCCCCCCCCCCCTTGGGTTGGGCCTGCCTGACGTAGGTCCCAACCCAGTACCTCCTCAAAAGTGAAGTCCTGCCTGGTACCTGGTTGGTCTCTGCCTGAGGTAGGCCCTGTTCCCCACCTATGCGGGGCCAACCTGACTATGAGGTGGGTCTTGCCCTGCCCCCCCCCTTACGATTGCGCCCACGACACTCCCTCCCGTGTTCAAAGGTAGGCCTTATTTTCAGTGTCGAGTCTGAGCAACTTCTTGATCTGCCCCAACTGGCGGGACGCGACGCTGCCCTGCGACGCCGGGTCCGTGATCCACATCCACGACTCCGTGGCCACATACGTGCCGATCGGGAGGGTCTGCGATGTGCGGAACCTGAGGTGCAGCACACAGGACCGCGGGGCATTGCAGAGGTGAGAGAAAAATGAGAAAACGAGGGAGAGAGAGAGAAGAGAAGAGAGATAGACAGACGAAAGAGCAGCGTGAGGAAAGAGAACAGAGTGGTGAAGAGTGAAAGTGTTTCTTGTCCGCGGCGATGCAACACAGGACGCATCTTGTTTTTGTTCTGGCTTGAATATGCGTCATATAACTTCAATCCATTCTTGTGGAGTGTGAATCATACTCAAACTCATCCATCAGAGAATGAGAAAAATTCCAACGAACATCATTTCAGCAAGGACACTGAACTTGGTATGACAGGTCGTGTTGAGATTTTGAGTGTCAGTAATGGGGATTTCCGAGTGTTTTCGTGCGGCTCAGCATCAGCATCGGGCTACACGCAAACTCACCTCATGATGAGGTGTGCGCACAAAGTGCCAAACGATTCGTGAAGAACGGGGGCGTTAATTCAGGAAGTTATGACAGGTTTCTCTGCTCCGCTTTCAGACTGCTTCAACAAAAGGTCTTTTGGGCCGTGCGTGGTTTCTTGGCGTGGTTGTACTGATGCTACTTGAATGAAGAATTGATTGGCAGTTTCCCATGCAGTTGTGTATGAAAGGTTCATGGTGAACGATGCTCACAGGACAACTTGCAAGTTGACAATTTTCCGACTGCCAGCATCGCGATCACATCGCTGTGCATGATCTGAGATGTCAGACTCGTGGAGTGTCAGACTCATTGGGATATCAGACTCATGGGGTGTCAGACTCATGGGGTGTCAGACTCATGGGGTGTCTGAATCATGGGGGTGTCAGACTCATGGGGTGTCTGAATCATGGGGGTGTCAGACTCATGGGGTGTCTGAATCATGGGGTTGTCAGACTCATGGGGTGTCAGACTCATGGGAGGGTCAGACTCATGGG
>JAAUXT010095717.1_pt1 | contig 16011 bp, 16 predicted proteins | sample 7278171 | NCBI WGS metagenome assembly JAAUXT01 (sample SAMN14350112, study PRJNA611818) | marine sediment metagenome | isolation source: surface marine sediment (1.8m) | place: French Polynesia: Moorea | collected 2018-08 | reverse complement strand
TATCTTTTTATTCCATGCTAGCTCGCAAACCTTGGGGCCGTCCAGAGAACACGAAAGGGATGATGGGCATGCACCAGAAGTTCAGGGCCCCACAACCAACATTCAGGGCGGACCACTGAAGCCTTCTGTTCGCGGGCCAAGAACGTCTCGGCCACAGCCAGTGTGCTAGTGCCGACGCACTTGTGGCATACTTCGTCTTTATACATTCTCATTTTTGGACGCAAGGAAAGCTCACAACCGACTGCGATGGATCGGTAGAACACGGAAAATGGCAGGAACCAGCGGGAACTCTTTCAGTGGCTCTTATCGCGTACAGGAGTAACCTGGCACCATGTCCAACCTGTTCACACACAGGCACCGAGTACATGGGGAGAACTTTCGTTTTGCTTGACATGAGGAAATGAGGTGAGGCCTGAGGGCGGGAGGTGAGGCCTCCGCCGCACTGCCGTGGTGCGCTGCCTCCTGCAACAACGTATCCAGAACGGAAAAGGCCAGTTCTGATCCGTTCAGTGGGTGGTCAGGAGCCAGGATCTGAGGGTAACTTCCAGGATTCTTCACAATTTGACACACAGAAGTTGAAAAGTTGTACTTGATGACCCCCAAAGTACGGAGAACAGCCGGAATTGGTTGACTCTGCAGGCCCAGCGCCTGCAGCTGCTCTTGGATCCCCAGATCCGCTCCGATCCCGGGGGCGCCTGGATCCTCTGCGGCTCCCGGAGGCTTCAGGTCCCTGGATCCGCTCATTAGAGTCCGGTGCGCACGTGCTTCGGTAAACACACTTGATCCCTGAATCGCACGCACGTTCTCAATTACACCGCCGTCCTGGCTGAAAGTCGTTGAGAACTCCGCGCTGCCCCGATCAGCTGCGCACTGGGTGCGACATGCGCGGCGCCGCTGCGCAAAGTCTTGCAGGCTGCGTCGCCCCGTCATCCCAACGCGCTTTGCGTCGCTGCTCGTGACGCGGTGTCTTTTGACTTCAACAGGAACGCAACATGCAACACAACTCAATGCAGCGCCGACAGTCGCAGCCGTTGACCCGACGGGAGACGCGGCGCACGACGCGCGCAGCGTGAACGGGGCCCGCGTCGCGCTCGCCGTGTTGATAAGGCGCCAGCTGTTACACGAGATCAGCCGCGCGCAAATGAAGTGCGGCGGCGGCGGCGGCGCTGAGGCGCAGTGAACGCGCTGCACTGATTGCATCTCAACTTTTTCTCTGCAGATGCATGCTTTACGACTGATGTGTACACCGCGCATGTTTTTCTCTGTGTGTGTGTGAGTGTGTTGCAGCTCCAAGTGCGCAAAATTTTCAAAAGGGAGGCAGAACGCTTGATTTTGTGGCCGGGTGCATGGCGGGCCTTGTTGGCGGCCAGGCTGCAGGGCGCTGACGTTCAGTTCGCCTCGTCCTTGAGTTCAGGTTCTAAAGACGTACGACTCCTGCTCCTGACACGCTGCGAAACACTGAGGCCTGTTTTACACGGGATGCGTCTTGCACCGCATCCCCAAACCGAGGTGGGGCAAGCGAATGGACTCGTGCTGAGACAGGACGCAGGACGCCCCCAGCGTGAGGCAGGCGTGACCCGGGACGCCGCACCTGTGTCTCGCGCTCACGTATCACCTGTGTGTGCACACTTACGGCAAGTGAAGAGATTTACACAGCGAGTTCAGGTTTCAAGCTTCTCCTTAAAAGTGATCGCAGAGAATCTGCGAAATGAACACAGTGAAGCCGCGCGCCGCGGTGTCCGCTCCGCGCAGCGTCGCTTCGGCTCCGCGCGTCAACAAGAACTCTGTCGGTAGCGACACCCACTCCCGATGTACGTGCACGTCGGCTCCGGTGTCCCCACCAGCGTAGAACGCGACGCGCACGGGCGGCTGGGACTGACAGGGCGTTTCGCGTGATGTCGGTTTTTCACTGCGCAGAAAAGTGTTCGTGTTCGTCACAATCAGAACACGACGCCATCAACTTCCATAATCTTGCCACCTGACATTTGTAAGTTTACACGTGAAACATTTACACCACATGTGAATCTCTGCATTTCAAGTCACACACCTCTTTGGATTAGCACACAGCTGCAGCGAGGCGCTGGTGCCTTCCACAGTGCGAGCGGCGCGCTGTGGGTTTGCCGCTCTCCACCTCAGCTGTGTGGACGTATCTTCGCTGTCTGTGTCCGCTGACCCAGTCGTACTGGATCTTGATCCCTGTTTCACACTGGACGCGCCGTGTGCGGCGACGCTTCGCAGCTCTGTGGATCGGAGCAGCGCCGCAGCGCACGACGCGTCCAGTGCGAACCGGGCCTCCTCTGAGTGTCGCAGCTCTCGTAATGAAAGGAGCTGAGATAGAGACGCGCGTCTCACAGGGCCGCGAGCAGATCTCCCCACCTGGATTACAGGCCAGGCGGCCCCTTTGAAGTGCGCGCTTCTTTTGCAGGTGATTGCCTTTGATCTTGCCGCGAGTACAACAAGAATTAGCTTCTCCAAAGCTCTCGCAGGGGCAATTGGCTGGATACGTTTCTTTGCTGTGGAAACATGACCGAATCAAATGTCACTGCGCATGTGGGATCCAGGGGTGGGCTCCGAGGGGACAGTTCCGGCCTGAGAGAGACAGGGGCGAGCGTGAGTCGGAAGCATCAGGTGACATTTACAATTGGCGGCGCAAACCAGGACAGAAGGGCCACTCGAGGGCTCGGAGAGGCCGACGTGTTGCGGCCCTGGCTCCTCCCCAGCACCGCGGCCTCCTTTGGGCGGAGATGACCAATTTTGCTGTGTGGGCGAGAGTTGTACAGGTGTGAGCAGCAGGAGGTACTCAGCGCAGGATTGAGACCCTCGTGCAGACGGAGAGGCCCAACCAACCCGTGCAGGTCAGACTCCTTCCCCGTGCTGATCCGACCAGAAACCGTGCGGCAGGAACATCAACGCACGCGTTGTGAACTGGGCCAAATCTGTGGTGGGCCGTGTTTTTCGAGCCATCCCTGCATACCTATCTGTCGCAGACAATCACGAGTTTCCATGGCAATGTGCCCTGCAAATACTGTCAGCGTGACAGGCTTCCTCGGTCGCATTCCCGCGCAGCAGCAGCAGCAGCAGCGTCGTCGCTCCGCATCTACAAACCGCATCCGTCACCCACGGCCGCTCCCGCTCACAACACGAGGACAACATGTCACTTCACAGCGGCGGATGCACGGGCGCCGGCCTCGCCTCTCGAGAACAGCACTCACAAAAACACCGTCTGGATGGAATTGGGCATCAGACCCCCGTCCCTCCTCATGCAGCCCATCTGAACCACCTGACCACACCCGGAGGTGCATCATCCTTATCTGGTTGTGGTCGGCCACAGCGGGGCTGATTTCAACTTCGAACGACCAAACTGGTGTTTGAGAGGCCTCCGAACGAGGCGCTGTGTGAGAGCGTTGGCTGCGCCGTGTCTCCGCCCTGCGGAGCGTCCACTCACCTTGCAGTCCTTGCACGTCCAGTGCGTGCTGTAGTCCACGAGGCAGTCGGCGCGCGCCATGAGCGTGTCGAAGTGGCAGAACATGGCGCTCACACTCTTATCCAAGTTTTCCACGCGGTCAAAGCAGTCCCTGCACTCTGCCTCGGACCCGCGGATTTTGCACGATTCCCCCACCAGGTGGTAGACCGGATATCCGCAAAACACGAGCCGCAGACCGCGCATCTCGCGTTCCCTGTCCTTGACCTTGGCCTCGCACACGGTCTCACTGATATTATGGCTGACAAGGCACGTGTTTTGGGGAGAACCCTCTCCATCCGGGGTATTCCTGCTGCCACCACTGCGTAGCGCATAGGTTCTGGTTATGTTGACGACCTGATCCAGAAAGAACTCACTGAGGCTCCAGAAGGTTCTGGAGCTTCCCGAGCTTCCTGCTCCTGATGATCCTGATGCACTGAAGCCTTTTCCGCTTCCGCTGGAAGAAGATGAGCCGGAAGTAGTTCTGCTAGATCCGAACTGCGACGAGGATGACGAGGATGAACTGGAGGAAGATGATGCAAGCGATGAACTGAAGTAGGACTGCTTCTGGTGGGAGGCAGAGAAGGAGCTATGGTGAAACCTGGGTTGCAAGTCAGCAGCTTCTGCGAAAAGACTACGGCCTCCGGAAGGGAAGAAAGAAGAAAGCCCAAAGTTGTCTGTCAAGAAAATGGTGAAGAAGAGCAGACTGGCTAGACTGAGTCTCCAGTTTTGCAGGATGTTCCTGATTGGCTGGCACAGTGCCAGATTCCTCCGAGGGAAGGGGGAGGTTCTGGGGGATCTGGAGGCGGGGCTGGGGGCGGGGGCGGGGTGGGGCCCTGCACTGAAGGAGACTGCAGGGCCCGTGTGGCGGGGAGAACGCCGGTGGGACAGAACGCAGGCCTCTGGAATGAACCCATGTACTGTGTGGCAGGCATCACAACTCATAGTTTAGAATTTGCATGAATGTTGGGGTTGCAGTAACCCTTTCTCTTCTGCACTTCTTCTGCTTCTTCTACTTCAGCAACCTCCCTCTCACCAGCTCTGACTGCACAGGCTGGCGTATTCGTGAGCGCTCCGCCGTGGGACTTCGCAACTGAAGGCTTCGGCGGCAGATCTCGTGGACAGTTCTCAGCGCTGACTCCAAACGGCGCACCCTCAGTGCAAATCGATTGACGGGACTCTGACCACGGACCGTGGCCTGCACGACCTGCCGCGGGTTCTCGACTCTCAAAACCCTCGCAGAAACAGGCAGCGGAAGAAGAAATCTCGACCCCAGGTCGCTTGACGGGACGTTGATGAGGTTCACGTAAGGGACGATCCAGGGTGTCCAGGTGCTCCGACATTGGGCGTCCGTCTCTTCACTTCCGGTCCCAGAAATCACTTCCGGTCCCAGGGAGCCAGTCACGTCAGCACCCTCTTCTCACATCCTCACTCCGCGCGCTGTCCTAACAGATGCCAATTGCCGCTGCCTCTGCCGCCCCGAGGCTATTCTCCTGTTGTCTGCGCTATATTATCCAGCGAATTTTCCGGGCCTGACTCAAAGTGACCCCGAATTGTTCACGGTGTGGTGAACACAGATAAGCTTCCGCCTCGGGGAAGATTCCTTCCAGAGGGTCAGATCCCAGGGGCCTCAGCCGGCGCGTCTTCCAGATCCGCTCGTTGGCGTCTGATAACCAAGGATCTCAGGGGTCTGTGACAAAAAGTGAGCAACGGAGACGCAGCTCGATACTGTACCTGGAAGCGTCTGCCGAAACACGCAGAAACGAGCACACAATCCCAGAGAAGTTTGTGGAAAGCAATGTATTGAGTACCTAGGGCCTGCATTCGGGGCCCCGACCTGCTGTGTTTGCGTTAGACAGCCGGCTTTTGCACTGGGATGGCGGCGCTACATGTTCGTCTTGAGCCGTGACACTAATAAATCCACAGGTTCCACAGACGGAGGCGCAACGCGCTGCTAAAATCCATCCCAAACTGGAATCTACATCCATGATGCACGAACAGCGGCCTCATGAGTTTGTATCCACAACAACCGAGTTTCCATGGCCCTGAGAATCCAGCGACCAAGTCCTGTGTGAGCGGGAGGTGGCGGTGAAGGCTGAAGCGATGTCAGGCGCAGCAGAACGAACGGGGAGCAGCCGCCATCTTAACTCGTTTTGCTCTCTGGGAGAGTCACCAATCGCTTTCCTACAGCAGCCAGAGAGTCCTCAGTGCGCATGACACAAACCTATCGCCAGTCACTGGTGAAGTAAGTAGTTCTGCCACACGGCCCGGTGAGCACGCGCCGCTCACCGCCCCGTTCGGGTGAACTCCTCAGTCTCGACCCAAAGCTGCATGCGGCAGTGCGTGTGTGTGTGTGTGACGACAGCTCGCGGTGGCGGCGGCGGGGGCGCGTGAGGCCTGCGGAGCGAAGTCCGTGAGATGCGGAGAAGCAGGGAGAGGAAAGTCACCTTCCCGCGCGGCGCTGCTGCACGGCTCTGGGCTCCTCGCTCCTGTGTAACTGTACTCGACGCCACAGCTTCAGTCTGAAGCGAGAGGCGAGCGAGCGAGCGAGGCAGGGAGCCGAAGACACACGCACTTGGAACCAGCTTCATTTCCACAGAAACAGTCGGAGAGGGGAGAGTGCGGAGGGGCAGAGAGAAGAGAGACAGACAGGAGAGAGACAGACAGAAGAGACAGAGAGTCAGACAGAAATCGAATTGGCACAGAGAGGAGAGAGACACGGAAGAGGGGACGAAGGGAGAGGGAAACAAAAAGAAAACAGACAGACAACTCAGGTTCGACTGAAGGTTGCTCATTGTGCCCTTGAACACTGCGTCAGCGGGACACAAACGGAAGCGTCACCCGACACGACGATGTCCCTCTCCACGCAACAGGCGCGGCGCGCCGCAAGCGACGGCACAACGGTAAACCGGGACGCAACACGTGACGTACGCAGTGTGAACGCCTCGCGACTCTCAGAACTTTCGGTTCCACAGAGTCTGTCTCTTCACCCTCCGCGCCTCACCGTCAGTGATTTCAGTTCCTTGCACTTTCTGTTTTGTTCTTTCTTCAATTTCAGCGGGAGTTAAAAGGTTTCTTTGTTGAGTCCCTCGATGCGCCGTGCAACCAGAGCTCTGTACGGTGACGCGCACTCCGCTGGGAAATCTCAGTTTGCACAAATCCGCGAGGCCGCCTTCTGAACACCCACATTTGAAGTTGCACAAAAAAAATAACTAAAGAAAACAAATGCAACAAATGCAAAGGATCTGGGATTTCCAAGTGCAGGCAGGGGTCCTGAGGTCCGAACGAACCCCTTTGCGCCGCCTTTTCCAATGATGAAGTTTGCAAAGTTATTATTGCCGACCCCGACCAAAGGGGGCCAGGAATTCCTGGTCCCTGTGGAAGGTCTCCGTTCGTTGTGCTGCGAACGTCTGCAGAAGCATTGTAGTTTGCTCTGTATGTAAAAATATTTGGGTGTTTCTGTGCGCGCCAGTGTGGAAGAAACAATCAAGGAACTGACTTTCAGAGGAAACCTGGACAGGAAGGCTCGGCCGATCGCTGTTCTGTTCCCGCACACTGGAGGGGACACGGCACGTTGTGTCAACAAACGCGTTGCCCCCCCCCCGCCCCCCCCCCGCCGCCCACGCGACGCTGGATCCGCGCAGCGAGGCCCCGGCCTCGTGATCCCGCTGCGCCCGGAACTCTGTCTTCACAGTTAATTGTGTGCAACAATCATGAATTGTGTTTTGAGTTCAGCAGCTGTGTGATCACCACAGATGTAATTCAGCAGCCATTACATGTGGCCATTGTTGTGCCGTGAAATAACTCAGCTGCGTGGCGACATGTCATCGCGTCGTTGCTGTTTGAACACACGCGGTAACACTGTTCAAACTTCATGAAATTAGGCCCTTCCTTTAATGTCTCGCACTCGGGTTTCCTCACTCTCACCAGACTGCATAGCTCACGCTCATCAAGAATAAATCAACCACAATCAAGCAAGAAGCAAATTGTTGTCATAACGTCAAAGCATCCATGTACAGTCCTTCTCTCTGTCAGTGTATTGGGAAAAGGAGCGACATGTGTCTGTTCCTCCTCCGACGCAGCACCGTGGAGAGTCCAAACCCAGTCAAAGCAACGTTGGTTGGACGCCACCAGTCACACATTTGCACCGTCTGTTAATTTGAGCACCGTTCACACTGGTCGTTTGCAAGTCCGATTTGTGTGTGTGTGTGTGTGTGTGTGTGTGTGTGTGTGTGTGTGTGTGTACATGTGTGTGAGTAACGTGTGTGTGTGATTGTCCGTGTCTGTGCATGATGTCTTTTGCACCTCGGCAAATTCTGGAGAATCGAGACCGTCCGTTTCCTTTGGTAAATTTCAACTGAAATCCAACACGCGCCGGACTCAATGCGAAACCTCAGGCACCTCAGACCTCACGGCCACTTCAATTCACCTTGCTCAAGAACACGGTTCGTTTTTCCAAACATGGCGAGAAAAATTATGCGAAACTGACATATCTCAACAAAGTGAACCTCCCGCGCCTTGCAGCACACGGCGCCCACTACACATTCAGAAATTCATGTTTTTCCTGAGAAGCTACAATTCTGCGCGACAGGCGAAGTCTCGCAGGTGTCGCGTACGGCTTCCTTCTTCATTAGTGTCAGCGAGTTGGGGCCGAGATACGTGCCGTGCTCAATGTTCCTCTCCGCACGAGTCTTGCGCGCCGCGCGCTGAGTCACGTGGCCCCGGCTCACCACGTCAGGGCGTCTGCCATGTGCAGTGTGACCCTCACGGTGTGAGCGGTGGCATGCTGGAGCGAAAACCATCAAAGGAGCGAGAAGACAGGGTTCTCACACTGCACAAAAATGGTTCCTGTGAAATCACACAATGACTTTTCGAGACCTTCCGTCAAGAAAGGAGTTGTGTGATTGAACAGGAACCTTTTTGTAGGGTGAGAACCCATTTCTACCACGATGCGAGCTCGTACGACATGTTTAGAGATCGCAGAGTGGTAGAAGTCATCTGTTTTTCCCCTTCCGATCAACTACAGATCAGGACAAGAGCCTCCATGTTTTGGTCACTGTCGAGACTCGCTTCCACTGCAGTTCAGGAATGAAGTTCGGGTTTCTGTTGGGCTGCCTGCACCACGACATTGACACCAGACGTGTTGCAGGTCACTTTCTGCTGAACATTGTCAGCCTGTTGCCTGCAGGGCAACAGATCTGCACTGGAGCAGGCTTCATCAGGCATGCTCTTGCTTCCGGTTGTTTTGCACAACTGTCTGGCATCAGTGCCAAGTGGCATTTTTGCCTTTGTTGCCTTGGACCCTGGCCGTTCTCGGATTTCTGCTTCGAGCACAGACGTGTTGAGAATCAGGGCGAGGCGCCACAACTCGCGGCTGACGGAGCCACCTGCACAGAGCGCTCTCAGGCTCAGGTTGAACAAAACGGACCCAAAGGTTGCTTGCAAACCCACAGCCATCCCAGGTGGCACCTCATTCCTGGATACATGTGGTGCAAGGTCCTGGGTGGTAGCTCGTACACAAGTTGTTTGCCACGAAAGGACTGGTGGAATACCTCGATGTGGGGAGTTCCCTTCGCCCCAAACACGGGGTTCCGTGCCTGTTCTCCCTCCCACCGAAGAGGAGGCCGAGGCTCAATGCCGTGTGGGACCAGCGGTGACGCCCGTCCTTCCTTCCTGCTTCCCTGCTGCCCCACCTGCAGTCTGCAGGCAGATAGACCTGTGAGGAACTGGCTGAGTGGGCCTGGTCGCTGTGAGGAAGACGCTGAACAGCTCGCGTGGGAGAAGTGGACCCGGCCCAATCTCTTGGGAATCTCTGAACAGCCTGACGATGTTCAGACAGGCTCACACTTCAAACTTGCTGACCACTGTCCAGCAATCCATGTTGAATTGAGCTTGGGCTGTAAAGTCTGGACGGGGGCCGAACTATTCTTCTGCCTTGAAGAAAGAGACCTCTTTTTGGCATGATGGCCAAAGAATTTTGGGCTTCAGAGATTGTGGGTGGTCCAACGCCCCTTAAATCCGCTGGAGCATCGTGTGCTGCCTCTGCAGACGGGAGAGGGGCTCTACACAACAAGCCCGAACTCTCTGGGCTGACGAGGACACGCGCTACTCGTATCCCTGGACACAGCGACGCTGCCCTGCGCACATCTCCGACGCCTGCCAGACGTCCCAAGCACTTTGAACCACCAGCTCAGTGCGTCTGGGCCACTCCAGAACGTGACTCTGGCCGGCTGTGACAGCTGCACCCTCGCTGCCTGCCCCACATCTGTAGGTTCAGGAAACAGCTGCGACAGCCAATTTATACTCGTCACACGCTGGGCGCAGCGATGGGTGTGGTCTTGGTGGCTGAGTTCGAGTCCCGACTTGTGCACTCTGGGCTGCATCAGACAACAGAAGAGGCAGCGCCCAAGTTCTTCATGAGGAGCTCAGCTGCTCATGACGTGTCCAGGCAGAGCGAAACTCGTCTCAAGATCTTGTCACACAGAAGTGGTGGTCGTGAATGTTCTGTCTGCTGTGCAAAGCCCAAGTTGTTTGTTGGCGTGCGAACATGACTGCGACCACTCCAACCCACCCTCACTCACATTCACAACTGTGTGTTGTACTCACGGTTTGTTCACTCAAACGCGCTCAAACACTCACTGACTCACACACACTGCAGGCTCACGCACACTCACATGAAATCTCACCCTCCGTGACACTTTGTCACAATCTCACATCCTCTTCTCTTTCTTTTTTTCCTGATTCTTATCAGACACAACATGTGTTCACAAACACATTTTATGTGTTTATTTATCTTTCAAAGAAATGGTGGGCAGGGGCTTCCCCTATCAAATCCTTGATGGTCCTCTCAGAGTGCGCGCAGCGTCGAACAGAAGGCGCGAAGCGTCCGGTGTGAACCCACCCTGCTGCTCAATCGGTTCAGGAATTCACGAACCTCTGGTTGACACGCACACTGGCGTGACGATGCGCCGTTATGCAGAGTAATCTTATTTTTCCAACGTGTCAGCAGCATTTGTTGACACAGGACACCGTCTTTAAATGTCAAGAGGCTTCCACAGAAAACGCCTTCTGAGCCGCATTCAATCAGTCCGCAATGGCGAGTCCGATTCAGAATTCTCCCATTGAAAAAGTGAGGCAATTGGCGCGAGTGTTCGGTGACGAAGTTTCGCCTGCAGTGCTCCACAAAAGGCGGCTTCAGAATTTTTCACCTGTCCCGCGCGAGTTGCAGGTTCTGACTGTTTGTATTTGGGGTGGACTTTGGGGAGGGGCTCAAACATCTGTTTGCACTGCCCTTCAAAACTTTGTTTTGTTGTGTTGTTAGGGCCTCCAACCCCACGTTGGAACAGGCCCTCCGACGCCACCCTGGACCTGGCGACAAACACCACAACTCCACCCTGGATCAGCCCCTGCTGCAGCCAGAGCCTGATGCAGTAGCAAGCCAAACATGGTCGAGATCTCCAGATGGGACGGGGACGCGGAAGCTGCTGCTGCTGCTGCTGCTGGGTCCTGTGAAGCGCTGCTGCCACCTCGAGTATCAGCTGGACTCCGCCGAGCGCGTTCTCATTCGGTGGCACAAAGTGGTGGAGAACGGTTCTGTCCATTGAAATGCGCCCACTCTCTCCCCAAGTCAGCACACTCAATGTGACAAGAGCAGCAAAAAACTTGCTGCGTTCGATTTGCCTGGTCCCCACTCTTCGGATAGAAAAGGGAAAATGATTTTTTCTTCTGGTTTATTGGCTCCTAACGCAAGCGAAGCCAGTCAGCGAAGCCCCACACAACACACGTACACGCGTCAGAAGATTCCAAGCCGAGAGTCGTGAGGTGCACGATCCGACGCAAATTTGGCAAAAGGATCAAACTGCATTGGCACAATCGACAAAGGCGTTGAGACTGAAGCGACAATAGGCAGGTTCCAGGTGGGGGGGGGGCAGATTCGGAGGAAACCAGGGGCCTGGAGGCTGAGAGACCCTGTTTTGACCAAACTGACCTGCTACACCCAAACCATATGCTCGATCCGCTTCTGGGTTCTTCGGTCTCAGGTCCTTTGCAGCGTTCCCCGCCAGCGGATCGCCCTCACTTTCGTGTTCGCATTGGTATCAACTCTCGCCCCTCTTGCGCCACAACCATAAATACAGACTTTTTGAAGAAACAAATGGGCGCCTTCCCCCCCCCCCTTGCTACGTGAAGTTGAAGTGCCCGTGGGTGCAGACGCCCGGCCCGCTCCACCACGCCTGCAGGTCTCGGGGCCCGGGAGGGGGCGTCGCCGCCGCGCCGTGCAGCAGCGCGCACAACCAGCAGTACGCGTTCGCCCACGTCACCGCTGCTGTGAGCACGTCGAAACTCGGCTTCCAGTCAAAGTAGTGCGCGTACTCGTCCGGGTTCTGACTCAGGCGCAGCAGGTATGCTGCTAGCGCTTTCGGGGAAGGGAAATCTAACGCGTTGATGACAGAGTGAGGCGGGGCTATGCGAGAGTACTCAGTCCCACCCAGGGTGACTGGTACAACGTAATAATTCAGCACACGCCCCAGTTTCTCCGTCACGTAATCTTTGCAGAGTGCGTTCTCGAAGCTGAGGTAGAAGTAGTAGTCCCGCTCCAGCATCCTCAGGCAGACCGAGTCCCGCTGAGTCTTGTTGCTGCAGGTCAACGGACCGCACCGACCGTAGATATCCACCGGGATGTGCTTCTGCAGCTCCCTCACGTAAACCTCCCTCTGGCTCTGCGTGTCGCAATGAGACACGAACCAAGCCACGAGTCTGTGTTTCCGACGCGTCCGAACTCGTCGTCTGGCCTCCTCCACCGACTCGGCCCTCGCCGCCTCCTCCGCACCTTTCTCCACCGTCATCATGTACGGGGCCAGGATGTCAGAGTCCAGTCGGTAGGACATGGTCAGGTTGAAGAAGTTCGGTCCCAGCTGCAGGTCCAGGCGTGTGTCCGTCCACTTCCGGCTTGGCGCTTCCTTCGTCGCAGCGACGTAGAGCTGGGCGGGGGAGCGGGAGGCGCGGCCGGGGACGTCGCTCACCTTCCAGCGGAAGAAGAGAAACACGACAGCGGCGGCGTCGTCGACGACATGGCGGTCCTGAGTCGCCACGCAGTTCCCCACCGCACAGTTCTTCTCAAACCTGCGAAAACAGCCAAAATTTCAGCAGAAGGCGTCTTGCTTCCTGACGCGCCGACGAAACACGAGCTAGTTTTGCGGCAAATCAGGCCCTCGAGTATCGCCTGAGGGGTTGGGCGGGCCTAAACCGGATACACTGCAGCTCTAACGCTCTCCATGTTGATTCCTGTGAGAGTCAACAAAACAGGACTTCGTACCAGTCGCTCTGAGGCGAGATGCGATGCGCGTGGTTCCAGAGCAGGATCACCTTCCGCTGCCCCGGATCCCGGGTCGTGACGCCTCCACTCCAGTTCCCTCCTCCCTTCCGGAAGTTCCTGAGCCGCACCAGGGTCGGACCCGGGGTCGCAGCTGACGCGGACGGGCGGGCGGACTGCGCCGGCGCCAGGTGTGTCGGTCCGGGTCTCGGCGTGAGGAAGAGCCCGAGCAGAACCAGCCCGGCCACGAACCCCAGGCACGTCAACAGCACCGACGACGTCTGTAACGAGGACACACCGTGGGCAGGTTGTTGTGAGGCCGTGGCAGAGCAAAGCACCAGGTTCTCCTGTGGGTGCATTTGGCCTGCAGTGGCCCGCTGGAGTTGGACCTTGCTTGGCACCCTGGTTGCGTCACGCAACATGAGGGTGCGGAAGAACGCGTGGCGAATCCAATCGGAAATGCACAGGGGTCCGTGCGCGATTCTGAACATGTGGAAATTGTGCACTGACGGTACGTGCGATGCGAAGTGACGAGGCGGTCAGAAGTACGAGGCTGTTCCAAAATGTCTTTGACGTGCATGATGATCTGTCTAATTGTTTTGTTTTGGTGTCCATATTCCAAGAATAGCCAACACCATAAAAAACTTTTTCTTCACTTCAATAAAGCTCCAACATTTCAACCAGATTTTCTCAAGTTGTTTTGATAGTGAATTGACTTGACCACTTTGGCACTGATCTATTTCCAATCTGTGCTGTACAACAAAACATTTCACCAACCATGCACGTCAAAGACATTTTGGAACAGCCTCGTAGGAGAACGAGCCCGGCATAAATCCAAAGAAACCTCCAGTGGCGAAATGGGGGGTTCACGATGATCCAACCCTGGCCCAGCTCCTGTGATCTCCACGGGATCACCTGGAGGACGGGCTATCGCACCAACCTGCATTCTTCGAGAGGTGGACCGGTCCCGCAGACCGGAAGCGCGAGGCTCACGACCCGAGACACCGCCGCACCGTCCCAACGACCGGAACACAACATCTGGGTCACGAAATCTGGGTCACCACAGTGAGCGAGCTGGCGACGCCGCGGTCGCAAAACGCGAGCCGAATCAGAAACGGACTTTGATCGTGGTCGGAACGTTCGTTCACGGTTTTCGATGCGAGCGCCATCGTGTGTGACCTGCGCGAATCACGGCCGATTATTTTTACGATTTCGTCTGACGTGGCCGACAGCTGTGAACACACCTTGGCTCGGAAAACTCGGGCTCGGATATTTAGTTTACTCGGCTGATTCGGTGAGCATTCATGAACCATTCTGAGTGCATGACACAAAGATTGCTCGAGTGCGATGGCCTCAGCCTGACAAAAATCGAATTCGTCGAGCTGGGGTGAAATTAGTCAAGGGACAAATCCGCGGGTGCGGGTCCTGACAGCACCACACGCTCGTACGTATTCTCGGGTGGATTCGTGTGAAACTGGGACCTGGGGAGCGAACCCTTCACCTGGTACCCGTACCGCAGGGCTGACTCAAAAACTGTGCAATTTTCACTTTTTTCCAAACAAAGATCTGAGTTCGCGCTTTGAAATATTTGGTCTGTATTTCCCAGAAATCGCCCCACCCCCGCGCATTTCAAATCCATTCCACAGGCTTTTTGCATTGGAAAGAAGAACAACAAATTTATGCACGCGCAGCACACACGCGAAGAAGCCTTGCAACATTCGGCGCAAACATCTCAAAGGGCTCAAGGAAACATTTTGTGACTGAAACACTGAAACATTTCGTGGGGTTGAATACTATTTTACGAGATCGAGGGTCCGCTCCCCGGAGTCCGCCTCCGTCCGCTCAAGTTCAGTGGCTGAAGGAAAAGTTTCCCGGTCTGCACACACCGGGCCCGCTCCACCAGGAGGCGAAGTCCAGGTGGCTGGAAGGTTTCCGTTCTGGGCTGTTGACTACGGCGCACAATTGGCAATAGGCCTGCGCCATGGTTGTGCCTATGCTGAGTGTCTTGTACTGAACCTTCCAGTCAAAATACTCGAGGTAGGCTGTCCTGTTCTCCATGAGGTACTTCAGGTATCCTGCTAGTTGTTTGGGGGATTCGAAGTCCAGTGCATTCACGTGCGAGTAAGGCGGCACTATCCGTGAGTTGTTTGCCCCACCATAGGTCACAGGCAAAACATCGTACTCCAACACATTTCCCAATTTTTCAGTGACATAGTCAACACACAAAGCATTCTCAAAACTGAGATAAAAGAAGTAGTCACTGGCAAGCATTTCATAGCAAAACTTGGCTCTTTGAGCCTTGAAACTGCAGTTCAATGGACCACAAGCACCATAGATATCCACTGGTATGTACTTCTGCAACTCCTGAACATACACTTCTCTCTGACCAAGAGTTTTGCAGTGAGACACAAACCAAGCAGCCACCTTCCTCTTTGGGTGGCTCTGTACTCTTGCCCTGATTTCTGCAGTTGTTTTCCTGTGTCCTGGAGGAATGACGCGCGACATGATGTTCGGCAGGGGCACGTCTGAGTCGAGTCTGTACGTCATGCTCAGGTTGAAGAACCCGGGCCTCAGCTGCTGCAGCCGGTGTCGCGTCCACGGGTACGAGGCCGGTTCGCCTATGTTGGCGACGTAATACTGCGCGGCGGACCTGTTGGTCGGGTCGTCCCCCCGTCTCCAGTCGGTTCTGAAGAGGTGGAAGATGACGGCGTCCGCGTCCTGCACCGCGCGTCGGTTCGTCGTCGCTCTGCAGTTGCCCACCGCGCAGTGCACTGCAAACCTACAAGTGCAATGACACAGCAATTGCTCCGGTTGCGTGTATCAGCAGCTAAACAAGAGATCAGAGAGCAACGAGCCCGCGGCGACTCACTGCAAAAAATAGCTCCATGGAGCTTGCGGTGATTTGAGGAAATTCTGATTTCGGTCACTCTGATTTCAGTCACTCTGATTTCAGTCACTTTTTTGTCAAAAATTCTTGCTTTTTTCACTCAATATTCACAACTTGGGAACTCATTTAGTGCACATGCAAATAGAACAAATGCAACTAAATAGAACTTTTACACATTATTTCAGAACCATATCCATATATTTCAACCAAAAGAATTGCCCAATATCCATTTTCAAATTTTTTATTAAAAAATAGCTCCATGGAGCTCACGGTGATTTGAGGAAATTCTGATTTCGCTCACTCTGATTTCGCTCCCTCTGATTTCGCTCCCTCTGATTTTGCTCCCTCTGATTT
>JAAUXT010016186.1_pt1 | contig 16011 bp, 16 predicted proteins | sample 7278171 | NCBI WGS metagenome assembly JAAUXT01 (sample SAMN14350112, study PRJNA611818) | marine sediment metagenome | isolation source: surface marine sediment (1.8m) | place: French Polynesia: Moorea | collected 2018-08 | reverse complement strand
ATCATTTTCAGGCCATTTTGGCCATGTTGAGTTGCGCCACCCCCACCCGGGGTATCTCAACATGCATGGGCTGGCGAACTCAATATGGAAAATTTTCTGAAATGGCCAAAAAGAAAAAAAAAAAAAAAAAAATGGGTCAATTTTTTTTTCTGAACTGGCGTAAGACCGCGCGCTTTTTAGGCGATAGCCTTCTTGTTGAGTGTCAAACTTACTGGTCGACCAGACAAACTGCAAAACAATTGCAAACAAAATACAATTCAAGACTTCGACGCGATGAAGCGCTGCACCCTGAAGGCAGCGCGAAATTCCAGCTGCACGTACACGGGCACGAAGAGACTCAAACATTGCTTGCTGAGCCAACCATACCAGTTTTCTTTCTCGAAAGATGCTTGTGAGTCAATGTAAATTTATATCTCGTGTCATACTGCTGAGTGCTGAACCAAACAGGGTTTTTAGATTCTGTATGACGGTGTTGCCAACTTGAACCACAGTTGATTTTCTTCCCAAAATGTCTGGCGCTTTTTCTCCACAGCTCAACAGCAAGCTGCAGACTGAAGCCGCTGACAGACAATTTGCCGAAATTCAGTCCGCCTTGGTTCAACAGAAGAGCAGCTCGAAGCAATCCGGTGCTCCACCTCAGGTGCCAGTTGAATCCTTCTTTCCTTCGGACGCTGCAGCTGAACGAACTCAACTTCTGTTCACGAGTGCTGGGGGGAAAAAATTCCCTGCCCACGCAGTTGTCGAATTGCGAAAAAGTATCTCATCATCGCTTTTGAATGAAGTTCTCCTACCACCGGTATAGCTGTTGATCCGGTTCACGGGGATTTGTTTGTATATTTTTGCGAATTTGGTCACCCAACTGGAGCGTGAGGCTGGTGTCATTCAACGCTTCTTTTGAACACTGCGTGCATGTGTTCAAAAATTCACGTTTGCCGGGTTGATTGCATCTGAAGGTCCAAAACACTTCGTAATTCTGAATACTCATCATTCTCTGGTCTTTTGCTTCGCCAATTTTTATCAGTAACATCAGAAAGGACAATCAGGGTTTTTGATAACACCACGACATGCTTGCGCTTTGGATAAAAATGGAAGAACCACAGCAAGGCATGTGATTTTTCTGGTTGAAAACATCCACGCGAAATTTCCCCGCTGCGGTCTCGGGCTTGGGGGTGTTGTGTGGCGGGGAATTGCCGTCTGAAATCCCAGCAATTCCCACACATGGAAATGTTTTTGGACATTGCAGAAAATGGAGCAACTTTACAGAATTTTTTTTCTTTTCTCTCAGAAAGACCCATCAACGGCTGTTCCACTCAAGGCCTTGCCGGACGTCAATTCTGCTGCAGAAGAACTCGCGAAATTGTGACAGTCAGTACCCCCGGCTATTGTTCTTTACGTTGATCTGTTATATATTTGGTATCGTTCTTTGCACACGTGCCAATCTAAAATAAAAGTACAACTGGGGAATTTTTCTCTCGCCCTACTTATGGCCTGGTGATTTGCGACGTGTCGGAACAGTACTCGGCAGTTGGGGAATTTTCTGCTGAGTTTGTAGCTATAAGTTCCAAGGGGACTTCATGTTGTTTTCTTGACAGACGTGGAGAACATGTGGGCAGGGAGTTACCTGGTGATACGGGGAAATTTCTCTCTTCTTTCACAATTGGTATCCCAGGTTTGCTGTGTATGTCAGGCCCTGGGAATCCCCAGCAGCATGCAATGCACTTTTTGATCTCAGAAATCTCTTGTTGCCTGGGTGTGACAAGCAAGCTGGTGCGTGTGTGGATCGTGGATTGCTTTGGCTGCAACTACATTCCGAGAGCAGGAGAAGGCTGCTTTTTCCACGCGGCAGATTCAGAACTCACGGGATCCATGTTTTCCTTCCCCTGAAATGGACTCCCTTTTCAGCCTCAGCAGTCCTTGCACTTTCAATGCGTGCGTATGAATGTGCAACGTGCAGGGAGAACGTTGTTGAATGCAGGACTTGTTGAAGCAACCGTGTCTTTGCAGAAGCTCTGTGCTGCGAAAATTCTGCGGTCACGCGCTGGTGGAACCAGGGTGGTATCCCATAGTGCACGCATGACTGTTCAAACTGGAGCTCCGTGCCTGCATATTGCGAGGCCAAGTTTGTTGCAGCCTCAGAAGTCTGGACTTTGTTGATTTTCGTCTTTACAAAGTCGCCTTCCCATTGATGCACCCGACAGCTCGTGTTTCTGGAATGGTCTGCTCTGATAAATTTTGGACCAAAGTTCAAAAATTAATTTTGTTCATTCTGAAGATGACTACCGTGGATCTGTACAATGACGAAGTCTTCAGAATTCCATTGGGCTCTTTGCACACGAAGTGTGCCATTCTGCAAAACTGAGTGTTTTCGTGACGACGGAACTTTCCTGCAGTTGTTGCATGAGATTGCTTCGTTTGGACTCACTGTCGCTGGCATAAAATTTTGGGTCAGAACAGCAGGCAAAATTGTTTCTTGGTTCGAGCGTTTATTGTCAAACGACAAATTCGTTGTTGAGTTTTTCCGTCCGCTGAGGAACATACGAGGTAATATCCAACCACGATGAGACTTATCATGTTCGTCTGTGACCGTCCGGTCTCTGTCGCAGAACATGCTGAGTCTCATCGCAGAGTCTATCGATCTATAATCAAATAGAGAAGTTTGTGTGGTGCAGCATTTCGAACATCACTCATTCAAGATGTTCACGTTGTTGATTAGAAAACATGTGAGGCCACGAATAAATTGGAAACTAACATTGAAGTGCAAGAACAGCTTATGTGGACACAACGTGAACGCTTCAGTTTGCTGAAAACATGTACTCACAACATAAATTGGAACTAATTCTTTACAATCCCTGAGAATATTCCTGTTCCATGAAGGCACAGTCACAGTCGGATTCGGAGTCCGACAGGTGAACAAGTTCTGAGTTCGCTCCCGCGGCGATCAGGAGGTTGGCCACTTCGTTGTAGCTTCTCCCGACAGCCAGCGACAGCGCCGTCGTTCCGTCAAATGTCCTGTTGTCAATTTTGACATCTGATCTGGAGATGAGAAACAGTATCAAAGGCACGTCTCGCGACTCCACTGCGTAGTGCAAAATGGTTCGTCCGCTTTTGCCATCTGCGATGTTTGGGTTGCACTGAAGGTGTTTCTTGGTCAACAAAAATTCCGTCACTGACAAATGTCCGAACTTGGCTGCGACATGCAAACATGATTCGCCGTCATAGTTGAGGATTGACATGTCCTGAATTTGTCTGGACATTGAAGAGCTGGGCAGGTGGCATCTCTCATTTTCGCTGAGGGGAGTTGTGAGGGCTGACATGGAGTCCAGATCGCCTTGTTTGCAGCACAGGTGTAGAGGTGTGTTGCCGTATCTGTCTCTGATGTCCAGGCTCGCACCTGTCACCACCAGGGCCCTGACCACCTGGGGTTGGTGGGTCAGCACGGCCAGATGAAGAGCACTCTGTTGCAACAGGTTTCTGTGGTCCAGCAGGTCCACTGATGGCACCGAGCGTATCATACGCAGGGCTTGTTCAGTCACCTTGTGAATAATCGCGAGGAATAATGGGGTATCCCCATCTGAATCAACGTCAAACCACAGCGCGTACCCGGCACTGCTGGAATATTGATCCGATTTGTCACTTGTGTCGAGATCCTCGTCAGCCGGGTTTTCTGGTGGTGATCTAATGCTTGGTGGTGGATCACGGATTGACGTGGGCAGTGGAGGCGGCTCCACAATGGCAGATACATGAGAGTCTCGCAGCCACCGTTGCGCCTGGTCTGTCCGCCGTGACCGTCCTCGGCTGATGAGGTTCTCGGTATCCAGTCCAGAGTCGCTGCCAATTCTGTCCTCGGTGATGGCCAGTCTGTTCAGTTGACTGGTCAAGCCAAACTCATGCATTGGAACTGGAGCCCTGGGGTATCTCTGGAATGCGACCTGGTCAGATGTTGAGAAAGCCGAGGAATAAATACCGGACGCTGGTGTGCGCATCGTAGCGCCTGTTGTGAAGGGATCCGCTGGGAAAATTCCAGCCATTTCCCCTGGAGAAGCAGATGGTAAGTCCATTGTGGCGAAGCTAAATCCGTCCGTCTCGTCCTCCATGGCCGAGTCGGCCTGCAGGTCGGGCAGGTAGCTCGGCAGAAGCGACGGTGTCACGGTGGACGAGCTTGTGGTCGGTGGTCCCTGGGTCCCCGGGGCTGGAAGCCCCCGGCACGAGGGTGGCGATCTGTCCGGCACCGGCATGTTCGATTGTGTCAAAATCCTAGCTTTCTTGAAACAAAACTTGTTGTTTCTTATCCCGAACACCAATTGTTCACGCCCGTGTCTTGGTCTGTGTTGCTGGTCTGAATGTTTTGCAGTGTCTACGAGCCGTTGACTTGTCCAGAAGTAAAATTGCACTCACAAAATGCACACAGTGACATTCTTTTTCAACACGAGATCGTTGAGACGTTTTGCTGTTTCAACATTTAGGAATGGGTTTCCCAAATGAAACGTCGAGTGGCACATCCTTTTTCTGGGACACTGCATGCTTACTGCGAAGTCGAAGAGCTCTGACGTCCGTATGCACGCTCATAAGTCCGTGTTCAAGCCCATGTTCAGTGCACAGATAGGAGAGTAAAAATTCCCGTTCTTGATCGCCTTCTTTGTTCTTTCGCGACAGCGGCTGCAATGCATATGCACAGGTAAATTGGGACAAATGGGGAATTTTTGGAAAACTCCATCCTGAATAGCTGTGGTATTATTGACCGCGGGGGAATCCCAGCAGCATTTGTTTAGGATAACAGTGCTGCCGCACTGCGTGAGTCAGACAGATGCTTTCGTTGGAAAGCCTCCAGTCAGGAAAAATGTGACTTCACAAATTAATCATGGGGAAAGTCTTCTCTCTGTTTCCGACAGATGGTTTTGGTTTTGGGATCGATCATTGACTGCAGGAACGTCGTCGAGAATAAACCGTCTGCAATTCACGCAACGCGGTTCAATGCAATGGTTCGCGCAAGAATCCGCCACGCGTTTGGAATTGCCTGTGCAAAACCAGGGTCCTCACACATGTACAAAATGGGTACAACCCCCCCCCCCCCCCAAATAATAATAAAATCACACAATTTTTCCTTGGTGCAATGATGAGAAAGAACACTTTCGACAGGTTTTGTGATGGTTTGGAGTTTTAACAAAAAGGAATGCGTCAGATCAGATCAATCAAAGAGGAATCCCGCTGCCATGTTTGCAGTGGGATTCGATTGGATTGCATTTGGTTTTGAAGCGCGTCAGATGTGTGTGTGTGTGTGTGTGTGTGTGTGTGTGTGTCCCTCCCGGTGTGCGACAACAGCCACAGCCAGCATTTTTGCAAGAGATCTTGTTGGGTTTCACAGATTCGTTTCGTTTCACAAAACAGTTGATCAAACGTGCATCTAAATGGCCATTTCAGTTTGATTTTTGAAGCCGCCTCCACTCCGTGCTCGCACTTGGAAAACTTCACTCTCTGTGTGCAGCATTCTTATTTTTGGGAAGATGATTCTCCCTTCCCTCTTTTCAGTGTTTGCAAAATGGGTCAGCCGTGTAAAATTTCTTGATACAGGTGCTGTGCGTTTCAGTTGTCTATACTGTCAAGTATTCTTGTTGGGACTACGGTGTGTGTGTGTGTGTGTGTGTGTGTGTGTGGTTATACCCCCAGTACCACCACATTTACATGCTGTTTGATTCTTGACGCGGTCTTGTTCGGGTGGCGTTTCATGTCAGTTTGATTCAAAACATGCAGCTTGAATTGGTGGTGAGGATCAGGGATGCTGCAGGGTGATGCACCACTCAGCCCGAAACCCCTGGTTCACACCCTGCCCGTGTACGAGCATGTGTACTCCTTGAAAAAGCCGTGCGAGATTCTTCCATGGATGAACGAGTGCACAGACAATTTATTATCAGAAATGCATGGTCCTTCAATTGTCGGGGCCCGCTGTTTGGGCTTCCACTCCCGTTCAGCACGATTTCTCACCTTTTTGCACACGACAACGAGCGTAAATTTCCAGTGCCCGTTGTGCATGCATTGAAGTCACGCAGGGACGGAAGTAAAGCACTCGAAAAAATCAATTGGAAGAGCAGCAACGTTTATTTTCCCGGATGAAGTGTACATTGTTCGCGAAGAACGAAAGTTCCGCCAAGAACATTGATGGTGCGCAAAGGCATAAGCCTGAACAATGGTACACAACTGACTGAAGTCTGACGGAAGGGTGCTAATACTGGTGAAATTTGACGCAATATGAAAAAAAAATCACTGTTCACTTGACAGTGCTTCAGGTGCTTCCGTTTGGTTCTGTTCGTAAGTTTACGACAGATCCGGGCTGGCTGCTGACAGCCGTGTCGGACGTGTCGGACCTGGACGGCTGCAGCTGCACGTGGTCGGCGCGGGGACTCACGGCGGCCGAAACCCCGGATTTCGGTTTTTCAGAACAACCACACATGGACTTGAGTGCCGTGCAGAACTTCGGTTCTCGGAAAGCAAAAATAATCGGATTGATAAAGGAGTTGACGAAGAACAAGATACTGATGGAATTTTTGACAGTTTGGTTGATGACATTTGTGAAGCAAAGTGTTTCAGCCACGACACTCGGCAGGGTGCAAATGGCGAAAGCCAGAGTTATGATGGCGACCAGTTTAGTTTTCTTCTTCTCCCGGAGTCGGGCGTTTCTCACAGCTTCACTCTCCGTGACCTGCTGCTCCGGCCTGTAGTACCACACGGTGTTGGAACTGAACTCCTCGAGGGCCTTCGTAGCTTGTTTCAAGGCTCGTAATATCAAGGTGTGAATAACAGCCATGGCAGCCAAAACCGCGAAGCCAGTCCAAACCAAGAACAAATAGTAACTGTAGGACTTCCAGATGGTGGTGTGAAGAGCAGCCACGAACAGAGACCAGATCCAGACGCAGAGAACGACGATCTGAACTCTTCTGCACGTCACCCACGCTCTGTAGTGCAGAGGCTTCATGACAGCGATGGCCCTCTCGGTGGACACCACCAGGATGTGCCCCACAGAGGACATGAGGGAGAAATGTACCACAAATTTCGCGGTCTCTAGGTATTTCTGGTCCTTGTCGTCAACCCACAGTGCGAGAGCCCAGATGGGTTCGCCGATCAACCCAACGAGCAAGTCGGCGGCCGCCATGCTGACCAGGATGAAGTTGGTCTTCCTGCGCAGACGCTTGGTTCGGAGCACGACCACAATGAGCGCCAAGTTCAGAGTCACTGTGACGAAAGCCACACTGAAGAAGATGGTTGACTGACGGATGCTTGGCGTGGACACCCGAGCGTCGCTGCATCGCAAGACAGATGTATTGTGGTCGTGGTCGCTCGTTGCAACAGTCAGCAGGGACGCCGAGTCCGGTGCGCTCCCGAAGCCCTCATTCGCTTGTGATGGGTTGGGTTTGGTCTCCATTGTGCGTTATGTCACCACAACAGAAACAGGGGGGCCTTTTGTGCGTGTCTGTCCTGAAATGGGAACAGACATGAGGTTGAGCAGTCAACTCTGGACATTCAACGATGATCCAAGCAAGGTGTTTGGTTTGACATTTTGCGCTTTGGCAGACGGTTCCGTGGGTGCCATGAAAAACGAGCACAGTGTACCCCGCTACGAGCGCGTGAAAGTCTTCATAAGGCCCCGTCTGAGCCATTCTCTTTGTTCTTTACGTTAGATTCCATTTCAGTAATTCTACTGTTAGCCCAGTGCACCCATGTCAAACCATTTAACACAAAAGACTTAAATGGTTTCACATCAGTACACTTGCAAAACAGTAGATTACTTGATAATCTACTGTCAGATCAAGAACTTAGACAATGGCACAGCAGAGGCCTTATGTATGGTAAACAATGGGAGCTAGGAGATAATCACCTCCTCGCTAAAGCTCCCATTGTTTACCTCTAACGTAAAGGTCGTAACAAAACGTGTGAAAAGTCACCGAATTATCAAACTTGTTCTCCATTGACGAAATAAGGAGCACGCTGACATCTCTTGGATCGATTGACCTTTTCAGTCGTTCTCAACGCCACGCACACGTCCAAAGTATTTTCCCAAAGAAAAGTGAGATTGTACTTACTTGCGCGTCTAAACGCGACGGCAGACAGTGATGTTGTGAGCGCAAGTGCATGGAAACCACACAGTTCCAATTTGTGGTGAAATTTCTGAGTTACTTCCTGCTTTCTACATACCAGCGTCTTTCATGAGGCTGGCGGGTGATATACAAGGACACACAGAAGACCAAAAATGCTTGATCGCACTTCCGATGAACTGTGTTGTCGTGTATGAGTCACCGTGTACGACAGTTACGGGTCAAAGGTCGCGATGTCCTCGCTCTCTCCATTTCTTTGTCTTTTTTTCGTGATCGAGGAAAACAAACTGGTGTTGGATCACAGATTTGTGTGTGTGTATGTGTGTGTGTGTGTGTCCGTGGGTGTACGTGTGTTATGGATAAATACGGATCCTTGTCATTTTGCTGATCTCTGCAAGCTGTTTGAAACAAATCCTTCTTTGCTGAACAATGTAGCTGCCTTCAGACAGGCCACAAAAATCTGCCTCGGAACAGACTGTGTCGCGCATTGTGTTACTTCCAAAATTATTTTCACAATGTTGGCCGTTCAATTGTTGCATAGCTGGCCAGATTGGGCGCTGTCATGATTGTTCTGCAGGAAGACAGAAAAAAAACCCCTGTGTTTTCAAACGGCCACCTTGCGTGGTCAAAGTGCACGAAAAGGCATTCCGCAAAAAAATAAGACAAGGCCTGCAAGGTGCGGCAGGAACAAGGACTGAAACTCTGGAATCTGTGTTTCGGCATTCTCTGTTGCACGACTGAACAAAATCCTCACCTCAGTATCCTTCTACCTGTGAATCGATTCGTGTTTGTCAGAAAATCTGACGTGCGACGTTGGACGCGACTGTCATGACCACGCAGGGACTCGAGGGCTGCAATTGGTTGCACACTGCGGCAAAAACTTCCTCCACAAACACCCACTCGGTGCTGTTTTCCCCATCATTTGTATCCTGCTTGTGCGGATAAATCGGACGTTTGGTGTCACATGCACACAGTTGACACTCGAGTGTGCGAGTTAGTGGGAGTTGGGGTGCATAGCAAAGGCAAGTTCACCAAAAGCTCGTGCTTCGTTTTTCGAAGAACACAGATGAGCAACAAAACACTCGCCTTCAGGCAAAGTCGAATTCACATGGAAACGCGGACCTGCAAAATGGCAAGTGCTGAATCAATGCAACTGGAGGAGAAGCAGATGCGCCTCCAGGAGGAATTAGGTTCCTTCCCAAGAATCTTCATCGAGAAATTCAGGAACTGGGGCCGCAACCAGAGTGCTCTTGTTCTTGCCGTCAAACCCAAGTCACTTGTTGACATTCAGGTGAGTCAAATAAACTCGTATTTCTTTGAAGCCAAATAGTGCAAGTTATTGTAATTGTCTTGAACATTAGAGGTTTTGCTTGTTTGGATTTGTCAATAAAAACTGTGTGTTGGAACACCAATTACAAAACAAAATTTTCTTTTGCAGAAAGTGATCAGAGCGGCAAAGAAGCTACAGTTGCGCATTCGTTGCGTCGGAAGCTCTCACTCCTGGTCTCCGTTGTTTTCTGATGAAGGCCACATCTGCATGTACATGGGAGGTCTGCAACCAGACAACGGCCACCCCAAAATCAAGTTGAATCTGGTGAGCCCGCCGGATGACAAAGCAAACTGATCTGTCAGCTTGGTCTTCGTTGAGTGTTGCTTGAATCTCACTTGTTTGGATTGAATTGGTTTGCAGGATTCGATGACGGTGACCATGTTGGCAAACACGACGTCAGGAGAACTGGCCAAGTTCCAGATGGATAACGACGTGTGTTTGATGTCGAACGTGACGCTCGAGTCGGTGCACGTCGCCGGTCTGGTCGCTGTCGGTTGTCACGTGAGTTCGACTCTCAAGTGATGTCAAATGGTTCAGACGTAAATTTTTTGTGGTCGTTTGTTTTGCCCATCGCGTAATCAAGTTTTCTTTCTTCAGGGAGCAGCGAAAGACGAACCGTGTGTGTCTGATTATGTGACAGAGATAAAGGTTGTGGACAGCAATGGCGATTTAGTAACCTACGACGACTCTGATCCTGAAGTCTTCCGGGCTGTGCAGGTGAGCCTCTCATGAAAATAATGCGTGGCGTTCTGAAGGTTTCTTTTCGCACTGAAGTGTTCATTTGGACTTGTTGAAAACCAGTTTGTTCTGTTTGTTCTGTTTTGCAGTGCCACCTGGGTCTGTTTGGGGTCGTGTATGAAATTACGCTGAAAGTCAAGCCAATGACCCTAATTGACACAGTGTCGAGCTTCCCTCGCGCGCAAGACTGCCTGCTGGACCCAGAGAAATTGCAGAAACTTGCCAGGTACAGTTTCATCTTAGTAAGGAACGTGGCATTGTGCTTTGCAGTGACGCCTTGTCCGGACAAAAGGTTCGAGTTGGGTTTCTATTCCGAATGTATCTATTGCAGGGAGAACTGGTGCACCGAAATCTTCTGGTTTCCATTCAACAGTATGTCCTACCCAGGAACATTAATCACCAGAGTGTCGAATAGGATCCTGCATTGGAAACCAGCGTTTGACCAGTGTTGGGTTCGAACCATGAACAAGGTCACAGTGCCAAGTCAGGCGCTTCCACGGGATGAAGATTACCTGATGAAGAAGGGAATCGCTTTTGCTGAGAATGGCTACATTCGAATGTTCACGAAATACCTCGTGGAGCATCCGTCCAACGTGCCTGGATTCCTCAAGGCTGGAATCACCAAAATCCTGATGCCGCTGAAAGACCTGAAAGTGTGTGAGAAGTTGCCCATGGGAATCCACTACGACAGCTGGGTTGACTTGTGCCCCACGACGGGCGTCGAGTTCGTGTTTGACGTCAGTGACGTGTACGAGGACTACGATCTGGCCTCCAAGGCTTGTCAGACCGTGATGGACGTGGTTCACAGCTTTGGTCGACGCGGAAAGTTTCCTGTCAACATCACGATGCAAGTCCGGTGGACCGGGAAGAGCAACTGCTACATGTCCCCAGCAGCACACAAAGAAGGCGACTCCTCAACACACGCGTTCTATGTGTGTATCGTGAGTGTGACCGGCACACCGAGCTGGCAAGAGTTCGTCAACGAAGTGGCGCGGCGATTCGTGACGCTCTCCAAACAGCCGCACGTGCACTGGGCCAAGCAGTGGGGGAACATACCCTGGATCAACACAACGTACCTGCGAAAGGTTGGCACCAAAATTCTTTCTTGTCCGGTGTTATTTGTTGCAACAGCTGACAGTCACTGATCTGTCAAAGGCAGAAATCAAACTGGCCCGATGTCTCTACGAACACCACCACGCAGCGTGGGAGAAATTTCTTGCATAATTGTTGATAGCGTGCAAATGACATGGTTTTGTCATTTCAGATTTACAAGGACAATCTGAGCAAGTTCAGAAAGGCTCTGGAGAAAAGTGGAGCTGACCCGACGGGAATGTTCCACAACGAGAAGCTGGAGGAGCTCGTCTTCAGAGATGTGAGATTCCTATTTGTTTCTTTCCTTGCTTGTTCTAGCTTTTTTGTTGTTTTTCTTTCCCAGCCGTCCTTCACTAAATACTTTGCCACTGACGTTCCCCTTCTCCAGATTCTTGATTTTTACAGTTTTACCATTTCTGTTTTGAAGGACATTGAAGACGAAAGCGTGGACGACTCGTTCGAGCACTTCACTGCGGAAGAGCTGACGAAAAGTTCCCTCGACGAGCAGGATGCCGTAGACGGTGGTGACCTTGCAATGGGTGCATTCAATCATCAAATATCTTCAGGTCCAGATTGGCAGATTATGTGCGAACATTTTGCAGAAAATTACATGTCTTTGCGAAAATCCAAACTCGGCGACAGTGATGTGGCAGGTCACGATTCGTATTACCAGAGCACGTTGCAGCGTTTGGCGGAGATTTAGGAAACTGTGGCCAAAAGACTCCTTTTTCCAGGAAGAGCCTCTGTGTTTTGTGCGTTTTGGGAAGGAGGCCGGAGGATTTACGACCTGTCATCCGCATTGAACTGCGTGTTCGCGATGGTGTGTCGTTTATGTCCAAGAAACACAGTTTGTTTTCAGGAAGTATATTCCTCACAAATCTTTTTTGTACAGGGTGTACAGAAATATCAACCAAACAATATGTAACTATATTTTGTCTAAAGACAATTTGTAAGTGATTCATCCAAATTTGTGAGTATAAAGACCAAACACTGGCTGTGTAAAAAAGGCGTACGAACGTCTGATCATGCAGTCAACGTCAACAAGCATCAACACACTTGTTGGATGCTGGACACTGCTTGATTCCAAGTTTTTGCGCAAATTGTGGCAAAACAAATTGAACTGACGGTCGTGCAGCAGCAACGAACTGGAAACACCAGCATCACAGATTGTAGTAAATATAAACCTGAAAGAAATGAAGTTAATATAAACCTGAAAGAAATGAAGTTATGTGCTTTGTTTTTGTGCGTGTGTACAACACGTCGGTCTTATCTGTTGTCGTCGCAGCAAAAGGTGAACATAGCAGTGTAGGCTCACACAATAAGAGCAAAAGTTTTCGAAATCATTGAAAAAAAGAACTGTACAAGAACCATTTTTGGCACCTTGACGTCCTTGTCTTCGGAGGCGGAGAAGAGCAGGTCGCCCTGCAGCGCGACGCTGTGCACCGACGCCTCGTGCCGGGTCAGCGTCTGAATCGGTAGCGTCGTCTCCAGGTTCCACACCTGCCAAGTCAGCCACACACGTGCGAAGCTTCAGCGAAATGCATGGCAGGTACAGCAAAGCAGACTTTGGCAACGCCCTTCATGAAACACTGCATATACGACAAAGCCTGCACAAGGCAGTATTGCACCTGGATTTTGATACAACAAAAGCAGACTGACTGTAATTGTCGTATCTGATGATGCTGAGAAGAGAAATTTTCCAGAGCGAGATATGACCAGTGAGGTGACTGCTCCGAAGTGCCCAGACAAAGATTGGATGTGCAACTGCGTCTGCACGTCGTACAGTTGAATGTTCCTGTTGTAAGTTCCTGAAAAATATTGCCAGGCACTTTCTGCAAAAGTGGTGCAAATATGTGAAAACTCCTTTCATGAAACTGAAAACACTGCAACAACGACACAACACCTGCAAAAATATACTGGTCGTTGACAGCCAAAGAATGAACGGAGCCGAAGTTGTGATCAATTTTCCCTTTGAGGTTGAATTTTCCAAGCGCGTCCCAAATTTCAATCGTGTTGTGAGATCCACTGAAAAGTTTGTCCTGAAAAAACGTCGTTGTTTTTCACAACAACACGAACACAGGCCGAAGCGAAAACCTTGACTCACGCAACTTCCAAATTTGAACACAAAGTACTTCACGAGAACCTTGACTGTGTTGAGCGCCAGAGCTCTGACCACGTGATGTAGCCCTTCCATCGTGTGAACGTGTTTCAGTGTTGACGCGTCCCACACCTGCGCGAAAACATCAGCGTGTCTCCAAAAATCTATGCCGGTGCTTCACCGCCCAATCCTTTCAAAAACTTTGCCGACCTTTATTTCCGACACCGACGATGTGAACACGTAGTCCTCGTGAACAACCATTGCAGCAATTTCATTCTGATGAGCTTTCTGCGAACAGACAAAAACTTGTTGAAGATTGGAGCAAAAGCAACAGCAGGTTGATCCTTTAGTTTTTGAAATACGTGCCTCAACTGTGTGTTTTTGAGTTCCATCCTGAGGACTCCACGCACGCAAACTCCCGTCTCGTGACACACTGTACAAGAAACGCTCGCCCGTTCCCATGGCGGTGATCTGCCGACAATGACAATGAAAGAGAAGGTCAACACAATTTCCTTTCCTTTCGTCGTGCGTGCAACAGTGTTCCGAAGTGATTGACAACTCACTGTGTCATTGTGCCCCAAAAGGTTCATTCGAGTTCCTTTCCGGAGTTCCTCTAAGTGCCACGATCGTATCACAGCGTCCGCACCAGCACTGTACAGCATATTTCCTCGCAAGCACAAGGACAGCACCGGACCTTCGTGACCTCTGAAGAAAATACACCAGGTCTCTCTCACTTCTGATCTTCGAGTGGATTGTTGCAGTATCAGACTCTCGTTTTTGCAATTTTCGAAAACTTCGTGGTCACATGTTGGACCATTGGAAAAGCTCGATGCACAGACAACCAGATGAGCAAAGTTTTGTCAGTGCTCAGCCAAATTCACCAAACTTTCATACGAGCCTCAGTGTTCCGATGCACTTGAACTGAAAAGGCATCGTCCACCGTTCCACCCGCCACACGTGGGAAGCAGAGGCGTCTGACGCTGAAGACGGGACGCGCTGCACTGACGCTGCTGCAAACAAAAGAAAGTAGAGATTTGAACAAAAATGGTAGCCGTTCCCCAAAGACACTTTGGGAGGGGTAATGACCACAGAGAGATTTTGAAGCGTTGGTATCCCCGTCCCCAACATAAATACAGACAGCGACATGGTGGTCGAAATGGGTGAGGCTACTGAACTTCTCTGTGGTCACAATCCCCCCCCCCCGCGGAATTATTTCAGCAGGGATCCTGACAGGGACAACCTGAGCTAAAATTGATAGCGCGTAACACAGGCTCGCTCACAACTTGTCTGTGTGAATGTGTTCAACAGACGGAACGTGGTGAGAGACAAAAGCAGAAGTTCTTACATGATCTTGGTCGAGACTTGGCTTCAGACGGCGAGCGATGCGATCTCTGCTGGTGATCCAGTTGATCTTTCAGAGCTGAGTACTTCTCTGTGAGGCTTCCGACCAATCTGCAAGGATGCCTACAAACGCTGTCATGCCAGTTCGGCACAAAAAGGGCACTTTTGGTTGAAAGTAGCTTACGCCAGGCACTGATTTAGCTGTTTCGCCATGTTCGTCTTTTCTTCTTCCAAGATTTGAACTCTTTTCACGAGGTCGTGAACAGTGTGCATCATCAGTGGATCCATCTGCAAGTACGTCGCAAAAGAACAAGCAGAAAAGCGAAATTGAACCGACAATAAAACAGTGTGTCCAACAGAAACAAAAGGTACCTGCAGACTGTCTTCTGTCTTGGTTCTTCTGAAATCACACAAAGGGCTGTGCTTGCTCACGTCTTGCTGGCGACCAGTCATTTGACACCCTGCGAAAAACGTATTTCCCCTTGTTGTTACATTTCAGTGGAAACTTGATGTACATTCGATTGTCAGCGTCATTTCAACTGTGCAAAATGTCAAGAAGTGCAGAAGTAAACCAAATTTTTACCTTTCCCAGCATTTGGGCAAGGGTGGTGGGCGCACAGAAGCTTGTGACTGTCGAGGTTGTGGAATCGGAATGAACCGCAGGACGACCCACCGACTGGGCATGGTACAAATCTAAATCTGCACTGCTCTTCGTGCTCACTTCTCTTTCCTGCAGGCAATAGTTCAAAGTCAATGGCTTGTGTTTTGACGAGCCTGAGCAAGACTGAAACCACCAGGAAGCGTACTTACCCAGTTTTACAATTTCCGTACATCCCTGAGGATCTGGCAAGAACTCCCCTTTGTCTGAATCCCACGCGAGTCCGTAACCACAATGAATTGACAAATCCTCGATCTGCCCAAGCAATGCCCTGAAACAAACCAGCATAAAATTGAGAGATTCATCTTCAAAGAACACACACAGACACAAGATAGGCTTCAGCCTCACGAAAGAGGTCCAACAACAGCTCAAAGACCCATGAGAAGTTTAAAAATTTCCACAAATTGAACTTTGATGCAACCCTTGAAAGTAACTTCTTCGCTTCATGGCACCTGTTTTGCAGGCACAAATGTGAAACAGTTTTTTACAGTGCATTGCAAAAGCAGTCAGAAACTGTCAACAGAAATGCTGCGAGAGGGGATTCATTTCTGACCTTGAGCTAACGGCTTAAAAACCAGTGGCATTCATGTGTGTATCTGTCCACACTTTGGAATGTAACCACCCCCTCCTGCCGGACCCCCTCCCCCTGTGCCAGACCCCCTCTCCCTAT
>JAAUXT010128742.1_pt1 | contig 16012 bp, 24 predicted proteins | sample 7278171 | NCBI WGS metagenome assembly JAAUXT01 (sample SAMN14350112, study PRJNA611818) | marine sediment metagenome | isolation source: surface marine sediment (1.8m) | place: French Polynesia: Moorea | collected 2018-08 | reverse complement strand
TATGGGGCACTTGGCCTCTGGACCAATCAGAAGGCTGGATTTTGAATTCTAGACCAATCAGAAGCCTTCCCGCCCTCATTATCTCTGCCCCATAGTGGGGGGCTCTTCTCTCTCGAATTATCCGGAAATGACCTGGAAGTGTTCCGGGTTGCATGTTGCGCGGAGCCAATTCGATCTGATCTCAGTTGGCGGTTTCAGGGTCAGACCCCAGGCCCTTTGGACCCGCCGCTGTTGCGTGGGTTGTGGATTTCGCATTGAGTCAGGTTTCAGGTGCAGATTATGCTTCCGACAGCGAAATGTAGAACAAATACAATTGGAAATCAAATGGCGGAATCGCACTGTGGTAATGGATGTGCCTGTCATGGACCCTTTGGATGACACCGAAATTGAGAAATCAACGTGTGCTACATTCACACAGGTACAAAGCACACAGCAAGACACACTCTCAAGTTTTCAAAGAAAATGCAAATCTTTTTGCCAAAGACATCCCAAAAACTTCACAAGCACACGAAACACCTTTCTTGTCGCTACATGCAAAGGACAAAAAGTGCGTCGTTGTCACGGGTGCTTTGCCCCGCACCGGTCACCGATAAACCCACCGGGCCCTTCCTTTTCTGCCCTTGTGTGGCACACATCTCTTTGACTGGGAGTCGCTCAGAAGAGAGAATTCATTTTGTGGGCACGCAGTTGTCTTCCTGTGGCACAATTCAGGCACAGACCAACCTCAATTCGTGAACTGCTCGATGTTTTGAGCGCACGCATCGGGAATTTGTTCGCTCGTTTCCTGAGACTATCACGTTGCAATGGAGACATCATGACAGGAGCTGTGATGTTGGAACTCAGGGGCGGACCCATTGGGTCCCTGGGGCTGGGCCCCCGACCCCCTCACCCCCAACTTTGCTCAACAAGTGCAGTTTGTTTCACTTTCATGTTTTTGTGCAAAGTGAAAATCGGGAGGCCCTTCGTGTAACATGCCCCCCGACTACATGTTGGATCGGACCCCCTGAACGACATCTCTCGGCGCGGAGTGCGACAGCCCCACGACAGCGCAAGACGGAGGAGCTGTGTACTCAGAGGTGCCGTTTCCCTCAGAATGGCTGTGGGTGATGCATATCAGGCGCACATCCAGGATGTGATCAATGGGAGATCCTGGTGGTGGTGGTGTGTGTGTGCGTGTTTGTGTGTGCGTGTTTGTGTGTGTGCGTGTGTGTGCCTGGTGAGGGCCAAACCCAACTGAATGAAGGACATCGGCACTCGTGTGGCCAAAGACAAAGAAAAGGCGCATGATTTTGGGGCATGGGGTGTCAATGAAGTCTTTGAGAGTCAAGGTTGTGAGGAGTACAAGACCTGTAGATCTCTGTGTCAGCAAAACTTTGCATTCAAAGTAAATGCAGTATCGCCTTTCTCAGTTCCGACAGCTTTATGCTTGGGGAAAATATCGGGAAATGAGCAACGCGTACGACGTGACATTATGACGTGAAAAGTGGTTTTGAATGTCAGTGCCGTTGCGCAATTTTGATTGCTCGAGATCTCTATGCCAGGTCTGTCTGTCTCTCGATGATCTAAAGTTCTGTCTTTGTGCGCTGCGTTCACTGAGCTTGCCGTCTGGGTACTCGACCCCTGGTGGCAGTGAGGGAGTTTTGGCAGATCCGTCCGGTGATCTGCCCCAACATCATCGCTGACCCCTCTTCGATGTCTGACGCATGTCGGACTTGGAGCACACAGGAAATAGCCTTCGTCTTCTTCAGGGTTGTCCTGCTCTCTAATAACACCTGTTGTCTGTGTTCCCTTTGGGAAAGTAGCCGCGTGCTTGTGCCAAACAGGTTCATGCTGTGAACAGCGCCACTGGGTTTGTGCAGATCTGGCAAAACTGCGCACATCTGTTTTCTTTCGGAAAATGCAAGGCAGACAAAAAAGCTTCCGTCACCAAGGAAACGTTGCGGTGCGTTCTGCCGTTTAGAAAACGACAGAAACAATGGAACCTCTGGGTTCCTGCGCCGCGAGTCAATATTGGGGAAAGACGCGGAGACAACAGCGGTGAGGCAGTACTCATGGCGATGTACTGAGTGTACTTAGTGCAGGGTTACCTCAGATTGGGGCTAATGCTGCATTGTTTAACCTGTTTCCACCTGTACAGGATTACGCAGGGTTTTCCACGGGATTTTCGCTGGGATTTTGAAGAACCTGCCACCACTCTCGGTGTTTGAATATCCAAGCGCACCATCTTCCACTCAGATGATCAATCAAAGAACCAGAGCTGAATCCAGGGACCTTTGGCACAGGGTAGTTTCTCTTCTTCACACTTTCTAAAGTTGTGGAATTTGCCCAGGGATATCACCCTCCCCCCCCTCCAACCTCCTGACCTTTCTTACCCGTGGGTCACGCGGGTTGAGGCGAAACAGAAAGCTGATTGACACGAACGGAGTTTTCAGTGGGCGTTTCAGCGCCGAGATACGTTATTGCGTGCGAACATCTGCCACCGCTACGCAGGTCCCCACCAAGCTTTTGTTTGCCTTCTTTGGTCCTGAACACGACGACGAACGCGAGACCTCTTCTCAACCGACAATCCAACATCTGTCTGTACATGCAGGGACAGGTCGAGGATCTGAACACCACTCGGCAGCGGGCCGACCGCAACGCGGAAAACCTGTTCCGTGTGAAAATTTGAAATTGCTTTGCGCAAATCTAGAGGGTGGATGGGCGGCCGTGAGTGGGCCTCAAGGACAAATACGCCCCTGGCAGGCTCGAGAGCGTTTTGCTCTTTTCCTGATGGTCAGCTTCAGTGCGTGGAGCACAGCTGCCATCGTGTTTCACAATTTCATGCAGAATGTATGAAGTGATCCCATCGACCAACTGTAAACTCGTGTTACCAGGGCCACTCTGATGCATTTGGCCATTTGCAGAAAGCGCACCTGATGTCGTCTGGAATTGAACTGTGGTGCGACACGGTGGTGCACAGACCGATGGGCGTTGCGTCGCTCAGCTGAGAGACTCTCGCAGAAACGCTTCACGTGACACGCCCTATCTGACCCGGTCTGCAGAAGTCTGATGGACACACCCACAAACATGAGGATTTGCACGTGGAAATCACTTCCAGGACAAATCCACAAAAAAGCCTTCTGTTTACTTCCTGATTCGCCGTTGTTTGCCGGGTTCTGTTTTGACCAGACTCACAAATCTCTCTCCCCCTCCCCCAAGAAAATAACTTCGAGAGGACAGAAATTCCCCCTCTTCCAACTGTGAGGATTTATCAACCGGAAAGTTTGGTTGAAATTAGCATTGCTTCAGGCAGAGTTCAGGTTGCACAAGTTTCGAGATCTTTCAAACCACACATGTGTCCGGTAGGTGGGGCTTCCGTGCCCCCCCCCCCGCCTCAAGAGAACCACCCAGTTTTGCTCGGCTGGTTTGAAGTGTTTCCTTCTGAAGTGTCAAAAGTTTTGCAGTTGAAACCGGACCTGGAGGTGGGCTTGAACCCTCCGCTCCCTGACCAGGTGCTGCATTCGTACCCACGGATCAACTCTCCCATTGGACCTCTTCGTACCCACCCTTGACCTAGAGCTTAGGACTCACCCTTGACCTCTTGGTTCTCACCCTTGACCTCTTGGCACTCACCTTGACCTCTTGGCACTCACCCTTGACCTCTTCGCACTCACCCTTGACCTCTTGGTACTCACCCTTGACCTCGAGCAGCCTCAGGCCGACGGTGTTGCCGTTCCACTTGCCGGGCCACTGCAGGATCTGCTGCACCATCTGCAGCCCGTCCTCGATGTCCTCCACGTCCGTCAGCGACTGGATCGACGGCCACATCACGAACCTGCAACGAGCGCAGTGGGGGCGTCACGCGTCGCGTCGCTGTGCGGGTCAACGGGCGCTGTGGCGCTGGGCTGACGTCAGCAGAAAGCGATTGCACAATTGAAGGGTCATCCAGTCCCGTGGTTCTCCTGGTCTCCAGCACAGCTTTGAAACTGCAGAATCTGGTAACAGAGATCTGACGAGAGATCTGTTGCAGGTGTTGACAGGCAGCACAGCTGCACACGTTTGCTCACAGCTGATTGAACCACGTGAGAATACCTGCAGTGATAGTCTGGACATGTTCCCTCACCAATCAACAACACCTCTCCAATTACTCGCACAGAATCAGGCGCGGGACCGGGGAAGCAACGTTGGGTCTGCGAAACGGATGCAGGGTCTGTAAGTCCGGGCCCCTGACATCCGAGAATTGTCTCCCCCTTGAAGCGAGGCACTGCGCAGCCACGTTATTTCTCTCAGTGGCAGAGTACATGGCACGTCAGAGAGGATTCCGGGATTGACCCAGGGATTTGGATGGATACGTGTCACTAGAAATATCAGCCACATATCACAATGTGTCACGCCTTGTGTCCAGTCCTCGTTTTGGGAGAACGCATGACGCAGGCGGTGTGAACCCACTCCACAAGAGGGGGGTTGGAGCACACAGACCTGAGTGCACACGCAATTTGGGATGCGGCAGTTCAAATCATTTGAATAATGGAGAGTCAAAAACGCTTTCAGAGTGGCCCGCTTAGCAACAAAGCTTCCTCTCCCCGTGTGTTAGGTACGTCTGCATGGCTGTGTATTTTAGCAGATTGGTTTTTGATCCGTGCTCATAGTGCACACGTGTGGTCAGGAGCGGATCCACGACAACAGCTCCCCAGGGAATCCGATCTGTGTTGATGTTCTACCTGTTCGATGTGCAGTCCACAGTTCTGCTGGTACCCATCCATCGGCTCTGAGGCCCAGTGTCTCTTGGCCCCCCTCTGGGACCAGTGCCCCTCCATGAGACCAGTGCCCCATGGTCTTCTCCCAAGGCGTGGTCCCTTCCCCCAGAGCCACCGGCCCCGTTGCCTCAGTGGCGGTCCCTGGTGACGGAACCCGGCTCCGCCCCTGTGTGTGCAGAGCTCTCTGGCTGATTGGGGGTCTGAATGGCGGGTATCGAATCATGCGGTGAATCCCCTCGGTGCAAGGTAAATATGTGCACACACTGCCGCATTGTGGGGCTCTGGAGTCAGGAGTGACGCCGCCGTGCACACAGGGACGGGTTCTGTGGTGTGAATGGGGACGTTCGGCTTGAACATGTCGCGTGAATTATGAAAGCTGTTTCCAGTGGTGCAGACTTTTTGGGAGAGAGACAGCACGCTACCTCGCCCTGTCTGCCCTGTTTGAGAAGCTATGAAGGTCATGTGCAACTGTGGACTGTGCATCTCAGAACTTTCCCTGTTCATTTGTGTCGAATCTCACTTTGACTTCACTCTCTCACAAGGACCTCGAGGAAGGCGACAAGCTTCTTTAGCTTGCCTTTTCAGACTTCAACAGGTTTAGTTGACTTGAAGCGAGAACAAGCCAGGCCCACACACAGGACTGTACTTTTTGCGGCTGTAGCCTCCCCCCCCCCGGCAGGCCGGGTTCCCTGGATTCTGCCTGCGCCAGGTGAATGTTGACGCAGCGTGAGGCGGAGTCGCCGCCGACAATAAGCGAGTCTATTGTTCTCCAGGCACGTTCCGGGCTGTGTGCGCAGTGAGGGAGGGGGAGGCAGGGGCGGGGAGTGAGGGAGGCAGGGGCGGGGCGGGCTCACAGGTCAGGTGGAGGGAAGGGAGGGAGGGGTGCGTTGCGGGCATCATGCGTCGTGTTGTTGGAAGGAAAGGAGGGGTTGTTCACACTGTGGGTGGGGAGGGATGGGGCGGGTTCACACCGCTGGCATCATGCATCGCGGTGCAGGGTGGGGGCGCGAGGGAGCGGAGGGAAGAAGGGACAGGCTCAAGGCACAGGCGAGTAGGGATGGTTCGCACTGCATGTGGGGAGGAAAAGGGGGGCGGGTTCACAGGAGGAGGACTCACACTCATGCGGTGTGCGCAAGGTCAAGTCAGTTGCGGGGGACCTTCATCTGGTTGAAGTGATTTCATTTCGAAGCGATGCTTGTTGTGACGCTTCAGGAATCAAACGAGCCGCGAACCTGACTGCTCACATCAAGGCTGGGGCGCCGTCCTCGTTTTGCAGGGCGGGATGCAGTCATGCCACTGTATGACGTGGGATGGGTCATGAGCATCTGCTATCTATTATCCTCAGGCTGACATGAGATGCTCTTCACCGGCTGCACTCATCTTGCCCTTCACGTCAACAGAGGAAGGCTCCCCAAACCTCGCTCTCGGACCCCCTGTCCCACGCTGCTAGGACGTCGTCAGTGCGAAGTCGGATTCATTCAGCCTCATGAAACGTGTCTGCGACTGTCAAATTCAACGTCCGGTGTCGTCACGGAGCGGGATTGTCTTTGCGTCCGACGCAGCACATGCGTGAAGCGCTTGCGTTTCTTGGAGCAAGCCAAGAATCGGTCCACACGAAGACCCGAGATGGCTGCTTTGTGTTGTTCTGTCGCCTTTTACTAGTGACGGGGATGACGGGGAGGTTCTGATTCACACGCACCGCAGAACTACGACACAATTCACTCTTTTGCCGGTGTTTCCACTGAAAGTCGACACACACCTTCGAAAGTGACTTTTGGCCTGATTCGGGTCGAGAACTGTGGCCTATATTTTTTGTCAAAATTCTAACATTTCAAGTGTGTGAGCAGGGAGAAGTTTCTACTGACGTGTGGAAACCCACTTCCACGGCACGCGGGCATGCACAAGGTGCCCCGTGGATGATCGTACCAGCTTCTTTGAGCCAGAGAACGGCATGGGCGTCAACACACGTGCACGCGTCGTGTCCACGCGAAGCGATCGCGATGCCGCTGCTCGGACTGAAAAGTTCGGGGCCTCAGATAGATGTGTGGGCGGCAACCTTCGCCTCTGTGTTTCCGCCCAACTTATTTTCAGTGCCTCGCAGGAAATAACGCCCTGGAGCGACGGAAATCTGATGAAGACGCCGCACTCTGACCTTACGGGCTTCTAAAATGAGATCTTGAAACTGAAAACACTCACACGCTGGGAGTTCTTGCCATTTGTAAGACTCGCTTTCAGGAATCTCGGCTGTCTGAAGGTCAGGCTTTAAAATGAGGCTTTGTCGCAGGAAAGAAAAGGGTCACTTTCCCTGGGCGCTTGGGTGCGAAGTTTTCACGTGTTGCGGACCGTGATATAGAGTGTCAGAAGTTTTTAACGTCTGCAGTTCACTTTGCTGCAGGGACAAAGTGAGGTTCCTGTTGAACGCGTCCTGGCTTTTTGCTCCGTGTTCGAGTCAAAGAGCGCAACGCGTGCGACGCATCCGCTTCAGCCCAAACTTCAATCTCCGTAAATTGTGTACGACTTGTGCCAACACATACTCAGCGGACGTGTTATCAGTGAGGCTCAGTGTGACCGTGACTGTGTTCCGGTCATCACACATGAAAACATGAATCTTCTCACCTGGATCTCCCGGTGGTACTGGACTTGGACGTCGTGTAGAAGACGATGTCCTCGATCGGGATCTCCCAGTCCTTCTTGCGCAGCAGGCGATTGGTCAGCACGCGGCGTCGCGTCAGGAACGCGCCGATCAGGACGAGGACGACGAGCGCGAAGGAGCAGCTCACGATGGTGGCGTAGTGCCAGTTCTCGAGCCCGCGCGCCTGCTCCGCGCGCTTCTCGCGCTCCACCTGCTCGTAGACGCTGCGTCCGCCGCACGTCAGACGCTCCACGACCCGCGTCTGCGGGGAGGGGGGAGAATAGCGAGGTTTAGCCGAGCGCGTGACGTGGCCCGCGTCTCGGGCCAGAGTGTGGCATTGTGGGAGTCGAGATTAGCCCTCTCCTCACCTGCACAGTTTGCGCGAGGTTGGGGCTGAGGTGCACCATCTCCTTCTTCGCCGTCAGCTCCTGCGCGTCGGGGGACGACGTGAACCACTCTATGTACCTGCAGCGACGAGACGGACACAGCTCAGGAAGGGTCTCCAGCCGTTCACAGGGTCTGAGGGCGTGAAGTCACGCAGGTGCATACTGGCGGTGTGGTCGCGATTTGCGCATGTGCCTGTGCCACACCCACCCACTTGCTGACCCATCCCATCCACAGCCCACGTACACCCACCCTGCCCTTCACACCCACACCCACCCACTACCCAAACTCATACACACACACGCCCACCCACCCACGCACCTCACGAGTTCGACGGCCGCATTGCAGTCCTCCATGTCCCGCATGTGGACGATGAGGTAGGTGAAGGTAGCGATCGGGTACGAGTAGGGGCCGTGGTCGTCCTGCAGCACCGCCACCTGTTGGCGAACGGCGAGATCACGTCCGTCAGTGCACCATGCTTCAGGGGCGCTTTTGACGTTCTTTTGGGTGGGGTGTTGAAAAGACTGCACTCTCACATCCACGCAAACATGGATGTCTCTCCTGCATCACAGCTTCCACATGACCGCGAAGTGTGAATCACAAGTGTGAACCAGAATTTTGTGTGAACCGTAAGTATGAAGCGGAAGTGAACGCACGAGCTGCGTGGCGTTACTGAGGGCGGCGGCGGCGGCGGCGCCGTCCATGAGCCGCTGCACCGTCGTCGTGTTGGCGTCGAGGACGTTGCCGTGAAGGTTCTGCATCTTGGCGTATTTGATACCTGCAAATCAATCAATCATTCAATCAATCAATATTTTCACACGAAAGGAATTCCTACACATCAAGGAATTGGTAAATTTGTCCGAAATTGTTGGAAAACTGTGGCTTGTTGTTTTCTGCTTTGGATTGAGGGTGAGACGCAGCCTCTCTGTGCGTCGTAAAAAAAGACACCGGTGGTCCCGGCCATTGAAGGCAGGTTGTTTCAATGTCGGGTGTTTGTGTCGAGTGAGGTCATTTCGCTTCTTTGACCACATCTGGATAAAGCCCGTTCTCTATGAGATGAAGTGTGCACGTGCGTGTGCGTGTTTGCCTGCTGCCTGTGTGTGTTCGTCCGTGCGTGCGTGTGTGAGTGTGCGTGTGTGCGTGCGCTCTCCACTGACCGCTTTCCTTGGCGTCGGCGATGGACAGGTATCCGATGCTGTTCTCGAAGCTGAGCAGGATGCCGGTCATGCCGCGCGTCGTCTGCGCGTAGTAGCGCACGACGCTGGCGTTCCACCCCGCCGGGTCCTTGAAGGCGCCGCGCGACGCCCACTCCTCGGCCGTGTCGAGCGCCTGTGTGAAGGCGAGCGTCGTGCCGCTGCCGTCCTTCCTGCGGACAGGGGAACCGGAAGTGAGGAGCGGAAGTGTGAATCAGTGGAAATGTGAAGTGGAAATGTAAAGCACAAGTGTAAAGAAGGAGGGAGCGTCTTTTGGTGCGTTGAGCGTTTCGCAACGGCTCACGATGACTGGCACAAGTCTGGTGCAGCTGACGTTGATCTCGTCATCCGGTGACTGAGGGAGGGAGTCACACACGTGACATAATCCCAGTTCAGACCACATCAATGATAATCACACCAGAGTGAACCTTTCTCTTTTGCTGTTGTGCCCTTCTTTTTGTCTGCGTGCAGTTGCAGGTCAAGCTCCACTTTGGGATGCGTCACACACGCTGGTTTCCTTCACCACAGCAGCAGTGGTTCCGCACAGCAGCTTCCCACACAGACCACCAAAGCGAAGGGCCAGAACGTTTGCGTAACTCGTTGCGAAATATTTATCAAAGTTGTCAAATTTAAATTGTTGCCATGACAACGCAAAAAACTCTGATTTGTCAATGCACTAAGCCGAGATTGGAGCTGCATTTCTGTGGCCTTGCACCGTCACAAAATTGTCCGTGTTGCACAATGTCATATATTTTCACGCCGCGTTTCGTTTTGTCTGTTCTGGGAACGCACAGGTGTCTGACACGCGGAAGTGAAGTGCGCAATGAACTGTTCACGAAAGGATTTAGATCTACAACATCCTGTTCTGTCTTGAAAACTCCGATGTGGGGAAATTTAAGATGCGCACCCATGGCGTTGCGTGAGAAACCTGTGTGACACTGCAGAGCGTTTCAGGCGAAAATAGGTTCTTTCCTCTCGCTCAGCAGGACGCAGCCACGGTGACGAGGGTCCGTGCATCCGGGATCTGGTCGGGGCCCCAACCACTCTGAGATGATTGTGGCGCTAGAGGCAGCTCTGTCTGGACTTGGAGAATAACGTAGCTCAAGAGAGCAGGTGCAGATCTGAACGGGAGGGGTATCACGGGGCCGCTGCCTGACCCAAACCTTGTGGGTGGGGACAGACTCCAACCTTGAAATTTGACTTGAAGAAAGAAGGAGAACCCGCCTGCGGCGCAAACTCAGAGGTGAAGGGGGGGGGGGCTTCATGTCCCCTCCAATCCACAGACAGAGCCCCCGCAGGCCTGGGTCCGCCCCGTGACGCACAAACCGAAGCGGGCCTCACCTGGCGACGACCTCAATGGACGTGTTCGGGAAGGAGACGTTGGGGTTGAGCTGCTGGAAGACGGAGTCGTTCCACGCCGTGTAGCGGCCGCTGTAGATGCCGGCGAGCACCTGGACGTTGAGCACGAGGTCGTACTCCTGCGCGCGCAGCCCCGGCAGGTTGTAGCCTATCACGATCGCGCTGCGGGAGGAAACGAGAAGTGTGGGTCAGTCAGGATTGAGATGACGTTGAGGACCCGTATTTGACTGAAGCAAATGTGCGTGAGACAAGCTGAAACTAAGACGATAATGAGTTTCAGCCAAGCCACGGATGAATTTTGCGGTCCGGCGGGCAAGGTCAGCAAAGTCACAGGAACTGACCAAACGTGGAAGTTGAAGCACAGCAGGACGAAAGTTTTCAATTGTGGTGTGAGTCCTCCATGGAAAACACGTGCAGTGCTTCTTGGCTCAGGGAGCGGACGGACCTGCTGAACCTCACGCGTACCGTGTTTGGCTGAATTTTGGAGTCATTTCCCCTGACTGTGAGAATGCGCGTGCGCCTGAGTGTGTGAATTGTGTGTGAGAACGGGTCCACTCCACCAGATGGGCGGGGCGGGTTCTCTGAGAGGAAGGCGCAAGTTTTTGGCTTGTACTGACCAGTTGATCTGAGTGTCAAGCATTCTATTTCTCCACTCATGACGGACCTGTGAAACAATATTCTGTTCACACAACTTCACAACTTTTCAGTCGTGTTTGGCATCAGATGAGGGGAACGCGCAGTGCCAAAAGCTCTTGTTTCTGCAATGAAAACATCTGCCAAGCATGCCAACCCACATCAAAGGGGTTTCAGCAAAGGTGTTTCTGTTCCAGTCAAACACGTGTTTTACCAACCAAACCAGCTGTTCAAGACACATTGTTGTTGATCTGAATGAAGGAGAATGGACTTTGTCCGTTGAATTGTGAGGAGTCATCGGTGCCCTTAACTACCAGAGAACTTCGCCTCCATTTCTGTTTTACACCAGGGCCACATTTCGCAGCTCATACAGTACTGAGTTCATGCAACACCAAGACGATGTAAGTCAGTGACCCCGCACTCCTGATCCTTTGAAACTGAATTGCAGGAAACTTGGCTGCGTCCGCAGCTTCGCCACGTGGGCTGCGATGCCGATCTTCAGCCAAGCTGACCTCCTGCGGATCCAAGATTTGAGCGCGGGGGGGCAGCCTGGGTCTCAACCAGGGTCCGCTTCTCAGAAGAAGAGTGCTGTCTCTGGTGTGGGGATGGGGGATGGGGGGGGGGGTGAAATCCCAACTTCGATTTCAGAATGATGTTTTTTCGGTGTAATGTCTGTGGTGTAAAGGGAGCGATTTCGGGGTAGGGGTCGGGCTTGGGATCGGCCTCAAGGGTCCTCAGCATCTTTGAGTCGTGTTTTTTCCACAACACGTTTGATTTGACACTGAATTCGAAGAACTGACACGGAGAAGGCTGTTCTTCCGTTTGAAAGCACTGTCCGCGGGTGGATAGGGTAGGAGGGAGAGGCAGACAGTTTGACACGAAGCGCGAATGAAGACGCAGAGAAGTTCTGAGCTGCTTTGCCTGGACACAAACGAGCCCCTTGAGACGAAACATATTTCACAGTCAGTTTGTCAGGCGCATTTAGAAAGAGATGTGTGAATGTTCAGTGCCAACAGGCAGTGTTTCTGCAACAAAAACACCTGTCAAACCACACTAAAGGTTCCATGAAAGCTGACCCAAAAAAGGCTCGAACAGCACCTCACCTCTGACCACCCGTTGCGTCGCTGCAAAAACCAAAAGCGAAGCAGCGCAAGCAGATTTGCTCGCACGGTCACGCCAGGCATGGCGCACCAGAGACTGAGGGCAATGCTCGGCGAGGTCTCAGTCTTCTCAGCACGAGGGCACGTGTACAGATCACAAGAAACAGTGCTTGAAGGTCCGTGATACAAAGAAACAGCGGACAGCCACGGTCTCCAGTCCATTGCCGACCCGCCTTCAAAGCCCCTCGAACCGTGCCAGGGTCTCTCGTTACCTCCCATATTATCTTCTTGTTGCTCATTTCCTGCGGCCGTGACGATGGGTGTCAACTCTGGCGGACCCAAGCTTCAACCCAACAACGTCCGTCACACCTTGTCTGGTTGCCAAGTCAACCCGCGCTGCGTCGTCTCTCGTCTGTCCATCGACTTCTGCGATGCAACTTTTGACTGACATCTTCTTTGAACCAGTTGTGGCTTCAGGAGCTTGTGGGGACCCTGATTCCAACTTTCAAAAGTTAGAAAGAACAAATGACATTTGAAACCTGCAGTCCCAAACTTGTCGGCCTGCGGTGGTTATTTTGGCGCCACCTTGGGGCCGGAGCTGCGGATTTGGGCCCCTCAATCCCCCGGGTGCACGGGAGATTTGAAGACGCGTGACCTTGCGTGATGTATGATGCAGGAGCCGCATTGTGCACACAGAGCCCCACGGCATTGAGAGTGTGTGTTGGGAGTGTGGAGTGCGTGTGGTCTGTGCATTATTCAGCGCAGACACGCTGCACAATCCGCTCACCTGTCCACACTCTTGCAGGCTCTGGGTGTGAACATACATCTGTCACCTGCGATGAGTGGTGGGGAGCAATGACTCGCAGAGCAGGTGTGTGTGTGTGTGTGTGTGTGTGTGTGTGTGTGTGTGAGAGAGTGTGTGTGTGGGTGTGCGTGTGTGTGTGGGTGTGCCCTTGTGTGTGGGGGTGTGAGGGTGTGGGTGGGTGTGCGTGTGTAAAGGTGGGTGGGTGTTGGACGCAAGCCCGAGAGGCACTGCTCGGCGGCGAAGGGCGTCTGTCAGACAACCAAGATTCACAATGTTTTTTTGCGTCGTCAACGTCTCATTCATTGAGTCGTCCAAAAAAGAGCAGACAACGGTTTCAAAACTCGGATGTCTGTGTTTTTGTGGTGAATCCTCCCCCAGCGTCTCACTGATTGGCGAGACCTTCAAACTGCGCGCTTCATTAATTACTCAGTCTTGGAGAGTGAGAGACGAGCGGAATCTGTCGTCGCTGCCAGACACAGGAAACACTCATCAGAGAACCGGTTCTGTTCGCCTACGTGTTTCTCTGGGACTTCTCAACCACCAGTGCGTTTCGCTTTCGCTTTCTCCGACTGTTTCCCTTGAACTTGCGTCCTTTTGCCCCTGAGATGGCTGACAAGGGGGGGAGGCACAGAAACAGGCAGACATGAACACAAAGAAAAACAAGCCCACAGAAAACAGAAGTCAGTGTGGAGAATCACAGATGTGACAGAGAGACAGAGATAAAGGGAAGAGGTCAAAAAAGAAAATAAAGGAAGCCGACCGGAGGGAGCAGAGAAAGAAACAAAGAGGGAACGGGAGACCGACTAGAACGAGAAAAAAAGAGAAGGACAACGATAGAGAGGAGAGGGAAGGTGGAAGGTCAAACACGGAGAGTCGGCTCCTGACTCACCCGGCCATGGAGGGGAACATCATGAGGTCGTCGTGCCCCCCGGTCGTGTTTCCCATCGGGACGTCCGACCCGGCGTAGTCGATCGGGGCGGCGCCGACCGGCAGCTCCAGCTCCCCTGCAATCAGAGACAGAGTCAGGCCGTGTTCACACAGGGTCAGGCCGTGTTCACACAGGGTCAGGCCAGGTTCACACAGGGTCAGGCCAGGTTCACACAAGGTCAGGCCAGGTTCACACAGGGTCAGGCCAGGTTCACACAGGGTCAGGCCAGGTTCACACAGCGTCTATATGGGTTGGCTCACAGCTCACAGTATCCGGCTTGGTTCCCTGTGAGTCAGGTCTGGTTCACACAGGGTCAGACTAAGGTCAAGGTCATTGAGAGCCCCTCGAACTCGAAAGCTGCAGTTCACAACATCGCTGATGGAAACTCACAGCACTCGGCCTGAAGACGAGAAACACTTAGTGAGAGTCAGGCCTGGTTCACGGTCATCTCCGAGTTCTCAAATCGCTTGACAACATCACAGGCTCAGATTCAGGCCTGGGATGCGCAGTGACCAGAACCTCTGGCTCCGTTGACTCCCACTGCCCCTTCAAACGCAGAGTGGTGACGTTGGGATCGTTGGTAAATCTAGACTCAGGTCAGGTTCACACGGGATCTTTTGAAGCCTGAGCTCAACCAAAAAACGATTATCTCCACTGGTCAAGCTCCTGTGCCCACTCGCCGATACTCGGATCGGTCCCCCCCCCCCCACCCCGCGGGTCCAGGGTCGGGTGAGGGAACCGACCGAGGCTGCGGGCCTCTACAAATTTCAGAGAATTGGTGAAGAAAAGGGTGAAGAAATTTTTGTGTTGTGGTAGGAGCTCGAACCTCCTGGAACCCTCCGAGGTTTCCTTTAAGAACCCACAGAACAAAGAAGCGCAGTACCTGTGATGTACTTGATGCCCTTGGTGCTTCCTGTCGCCACGTAGGTCATGTCGAGGTTGACGAAGCGACTGCGCTGCTCGCGGTACGCGCTGTTCCACTCCGTGTACACACTGGACGGGAAACTCGCGCCGTAGCCGGTCAACTGCACGTGACGCACCCCCAGAGCCGGACAAGAGCACAGGACAGCCAACAGGACAGCGAGTAGGAATGCAGCAACGGGATTGGCTCGGGAGGGTTTTCCAGGGTCGTAGTTGGTCCAGAGGCTTCCTGGGCTGTGATTGGTTCCTGTAGAAGATGGTTGGCTGGGATTGGTCATTTTCAGCAGGGTCCACCGGGTGCTGTTTGAGCTGTGTCGTGATTGGTCCGCAGTGTTGTTAGCTCGCATGTGATTGGTTGAGAGCACTTCCTCAGCAGTGTTCCGGATTCTGATTGGTCCATTCCATGATGAATACTGATTGGTGTTTCTGCGTAGATCCAGTGTTGTCACTCAATCCGTAGCACCTCTTCTGAACTTCGACTGTTCTTCCCTTTTCAAGACGCATTCTGTCTCTGCAACCTGCCGGATAAAAACGGTTGTTATATTTCTGATGAAAACGACATTTCAAACAGGGTGTGTAAACTCTGAGTGGGAGGTGTCTGCCTGACGCTGTCTACTGAGTGCGAGACTCAATAGAGAAAGACGGATCCCAGCTTTTGAGGCTAAGTCAGCACCCAACCCGACATCATACAAAAACACACCAGTACAAAAAGATAACACAACCATTCTTTTGATACACAAAGTGCAAAAGGTGAGGCATAAAACTGGGGAACGCGGTAAGATTTGCACTGTAGGAAGAAAGCAGGTGAAATTGTGTGAAGGGGGGGGGGGAGCAGAGGACAAATGTCAGCAAAGCAGGGAAATAGCGAGTTGCTGCTGCATCCTTCCGTGGCTCGTGCAATACGGCGGCGCCGCGAGACTGTTGCGTCAGACATCGGCGTCTCTCAGTCTGAAGAGACGCAAAGTCGCAGTCGTTTCCCGTCGACGACCTTGTGGTCAACATTAATTCAATCACTGTGACCTCAGTTTGACCGACATTTCCACACTGTATAAAGTTGGGTTTCTTCCTCGGCAGTGTCCTTGATGTTTTGCTGTTTGATCTTGCGCGTGCAGGTGACCGAGAAAAAACCGAAAACGGGAGATGGGCACAGAACATAATTGCGGTGCAGGTGAAGCACGTAACAGAAGCTGCTGCCAATCTCCACGAAAGGCAAAAATAGCTCCATGGAGCTCGCGGTGATTTGAGGAAATTTCACTTGCTCTGATTTGGCTTGCTCTGATTTGGCTTGCTCTGATTTGCCTTGCTCTGATTTGGCTCACTC
>JAAUXT010074383.1_pt1 | contig 16012 bp, 16 predicted proteins | sample 7278171 | NCBI WGS metagenome assembly JAAUXT01 (sample SAMN14350112, study PRJNA611818) | marine sediment metagenome | isolation source: surface marine sediment (1.8m) | place: French Polynesia: Moorea | collected 2018-08 | reverse complement strand
ACAACCACCCAAAAACCAAAATTTTTGTTTACTCCAATATATAAATTGTACTTTATTTCTTAATATTTCACTTTGTTAACCCCCTCTTTCTTATTTTTTTTAATTTTTCATTTTTTCAATAAACCCCCCCCCCCCCCCAAAAAAAAAAAAATATGACCGTGACTGGGACACAGTGCACATTCTTTGACCTTTGACAGCAACGCGAGCTGTCTCACACATGCACCTGCAGATGCTCCAATCAAGGGGCAATCCTTTGATGTTGAAGTAGTTTTGTTTGCTTGTCTGGTGACAAACAACGAAAACATTGGATTGCAGGGAAATCACATTTGTCTCTTCCTTGTATCAATGGTCATTATCATCTGTTTAAGGGCTGGCAAAATATTGTCAGCAGAGTAGCTGCACAAAAGCCTCCATTGGTTGAGGTCTACCTTCTCCTGAGCATCAGTCTGCACCTTTTCATACAATACCACACAGCCACGAGTCTGTTGAACAACAGATGTGCAGTAAATTATTGTATTTTATGTTGTCAAATTGTCAGCAATTATCCCAACAATAATAACCTTCATTTGTTCAATTGTATTTTTGGCACATTCACCCAGTATGGATACAGTGAAGATTACACATTATTACGCTTTGCTATTAAAGAACAAAATATAATTGTATTGCAATTGTATTCTGTCTGAATTATTTGTGTCAGGGCTGTTCTGTTCTTTGCACTTGACTGTTGCACATCTTTTGAAACCAACATGGCTAGAATAAAGCCATTCCCATGGATTCTGGTGTTTTGGGCTGTCTCTTGCATTGCCCAGGACAACGCAGGTCAGATGTGATCCAGTATTGTCTTTCAGCCCTTTGTGAACCAACATGTGTATTTGGTGTTACAATCACTGTCTCTTTTCAGAGTGTGAGCCCCCAAAGGTTCCCAACTTTCTGGGACACTGTGACTGCCCCTACCCCCAGGTGGAGCTGTCCGAGGGGGTGTGTGGAGAGTGTCAAGAAGGATTCATTGTCTTTTTTGACAGTAAGTTAAACCAAAATCTTTGGAGCCTGGTCAGAAAAGCTTTCTTTGTGACACTGAGTTCAAATTGGTCATGGAATGTTTGGTGCACCAAAACCTTGAAGGCACTTGCCAAGCACCGGTGTAACAGGACCAGACAATGACCAGGACCAGACAACAACCACACTGTTTGGTCATTGTCTGGTCCTGAAATTTCAGGACCAGAGAACAACGCAACCACACACTATTTGGTAATTGTCTGGTCCTGAAATTTCAGGACCACATAATGACCACACTATTTGGTTATTCTCTGGTCCTGAAATTTTAGGACCACACAACAACGTCGGGAAAATAGTACGGTCGTTGTCTGGTCCTGAGACACCGGAACATTTGAGGGCGTATTGCATGTTGCTGAGAGGATGGTTGCTCTGATCAAACTCATGTTGCTTTGTGTTGAGTCGAGTAAAATTGGTTCAATAGAAAATAATTTTTCCTCTTCACCCAATGACTTCAGTTAGGTAGGTTGGTTACATTCATCCCACAGCTGCAGCCATAAATAAATGGCCGAAATATAATCTCAAACAGAAAATTAGTCAGTTCCCTTATCTGCATCACCCTGGTATTACCAAAGACTTTGGACAAGTTTCTCTTCCGGCATCCTGAGGAGGACTGACACCAGGCTCCATGAACTAACTTGGTCCAGTTTGCACAACCTGTCACAGAGACCTATACAACTCTTGCAAATATTTGTTTGCTATACCGAGTATGGTGATTGTGATTTCAGCAAATACAATGACCGCAGCCTGCTCTGCGTGCCCCAATGGAATGACTAACAACGGCCTCTTCGACTGTGGTAAGGCCAGCAACAAACATTTCTTTGAAACATCTGAAGTTTCTTGTGGGGAAGCAGGCAAACATGCACCAAACTTTGAATGTGAATGAGGAAGAACAAGCTTCAGCACAGTGACCTCTCTTCAGCCATTTCCCAGGCACATAGTGTTCAGGAACAAAAGCAGGTCCCTTTTGAATAACATGAATGAAACAAGCACCAACAATTTTGTTTCATTCATTGTCCATTGATCAAATTGAAGGCAAAAAGACTGCCTGGGACATGTTTCTCTCTTTCACTGGAGAATTGGTCTCACATTTTCATGGTTTTTTCCAGTGTGTAGGCCTGGCTGGTTTGTGGATGGGGACCACACTGAAGACTGCCAGCCGTGTCCTGTAGGATTTTACAAAACAAACAGCCCAACTGACAGTTATCTGGAAGGTAAAAAAGTTTTTACTGTTTGTTTTCAGTTCTGAAGGGGTCACTAATTTTATTTCAGGCACAATTATTTTATTGTGTGTTTTTCCTCAATCAACCTTCAGCTTGTGAAGCTTGTCCTACTGGGTATAGCACTGCAGGAGAAGGAGCAGCCACAGAAGAGGAGTGTGGTGGGTCACACTTTTTTGCATTCTCAAGCAAAATGTCCAAGCCAAGAAATCCTCAAAAACTTTCTTTTTCTGTCAAACTCATTATGAGGTGTTGATTTCATTGTTTTATCTGGCTCTGAGCCATTTTTCCTTGTGTCCCTCTGTTGGAGAACAGTGGTGTTAGAGTGTCTTCCGGGGTCAGTGGAGGTGCCAGAGATTTTTGCCTGTGTTTTGTGTGCCACAGGAGAGTATTGGAGGTGAAGTCAACTAAAAATCTCAATTGTTCTCAGACACATTTTTGGAAAATTATGAAATTATGTTGGACTTGGCTTGACCCACAAGATTAAAAGTACCATATTTGGCAAAATTAAATTGTGATTTTTTCAGGGAAGTAGGTGCTGGTGATGGAAGGGGTGGAGAATGTGTGAAATGTCCAGAACTGATGACTACTTTTGAGCCTGGGACAGTGGGTGTGCAGAACTGCTGTAAGTCATGTGAAGGGAAAAGACAAACAAATTTTCCTGCATTCAACAAAAAGTCATTTCTGACATAACAAAAAATAGGACTGGTCTAATTCAGAGAAATGTGCAGCAACTTTTTGTAACATGATGAAGAAAAGAGACTCATTTTGTGTTGTCCCTGCTGCACTTCTGTGTCATTTCAGACTGTGCACCTGGCTCGTTCCACCATGCCACCCAGAAGGAGTGCGTCCCCTGCCCTACCGGGACCTACTCCCATGAACCGGGCGTGACATCCTGCATCAGATGCACCAGCGACAAGCCCTGCACCACTGGGAACTAGGACAACCTGTCTGGAGATGACCCACTTTGTCAGTGACAGATAATCTTCAACAATTGTTCCCAAGCCTCCTCAACAATGTCTCAAGTCCATGATGGTTCAACCCATGGACAGCAACATCATCAACAACTGACCCACTGAATCTGCAAAATAAAACAATGATACAATGAAATAATGACTCTAAAGACACTATCTATGGAAATGCTGACACTTTGTCGTGCACTCACTACCCGAATCTACACTAAACGCTTGCCGCACGCTTTTACAGCAAAAACAACTGAGCAACTGGTCCACTTTGGGACAATTGAATGTTTGCCGCAGTGTGTGTGTGTGTGTGTGTGTGTGTGTGTGTGTGTGTGTGCCATTCATCAGATTCGTGTCACTTGGGGACATCTGGCTGCTTATCAGGGGTAGCTAGTTTCGTGTCATTGTCCTCGTTCACACAGCACGAATGGTAATGATACAATCTATTGCTTGTTGTCCCTTTTGTTTGGAATGCGTCTGTCCCGTTGTTTGACAGGAGCAGTCAGGATGACTGGTCCATTTTCCTGGTTTTCTGTAGGGATATTCAATCCGCCTTTATTCCCAAATCTTACACATTCACAAAAACTCCAAACGAATAAGACTTTCTTAGCTTTTGTGGAATACAAAGTTTTACACAGACACAACTTCTGAAGAACAGGTTCCTGTTGTTTCTTCATCATCACAAATGACAATGACATCAAAACCTGTCCATCACACAGGCAAAACAATCTATACCAGGAAATGCTTTTCTGTGCCTGTGGGTTGGTTTACACCAGGCATGTTCATCTGGGTGGAGCTGTCCTAGTTCTCAGTGCAAGGCTCATCCCTGGTGCATCTGGTGCAGGAGGGGGAATTGTGTTCATCAGAGAAGGTTCCATCAGGGCACTGGACACACCTCATCTGGGTGGCATGGTAGAAGGAGCCAGGCTCACACACTGAAATATAACACAAGTCTTCATCCAAACAATTTGCAAAAAAATATTCTCAACAGAAAAGATGAAAACTGAGAATGCTGTTGCTTTGCTTCCAACAACTTACAGCAACTGTCTTCACCCACACTCCCTCTTCCAATTGTTGTCATGTGTTTTGGACATTCCACACATTGTCCAATTTTCACTCCAACAATATCCAACTCCCTAAATGAGGGGGGATTACTCAAATTCCATTCTCAAGGTTCTTAATGACTTTGAACTCATTTTGGGCAACCTTTTACTGACTCGTAACCATGGAAACTGATTCACCTCCAGTACTCTCCTTTCCCACACAAAACACAGGCATGAACATCAGATGCCTCCACTGATCCAGGGGGACAGACCAGCACCACTGCAACCAAACCAAAACAAGAAGACAATCCCAAGTGAGTCAATGGCTGAAGGCAGACAACCAAGCAAATAATTTGTCCAACACAATGTACCAATTCTTGAGTTATTCAGAGAATAGTTGGAGAGATTGTCTTTCTCATTTGAAGTGGCTCCACCTCACCACAGTCTCCAATACTGACAGCACCCTCCACTGCAGTACTGTACCCAGCTGGGCAGGCATCACAGGCTGAGATCCACCAAAGTGTCCACAGCAATACACAAATATTGAATCAAAACAAACAATTAGAGTTAAAATGAACTCATTCTAATTCATACTGTTTTCAGGTGAAGTGAGATCACTTGAAAATCAATTTGCCCACCTTCAGTGGAGTAATTTTTCTTTTCATTGTAAAATCCTAGAGGGCAGGGCCGGCACATCTCGACCCATGAAGGTATCTCCACGAGGTAATGTCCCGCGACGCAGACTGGAGAGACAACCAACAAACATGTCAGATCGGGCTTCACCATCCAAACATCACACAAAACAGGATTACCCAGTGAGTAGAAAAAGGCTCTGTTTTGTTGGGTTTTGTTGGTGGACTTGAGCACCTATGCTCGTTGTTTATGGATGACAAACATGGGTGATCACTGGGTACATCCAGATTGTATCTGCCCCATTGAGACTCACCAACACGTTGAGGATTCCCTTCCTGGCACACACGTTTGAACGAATAGCTTCAGACAGATCAATGTTCAAACAAAGCAGGAAACAAACCCTACCACAGATCTGCTGGTACTCAGCAGTGGTCGTCATGTTGGGACATTGTTGGCAGTAAACAGACTCTGTGTCGCCTGAAAATGAAACTCGTTTCACACAATTCATTTCTGTTGTTTTTCTGTTGTGCCAACCAGACGCACAGTCTCTCTTTCCTTGTCAATGGCAATGAACAACACAACAAGATATGTGGTTGATATCCAAATGAAATTGTGCCAGGCAAGTGGACATTTTCTGTCCTGCCCCATTGAGTTGCATTTCTGAGCACACAAATTTAGGTACCCAGCCCACCAATGACAATGAGAGGGAAAGAACCCTGTGTCTATCTATGGCACAAAACAAAAATAGAATTCATTGATCAACTGACATCTTCATTCATCCCTGTTTCAACACATTTACAAAAATCCTTGGCCAAGTTCAAAGTTGCCTCTAGGTAGTCAACACAAACTTCAAACCAGCTGACAAGCTGTACACCTTTGATGTGACTTACCATCCCACCTGATAATGGTTCCCTCAGGGCACTCCTCACACACTCCTTCAGAGGTCTCCACCTGGGGGAAGGGGCAGTGACACAACCCCCCAGAATCTACTTCCTTTGGTGGTTCACACTCTGAAACCAGACAAGGACAAAACAACAGATGATGTTTTGCCAGATTTGTGGTTCAAGCTGCAGTTATCATGACAGCTCTGAACATACACAACCTGTCTCATCTGCAGCTGTTGAGGTGCAAGTCAACAGCATCAGAATCCAAGGATATCCTCTGAGTCCAAACATGATTATTTCCTCAATGTTGAGCAAGAGGGAAGGACAAGCCAAAGCAGTTTGTTTTGCTCAAGTGCTGGTAATGGAACTGCTGCTGGTTGGTTTGTGCAAATTGAACAGAACTAGAGCAGGGTGGTTTCATGTCATTATCTTTATTCACACACGTAATAAACTGGAAATGATGCAATTGGTACAAGTGGACTACATGGACTGCATGGACAGACAACACAACTCAGAATGTTTACCACGCAGAACCTCAGCAATGGGGTGAAAGTGACAAATTACCAGACGGGTTTTGAACATAATGCACACGGGACCAAGGATTTGCCCCTTCTCGCATGTGCATGATCAACAGCAGTCGTTTGTCAAAGGAACAATTGCATTTCAGGGAGCTGAGATACAGAGCTCTGTGCCAACAAACAAAGTTCATTTCATTCACAAAACAAAAAAACAATCCCGTTCTTCCTGCCAAAAGAGTTTTCAGAACTGCAACTGAAGTGTTTTCTTCTTTCCAATATTTTTTTTGCCACACATAACACAAATAATTGAAACAAACAACAGATACCAACAGAAAATGCTTTGTTCTGTCTTAGTGTTGGAGAACGTGTGTCCGCATGAAAACGTTCGAGCTGCGCACTTGCGGAAAAAAAGCTGCATTTTTGTCCATGTTTCAGATAAAAGATTTGAAGAGAACTCTGTTCTCGACAACACACACAAAAAACAGTTCAACACTAACAATGATTTTAAGCGCGTCAAAAACGACAGTTTTTGGCACGCATCCTTTGTCTCGTCCGCCTTTAAATTCTGTTATTCACTTCTTTTCCCGATACGACTGCCTTTCCTGTTTTACCCACCCATGACACATCTGAAAACTAATCTTGACCTCATAACGTCGACAATTCTACAAGTTGTTAAAATGGACACACGACACTAAATTGTTTCTTCGATTTCGCCTGCTGCCCCTGCAGTCTGCTTCCCCTTTGGAGGGTCTGCCTCAGGCTTGGTTCCCTTTCTGCTCAACGCAAAGCGACAGACGTTGACGAGGAGTTCCGCGACCTCAGCCACTGTGATCATGCTCAGTCCAACCCACAGACCTGCAAGAACAACAATGCACTAATGAGGGTGGGCAGGACTTCTGTTCAGGGAATAGGGGTTTTTGCATTGGGTGACGTCAAAAATTTCACCACAAAGTTTTTGTTAAATTTTGACGCCAACGTCAAGGAAATGACATCGGGTCACCAATGTGAAAACCGCTTTGGTCATGCGTCATGAAACAGATACGATTCATTCGGAGTCATACAGTCAAGAAGCATTCCAAACCACAAACAATGTTTCATCAAAATGCAGGTTCTGACTGTCGCTTGATGCTTTCGGCGTTTTAGTGGTAGTTTTGGCTGGTAGATGTTCTCCAAGCGACCCGACCGTTTGGATGCTGAAAAATATGTGTGGAACTTACCCAGTTGTCCCCCAATGTCCGAGAGAAGCTGAGAGTGAGGATAGTCCTCCGACTCTGCTATCTTCAGTACGTTGCTGTCAGCCATGTAGACGTTCAGGCGAGCGAAGTCACGACGAGCCTGTCTGAAGTTACTCGCGCTGAAGTGGTCCGCGTACAGGGCGATCCTGGCAGGGTCATCCACGAAACGACGACCAAACCCTGTCTCTTCCATGATGTCCATGTACGCATCAATTGCCTCGAAGGTATCCGGGGGCCACTTGGTCAGGGAGTACGTGACGTCATAGGTGATGTCGAGGCAAGGCGGGAAACACCCACAGTCCCGCTGGAAGGAAGCATTTCGGGCCAGTTTGTCCTTGGTGTCTTTAGCACAAGCTATTTTTGCGTACAGGTTCCAAAAGGCTTTCTGGCAATCTTCTGAAGCTTTGTCTGAGCAGTTTTGTGGAAAATCTCCTTCAGCTGTGCACAGAGCCAGGTCAGGGATACCTTCGTACCTGGGCAGGTTGATGTCCACACAATGACATTCCTGAACAACACCCTTTTGCAGGCACCTCTTTTGACATGACATCAGGCGATAGGGATGACCTTCTGACCCAGTTTTGTTCAGGTCATAAGGGTCAGTGTGAGAACAGTTTCCATGAGGTACTCCAACGCGCTGGGTTCGCTTGGCTTTCACTCCAAATGTTGCTCCAAAGCCTGAGGGTACATCATACCCCTCTGTGAGAGGGTATGGCTCTGTGTCTGGGGGGTGTATTACCACATGAACCCCATCTCCAGAGAGAACAGGGCTCAGGGTATCCCTGAGGCCTGGGTAGATTTTGGCCTCATTATTTTCTGGCAACATGCCACTTCCTGTGAGGAGTATAGTGGACCACCCATTCTCCACCCCCTCCACCAGTTCCTCAGCAGAGGGAGCTGTGTATGTGAAACAATTGTAATAATATGGATCAAAGAAATGAGTAAATTTTTTGACGTTGTGACACTCTTCCTGTCCAAACCTGCACCTGACTATGAATTCTTCAAATGGCACTCCAGCCTTCACCAGCAGGTTCCTATCTATGTTTGAAGCCAACAATGACCTGGTCAACACCATAAAAAACTTTGAGACGTCTCTGGGTGGAATCCATTTGTACAACGGGTTGTACTTGCCGACCAGGGCAACATACGCCTGGATGAAAGGATCAGTTGACACGTTGGACCATTGCTTGCTGTCCTCGTTGAAGACTTGTTGCAGTGTGCTGAGAACCACGTTGTCGAGATTGCGCTGGTTGCACAGACTGATGGAAGGGAAGGATGCTCCACCAGGAACAATTTCTATTGTCACCTGCAACGAAACACAACACTTTTGCTTGTTGTTGGCGGGCTGATGTCAGACCAGGAATCTGTTTGCGTTTCAGCAACAGAACACTGCTGACAATGTTTTTGGAAGCACAAATCAAGAGCAGGTGTGTTGTTTTGCGCCTGTAAAGAGCATTGTTTTCTGGTTTGTTGTTGTTTGTTGTTGTTGTTTGTTGTTGTTGTTGTTGTTGTTGTTGTTGTTGTGAGGCAACCCAACTGTGCAACGTGAGTTGACTATTTCCTTCCAATTGTATTTTCATTTGCTCAAAGACTTTCTCCAAATCAAGCTGCATACCTTCTTGGGGTACGCGTAGTACTTGGTGAGGAGCTGGGCGCACTGCAGGCACAGCACGGTGAACATGGTGAGACAGAGGAGCAGCCACAGCAGCCTCGCGCCCCTGGAGCGCGCGCTCAGCACCTTCGGGGCGCCGTGCATCGTCGTGGAGCCGGCGAAGTCCTGCAGCAAACGGGGCTCTTCACATTGGGTGACGCCCGGTGTAACAAGACCACAGCACGACCAGGACCACAGCACGACCAGGACCACAGCACGACCACACTATTTGTGCGAAGTCTCTTTAGGGCGAAGCACCCTGTGGTAGTGCAGTAATGGCAGCTGGACTGAAATGTCCCCTGCCTCCTCCCTCTACCACACTCCCCCTCCCCCTCCCCCTTCCAGACCCCCCTCTGCCCTGCGGAACCCCCTCCCCCAGCTGGACTCTCCCCATGGACAGCATAACTGGTGGAAGACAAGGAGGACAAGGAAGACTTGATGAACAAGGAAGAATTCATGACATTACCGACGCCGCAAGGGACTTCGCACTGCAGTTGCCTTGAGCACTGCTTCTTATTGGTTGTGCTGTGGTCCTGAGACACCGGTAGTTTTTTGGACTGACGTCAAAAATGCCACCATTGGGTTCAATACTAAATTTTGACGTCAACATCAAGAAAACGACTGCGCGTCACCCAATGTGAAAACCGTGAAACAGCCTTGCAAATCTTCAGTTCATTGGGCAGATGGTCTGAGTCAGATAGAGCACCTGGTGGATCTAGAAGTGCGAACTGAGAAAGCAATAGATCAAATGTCCCAACTCGCAACCACCCAAGCCACTGGCCCACCTAACTCACCATCCCTCACACAACCCCTCCCTCCCCAACCCAAACCTCCCAGCCCCAACAAAGGCCCCCAACCCCAAACAAGCAAGCCTCCTCCCCAGACAAGCCCCCCTCTCCCACCCCAATCCGGCTCCCGTCACCGATTCCTGTCCCCACCCCTGACAAATCAAACATACGGGATGTGGCCATACAACATGCCGTCACTGGGACCTCGTAGTTTGATGGAGCACTGCAGCTATCTATCCAACCCCCACCCACCTCCTTCCCATTGACTGCAGACTTTTGGCGCGACCACCAAAACGAGTCAGCTGTCCACTGATTTCTTTGATTGCCCCTCCCAGCTTGTTAGCCTGCACGAACACCAGATCCTATCCCACCCACCCCCTTCCCAGATCTACCAGGTGTGCTGTGGCGGATCAGCACGTTCGCTGACACCGGACGGATCTGCTGAACCTCCCTATTTACCCAACAGATGTCGTGTGTCACGTGGCTGTTCCAGCTTTTGACAGTGTTCTGAGTACCCGGTGGAGCTGCTTTGGCAGAGCTGTACAAAACCAAAGCTGGTCCCCAGGCCCAGCACCCATGCCAACACATAAAAGCCACAGCGCCACATTTCCCCTGCAGATGTCTATCTTCTCCAGACCACGTAATAAATAAGCAAATGTTTGCCTGTAACTTCTCTCTCCAACACAGCCTGAGTTGGAACCTGGGCTGTCACACCATGGTACCATGACGTACGGTAGGGTGCACGGTTAGCCTACCCCAAGGCTACCCGCACACAACACTGACCTGCACACACTGCCTCACATGCCCGTGGAACGAATCCGACTCCAACTTCCGGTTCCGCCTTCGCGCCATCTTGAAATTTTCGCACTGTTGCAGCAGAAAAAAATTCTCGGAAGCACAGAATAAAATTATTCCTGCGTTCACATGCAGTGTATCGGCTGCTGCCGTCGTTTGTTCAGATGCTGGTATCGGCGCCTGCATTGTTATGATCACAAGGCCAGTGTTGGCCGTTACAAAGGGATTGTGAGCGCAATGAAAGCAGATGATGATGAGAGTGTGGAGGGATAAACTGTGGTTGGGAATGCTCGCAGCGCTTGCGCCTGGTGTCCCTGTGTGTTGTGTTCGAGTCCAATACATGTACGTCCAAAATGGACATCACGGCGATTTGAGAGGATCTCCGATGACATCAAAATGCATGTGCCTTGTGAAACTAAAACTATCGCCAGCTTACATTGCACTCATTCCAAATATACGGAACAGAAGAAAAATTAGGGAACTGAAGAAATCAAAAACTTATTACAAAATCAAACTTTGACACAATGGACACATTTTTCATTCATCTGATCCAAAATTCCTCTCTCACATCTGCACATCTGCACCTGACATCTGAAAACAATTGCGCTTTTTAGAACATTAAAATTCAATTAAATTCCATTGTGTTGATGACCTTTTCGTGAGCTGGATGATGAAGAACAAACAATCACCAATCTACCTGTTCAAGTCTCACCTGGAATCATGCTTGGTCTCGAGACAGGTGCTGGTCTTGGCTGCTCAGGGAATATGTCAAACAAGGTCAACTCAAGGTCACTTTTATTTCCCAAAAGGCCGCATCACACATTTTCATTCAAAAACACACAGTCACAAACACAAATACACCATGAATCAATGGTGCGATGAACCATGTGACTCTCTACTTGTGTGGGTGCATTGTGAACGCGGGTTCCTGTGGTCCAGTGTTTATCGCAATCATTGTTCATCATGGTGTTGTGGATGCCATCAGCGAGTCACACTGAAGCAAGAAGCAAAAAATGGCACACAGAGTAAATATGTTTCAGAATCTTCAAGACAGAAAAGCAATGCATCAAAAGCTATTCGCTTGTTGTGTCAACTCAATATGTGTGCTGATTGGTTTGGGTCAAAACAACCCTTGACTTGGCCATGTGTTGGAATGTACTCACCACAGCTCTCTTCCCCCAGGCTCCCTGCCTCAGCAGTGGTCAGACCATCTGGACAGTCCACACATCCTCCAACCATCTCACCATTTATCATATCTTCCCTGAAATGAGTTGAGTTCTCAATGCCAGCTTCATATTGCCAGCTTCAGTTCAGTTGCATGTGCCTCAATTACCTCCAATATTCTCCAATTTCACAGGAAACACAGTCCAGTTCTGCAGATCCAGGGAGACAGGGTGGTACTGAAACAAAAGAGCAGGACATCATTGAGAAAAAAAAACCTGTTTCTTTGCTGGCACAGGATCCACCACTGTATGTATGTAGCCTGCCAGGCTACACAAATTTATTTGAATGAAGCCAGAGAAGTGGGAAAAGGGAAAGAATGACAGTCTTGATGGATTTTAGTGAAGAAACACTGAACTCACAGCAATCATCAATTTGAGTAGCTCCTGTTATGGAAGTGCTGTATCCAGGAGGACACGCATCACACCCTGAAACACAGCCACGTGGGTGGAATATCAGGCATTCTGGACAACAACAAAAGGAGTACAGACACAAATTCATCACAATACATGAAGCACTTGCTGTCATGGCTGTACGGGTCACGTGAGATGTCAGGCTTGTAGAAACCACGAGGGCAGGGCTCACAGGGTTCCGATTCTGAAGCAGTGTCCCCATCAAAGAACCACCCGGGCAGACACACTGAAGAGAGAACAAGCACACACATTGCGTTCATACATCACGTGATTTTAGGGCAAATGTGGACTGTTTTTTGTGCAAAACACCATTTCAACACCCATACCACACATGTGAGCTCCATTGAAGAAATAATTGGTGCTACCATTGGGACAGACCTCGCAGACGAATATGTATGTTTCCCCTGCAAAGCAAATATTGAAATGGTTTCAGACAATATATAACTGTGCAACACAGGACCAGGGACCACAGCAGGCTCCATGACACTGCAGTGGTGCAAGCCAAGCTGAAGAAAAGATGTCAAAAATTTTCGTGCCTGTTTTATGCAAGTGAAAATCGCATCCTAAAACTTATCCCTGCTTTGAGGGTTTTTAGCTGCCATTGAAGCAATGACAAGTGCACAACAATGAACACGACCCCCCCCCCCCCATTTTGTACGTTCAATTTCAGGAAAGAATGTTTGATCTTCAAAGCAATGTTCCGTGGTTGGACGTTTGTCCAAAAATTCTCTCGTTCACCTCAATAGATTTGCGTTGGTCTGAGCGTTGCATGGGATCCGAAGAACTCGTAGGTGAACCACATGCAACCCAAGTGCTGTGTTCTTCTGATTTCATTGACCCACATCCTTCGCTGTGAAGACGTGCCTTGGCCTCTTCTCAGTCTCAGTTCAGTTCGTCCGAGTTCAGGCTCTACACCCAGAACCACCTATTTTTGGGTGGCACTCAGAAGAGTTGGTTCTTCCAAGTGCTACGTATAGTTGGCGTCTCTTTCAAGTGCTACCTGACATTTCAAAGTGCCACCTACTGGCTCGTCTGAGTGCCCAAAAGGGTTGCATGGCAACAGGTGACACTCGGAAGAGCCAGGTAGGAACGGAACTGTTCTGAGACTGAGACTGAGAAATAGGTAACGGCAACACAAGGTCTATAAACTGGTGATGTTTGATCGCACTTGGAAGAGCCAGGCAGCAACTGAACTGAGACTGAGACTGAGAAACAGGTGGAGGTAACGCATTAGGCCGTGCAGCACGAACAGCTCCAGACTCACTGTCCCACAGGACGATGCTTCCCTCCGGACACTCCTCACAGTCTCCCTCGGGGTTCTGAGCCAGAGGGTACGGGCAGTCGCACAACCCCTTGAAGTTCACCACCTTCGGGTACTCACACTCTACAAGGAAAACCTGGTGTTGCTGGGGTTCAGACGGTAACAATGTTCTTGGACCAAGCCACACCCCCCAGCCTCAACAAAAATAGCTGGAGTGCAAGGGGGGCAACTCAGAAGATAATAGAAAAGGAAATCTGCTCAAGTGACAGTTACATTTGTGGTGTCACGTGACATTTAAGAATGGTTTTCACAGCTCTTTTACACTGGACTTAGCAAAGGGGTTTTCAGTTTCCTTCACGCTTTGTGTCTGTGCACACCCCTAGAGGGCGCTCAACGTGTCCCTAAGACCACTTTTGCTGGATGTACACCCATCCCTGCCAGAACTCACAGGGTAAATGAGTATGCAGTATCTCGAGTACTGAGCCCAATAAGCAAATCAGTGTGTGTGTATGTTTTATGTCAGAGACAATGAGTGTGTGTGTATGTGTGCCTTGTGCACATGTGTGTGTGTGTGTGTGTGTGAATGATTGAGTATGCCCCCCCCCCCTTGCGTTGCGTTGTTGTGGGTGCAGTTGTCCAATTCTTTGTTTTTGTTGTGAACCCCACATTGACACCAAACCTTGTGCAGAACACATTGCAGCCACCGCCACCAGAGAAAAAAGCCGCGCACAGGTCAGCATTGTCCTGGCTCGAGCTCAGCTGCCACTCAAACTGTGTCCCAAATAGCTCCATTGTTTTATTTATTCTGCCAAAACACAATGAGAATAATTGGTGACCGGTCGTTCCAACAGGGGCAGTTGCTCTTCAATTTTGACAATTGGAAGGAAATTGCATTGTTAGTGGAACCTATTCTGGTACTCGTCACCAACGCTTTACGCCAGAAATAAAAAAACATTGGTCAGTGTTGCATTTGCATTTTCTGTGTTGTGGGCAACAGACAAAGAGATACACAAATTTAATTGGTCAAACAAAAATGTCACATTGGCACTAAGAAAAAAAAGCTTGAGCGAGCTTGCCTGATTGTGCAAAGTCCATTTATGGGGAAGCACCATGTGGTACTGCAGTATATGGCAATGTGGATGAACTGTCCCCTGCCCCCTAACCCCCTCCCCAACACCCCAACCCACCTGAACCCCGCCCCATACCCAGAACCCCCCCCCTGTGGACAGCATGACTGGTGGAAGACAAGGCGGACAAGGAAGAATTGATGAACAAGGAACAATTGATGACATTACTGGTGCAAGGTACTTCGCACTGCAGTTGCCTTGAGCACTGCTTCTTGTTTGCGCCTATTATCGCCCACTCAAACACAACATTCTTTTGTACAGTGATTTAAACAAAATCCTTCCTGCCACACAATGCTACACCAAGCCAGAATCTTTTGACCATTATGCCAAAATTGAGCCTCAGTTTCATTGAATAAAGTGCTGTCCTCAGAATCTTGTCCACCATGCCTTATGTACTTTGCACCCGCGTTGCAATGGGTAGAACCTGTTCCAACACAGTGCAAATCAGCAGAAAGGCCTTTCTTGCAAGTATTTGAAAGAGAACAACCCAGTGTAGACTTTGGTTTCAGTCAACCAAACCAATTGGTGTCATCTTACAATCTTACTACCATGCCCCAGCCATCACCACATACTTTATTGAATGCTGATTTGAAGAGAAGCCTGGAATTGCATGACACCCAGTGCTAACAGGCTCCATGAACTAAAACTCCAACTCCAACCACCCCAAAGGCACTTGGGTATGCCGATACCCAACCGCCATTGGTCCTGTGGTTGGTGTGATGTCAGAAACAGGTGGATATCACTCAGATAGTTTTGTGCAGCTCTCCATACAAATTTGGGAAACATTTGTGCAGATAGTCTCCTTAGTCTGAGCATTGTCACCGTGTGGAGGAGGTTTATATATTGTGTATAGATTGTGTTTGTTGTTCACTGTGTGAAACTCCTACCTGGCGAATCGTCAGTCAGATTGCAAGACACCAACAACACTCTTCATGTCAGAGACATTTTATTTTACTGAAAAAGCTGTCCTTTGTCTTTGCAAATTCCTCTTCAAGAAGACAACAATATACAAAAAATCCAAATCTGAAGTTTTTTTCAGAAAATTCAAAAGTAGCTGTTTACAAAAAAAAAACACAAGCAAACGAACATTGAAATTTTTGTTTTGAAACAATTTCGAGACAAAATTTGATTTCAGAAGCAGCATATGAGCATATCTGGTCAACACCAATATTTACAACAGTTGTATTGTACATTTGTCATGTTGTTATTTT
>JAAUXT010152640.1_pt1 | contig 16015 bp, 21 predicted proteins | sample 7278171 | NCBI WGS metagenome assembly JAAUXT01 (sample SAMN14350112, study PRJNA611818) | marine sediment metagenome | isolation source: surface marine sediment (1.8m) | place: French Polynesia: Moorea | collected 2018-08 | reverse complement strand
CACTGGTAGAGATGTCAGTTTGTTTGTGTCTGCTTTCAAGCTCAACACCTCATGTTTGTCCATAATTTTGTGTGAAATGTGCACATAACAAGTCGTAACCAACTCTTTCCAGACAGCAATGCTCAAGTTTTGAAAGGCAGGGTACAAATTGAACACAGAATGTTCTCCACAATACCTGAATACCTGGCTTGAAAGGATGTCCGACACAGTGAGACTACCATATTGGCAGTTTGACATTCTAGAATAAAAGAAAATAGTCTGAAAGGTCAAATTTACTTGAAATGTGGGGTGAAGGTGAAATTCCCAGAATAATGTTTGTGGTGCAAGGCATAAACAAAGGTCAAGATAGTTGTGCATCACTTTTAAGTGTCCAGATGCTGCTGTTACAACTGTGAAATGCTGTTTTGTGAACATCCAGTTGTGAGGAATACAGACAGCAGGATGGAATGATTCACTATATTCTTGAAAATATTGAGCAGCTTGACTGAACTTGTACTTCATTGATATTGCATCATTCTGCTTCCTAAATCTGCTCAGCATCTGAAGAACTTCCATTCTGATGTAATGGGGCCACTGCTTGGTACTGTGTGTTGCAATAGTCTGCATGAAGTGCCTCAGTTGTTCATCACCTTCAGTGCTGAAACCCAAGAACAAAATAGCCCCCCAACTGAGCAATCTAAACATTGTTACTTCCTCTGGTGAATAGAAGATGTTGTTTCCTTCCTGAGAGTTTTACTGTGCAACAAGAATTGTCTTGCAGACTTTTGCCATTTTTTGCCATGTTGCAATTTCACTACAAGCACAAAGAAATAACGTTTTTCATCCTTCCCCCTGAAGCACCAGTGTCTGTCTGTATGAACCATCAGTGTGAAGACAGAAACCATCAGGGAAAGACTCTTGGTGTTGCATTGCTCAGCCTCATAGTCTTGAATGAAATATGCCATTTTTGTGCTCTAATATCAGGTTACCAAGGTTGAGATCAAGTGGCAACTGTGTCAGGCTTTGCTGCAACATGAGACTGTTGGTGCCTCACCCAAAGCAAAGTGTGGCTCTTAATTTTTAGGAATCCTTATCTTGTGCTTCACTCAAAAGAACACTTTCATTTCTGAGAATCTGTCAAGTTTGTAAATGTTGAACTGAAATTTTTCTTTGAAGGCCTGTGGTGTGTGACCACATGACATTCTGTGGATGTTATTTTTTTAGTCATGGAAATGTGACCAATATTGTCAGTGTGTGTCTGTTTGGAATGCAAAGTGGGACCCTGAATAGAACTTCGGCCCTGGAGTCAGCATAAGTATCATTTGGATGCTGGCAGCTGAAGAGGTAACATCTATCTCTTTTCACTGATCCCTCAAGACCATAAAAATAACATTATCAATCTGTCAGTTGGGCCCATGAACCAGCATTTGAGGCCCTGCAGTCAGCATAAGTTTCATTTTGATGCTGCCAGATGAAGAGGTAACATCTCCAGGGGCATTCCAGACATAATGCTGTGAAGCATACTCATTCTGAAGACCAATTAGTTCAGATAGGTTCATCAAATGGCTTACATATACCCAGAAGAAAAGGCCAAAATACAAAAGTTGTTGAAGATACTGGATTTGTTTCACATCTGCATCACAAAATGCAGACAAGGTCAAAAAGAAAGCGAAGGTTCCAAACTTCAATGAATGGCTCTCCAGTTCAGAACAATCCAACATTTCTGAAGCTCATGAATGGCCATTTCCGGTGCAACATTGCAGAAGGTAGATTGCATCAAGTTTTGCCATTTCACAACAAAGTTTTCTGCCTGTGACCCCAAACTGGGTAAGATGAACGAAACTTGTGGGAATTGGAATAAAGGAATTGTTTTTTAGCACTGTACGTCACTCTACAGGTTCAGCCGTGGAACCAGCGCATGCACAAAAATAACAAACATGTGCACAAAAGAATGTACAAATAATGTGCAGTTTTCACAAATTGGGAACGTAGATGTGTGGGTGTGAATGTGGACATACAATCTCACCCTGTGGGGTGCAGTCCTCCCCAGATACTTGTATTTCCCTTTCATTCTGAATGAAATTTACTCTTGCTTTTTCAATTTTCTTGGAAAAGAGTGCAAATATGGAGACAGCAAATATTTTAAACAAAGAAAATAAAACATTTATTGCCTTTGACTTGAAAATTTTATGGTGTAAAAAATCCCACAGAGTGAGGTTCTACGTCTACATTCGCGCCTACATTTTTAATTTACAAAAACTCCCGGGAGTGCAAGGTGGGCTGTTCTCAACATCTGCTCTGTGTTTGTTGCACAATATCAATGCTCTTTCTAACACCTCATTTTGTTCGCTTGAAAGCCAGAAAGAATGGTTCACAAACACAGGTGTTGGATGCTGAGAACTTTTCCCAACACTCACCAGATGTGAAAGACTCTTAGTCTTGTGTTGCTAATAATGAAAAATATTTTGTGTGCACAGTTGAGGGCCACAAACAATGGGTGATAAAGCACAGGTGTTGAATACTGGGAACTTTCTCAACACTGACCAGATGCCAGGTTCTCCACATTCTTCTCACAATTTATGCAGACTTTGTACAAGCAAAATGGGAAAAGTTTCTCTCATTGTTGTGGCTCTCCTGGCTGTGGCTTCTGCATCTCAGAAGCTTGAAGGGAATGATCTGTGTCCTAGTTACACAGATATATTGGCAAAATTTCAAGTTCTTGAGGTGCATCATCCAAGTCCTTGTTGAAAAATCTCCTTGATGAAAACGACATTCAGATCAGATTCACTCAACCAAACCATGCTGAAGATTCTCTTTCCTTTCACAGGCCAAATTCCATCTGCAACAACAGGAAAACAAACAACTTCAGGCCACTGTTCAACAGCAACTGGCAATAAATGACCAACAGCAGAGGATGATCTGGAAACAAGAAGCAACAATTGAGAATCAACAGGTTTCAATCAATGAGCTTCAGGAGTCAACACACAAACTGCAGATGGCAGGTGAAATAGCAAATGAGAGAATCTGTTGAAATTGTCAAACCTATTTCTTGCTCTCTCAATAGAAGGAATTGAAATATTTCTCAAAACTGTGACATGTGATATTTTCAGGAGAAACTTTCTTTCTTGTGACCTTGAAAGGTTACAGCAACAGAGTTGATGAAGATGTCCCAATTGTCTGGAATAAGGTGATTGCTGATCCTGGTGTCAACTATGATACACTTCTTGGGTCATACAAAGCTCCTGTGCATGGTTATTACCAGTGAGTAGGCAATGTTTCAAATGATATTGTTCAATGTGTCTTCCCATCTTACCTGTCTCACCAGGAAGATCAAATTCAGACATGAAGGTGGCAATATTTTTGAAGAGGCTTTTGTGTGCAAAGGACATTGCCAGTTGTATTCTGAGGTTCCCATGTGACTTTCATATTCCAGGTTCTCAATCACCAAACATGGTGACTTCTATGATGGATCTTTCTATCTGTTGGTGGATGGACAGAGATTTGCCTTCATAGAAGCTCACAACTCCAACAACACCCCTTCAGGTTCAGCCACCATCAACCTACAGCTCACAGCTGGGCAGGTGGTTCAGGTGGAGAATTCAGGTTCCAACTATGTGCAGGGAACCAGCAGTGAGGGGTTTATTGAGTCCTGGTTCACTGGGCATCTTCTCTATGCACTCTGATGTGTGCTGGTCTGAAGAAGTAGCAACAGGCAGGCAACAGTGAAATGAAATGTTGCTTGCGAGAAAGAAAAATAAACATTGACCATCATAATTGTGTGTTGTCAGTTTTAATTTGGTGAAGGCTCCACTGAGGTCTTCTCTTGTTGGTTGAGCTTCAACTCAGTTTGATTTGACACAACAACTCAAGTGATTGCTGTCCCACTTACAAGAAGACTTTTTCTGACTCTCAAAACACAAACACTGTAATGTTGTGCAATAGGTTCAAAACTTTCCATGCTCATGGTGTGCAGATCCTGCTTCCAATGTGACTGCAGGACTGAGCACATCTGAGAACTAGTGGATATGCACAACACTTTACAGTGCTGTGACTGTCCTGTGTGTCTTCTAGCAAATGTGCATTTTTGGATCAGTTTCTAGTCAGCTGTTCAACTTGGAAAATGGGTCATGCTAACTCTAACAATGTTGAGTCTCAAAGTCATTTGGGACTTTTTATGAGCAAATCCACATTTCCTTGTCATGTTTTGTGTGCTCGGTGTAAAAGTCACATCACATGAACAGAATGGTGGGGTGGATGGGAGATCTGTCAGGCTGCTGACCAATCAGGAGGAAGCACGTGCCATTATTTGTTTTTAGTTGACTGCAAATCAGGAAACTTCCCATGTGCACTGTCAAATGGAAGATGCAAAGGTTTTGCATAAAGTAGCCGTTATTTTGGATGGTTCAGTGGCTTCTGTCAAGCAAGAGGAAGACAATGTTCTGGTTTTCAATGTTTCTCCCCACAAATGGTGAACGAGTGTGAGGCTGAGTAGCCTGCCGTTTTGAATGTGTGTGTATGAGTGTGATTGTGTGTATCAGTGTGTGCATGTGTATGTGTGAGTGTGTGTGAGTGTGTGGTATGTGTGAGTGTGTGGTGTATGTGTGAGTGTGTGTGAGTGTGTGGTGTGTGTGAGTTTGTGTATGATTGTGTGTGTGAGTGTGTGTGGTGTGTGTGGTGTGTGTGGTGTATGTGTGAGTTCTGTCTCCAGCAAAGACATGATGACAAGTGGCTGTTAATGCTGTGGAACGATCACATGTAACAATGGATAGTTTTCTTTCATTGTGGTGCAACCAAGGCTGGTATCTCAAGAACCACGATGAGAACTGACCTTAGATTTCCTCAGCAAGGCACTTGACAAATCGTTTGAAACAACAGTGCCGCACTGGGCCAAGATTGAAGCTACTGATGCAGTTTTCAACCACCAGGGGGTGGGTCATATGCTGCCCAGTCACTGATGCAATTTTGAGCAGTTTCTTTTCAATATTCTGGATGAGAAAAGTCCAAATTTCAGCCTATTCAGCATCCATCTTGGTTGGTGCTTCATGCTTGTGGTTTCCCAAGGATCATGAGTTTCCCTGGGGGAGGGAGATCAGCCAAAATCAGCCAGATCAACAGAATTCAATGGAAAAGGACTCAAACTGTAATAATTTACAGTAAAATTCTGTGTGTACACTAAATTGGCCAGTGAGGCCAGCAGCCTCAGGTGGGGGAGGAGTGTGGTGTGACACACCTGTCCTGAATTGTCAGAACTACCACTAGATGGCATGAAATGTATCAATAAATAGGAAGTTTCCCGCCCAGTCACTTCTGAGATACCAAACTGATCGTTTGTCATATCACTACACATGGCTCTGGTCTTTCTCATGCAATGTCAAGAACCACCAAATCGGGCACAGGGATGGACACCGGATTTCTTTCTATGCTCGTTGCCTACAAGTTGGAGTTTTAGTCCATTCTTCTCAGTGGACCCTGGTATCTCAAAGGGCCATGAACATTTGTTATGTCACAGATATATTTTGTGTCCTTGTCCGGGATGTGCAATTCCATGCAGAGGCCTGTGATTGGCTACTGCTTACAACTGACATCTGTTGCATTCTGGGAAATTACCATTCACTAACCACGTGTTCTTCAGGTTGTGTTCACAAACTACACATCACAAACACAGGTGTGACACATTGAGAACTTTTCTCAACATTCACCAGATGCTGCGATTATCTTTGATGTGACATTTTCTCACATGAAGGTCAGAGTTTGACCAACACCTGTGTTGAAAGCTGAGAATATTCTCAACACTGACCAGATGCCAAGTTGCTCTTCCTTCTCCTCACAATTTATTCAGACACTGAATGAGCAACATGGGAAAAGTTTCTCTTCTCGTTGCAGTGCTTTTGGCTGTGTCTTCTGCAGCTGACCAGCTCCAACAGAATGATGTGGCCCTTCAGAGCCTTTGGGAAACAATTCAAGCTCTTGAGGTGCAGCTTCTTGGTACATTGGAAGAAGAATTGTTACATGTTGCTTGAAGGATTTTTGATTTTTTTTACATCTTCTTTGTTTGTTTCCACAGAACATGATCAGTGACAAAGATGAGACAATTCAGTTGAAACTTCAGCAGCAACAGTTGGCAAACAAACACCTTCAAGAAACTGTTGAACAGCAGCAGGCAACAATTGAGCAACAGCATAAAATAATTTTGCAACAACAAGATTCAGTTAGGCAGCTTCAGGAAGCAACCCAGAAGCTGCAGATGTCAGGTGAACCAGACAAAGAATGCACTTCACCTGCAAAGGACTCTCATGTTGCATTTAAATACTACCAAAACAGCTGCCATGTACCATGCAATGTTCATCTTTATTTTTGTGAAAAACTAGTTTTGCCAACCTTGTGTTGAACTTTTCAGTAGATTCATTCTTTCTGGTCACTTTGAGTGGGTATGGAAATGGTGCACCACCTGGAATCCCCATCATCTGGGATGAAGAAATATCTGATCCTGGAAATAACTTCAACACACTTGATGGGTCATACACAGCTCCTGTGAATGGTTACTACCAGTGAGTATAGCTCACACAGTGCAGAAACAAATTGTGTGGTGAACCACATGGTTGTCAATTTCAATACAATTGTGTGAAGAAGGAACTGTTTGTGAATTTCCATGTTGTTTTGGCAAACTAACATGTTGTTTGGTTTGTCTTCACTGCACCTATTTGCTGAATTTGTGGACATATGTCCATTTGAGTGAAAAACACAAAAACAATGTTCCATTTTTCTTCTCACATGATTCCAGGTTCTCTGTGACCAAAACTAGTGACAACTACCATGCCTCATTTTACCTGTTGGTGGACAACCAGCGATTTGCCTTCAAAGATGCCTATCTGGGGTCCTCCCACAGCACCCCATCTACCTCAGCTACCATCAGCCTGCAGCTGAAGGCTGGGCAGGTCATCAAGGTGGAGAATGTCAGTTCTAACTCTGTGTGGGGAACTGACAGTGATGGAGCAATGCTATCCTGGTTCACTGGGCACCTTCTATTTCCCCTGTGAAATGTGTAAAATCTCCCCAAACTTGTAAAGGCCAAAATACCCTCCTGGAGCCAGGGCTTTCAGCAGAACCTTGTCACAGAACATTGGTCTGGAAATGGTCTGAAATACAATTTTGGCATTTGGAAAAGAATTCCTTTGAAATAAATTGAGCATCAATATTTTGCATTCTTTCTTGTCACATGCCAAACCAAGTCCTCAGTGCATCACAACAAGATTCAATTGTCAAGAAGAGTGTGACAAGATTTGGACTTGCATATTTGCTTGGTTTGTCTTTTTGTTTTGGGAAGCAATGATCATGTGGCAACCCAGACTTGCACATACTGCCTCTTCATGTTGCCACCCCTCTTGTGGACACCCCTCCCCACACACATTTTGTACATTGCTCCACCCTTTCCACACCCATGTTCCCACACATCACGCAAACCCCCAACCTCTCCCACCCACCTTCCACACACAGCAGCTCTGTCTTGTGAATGCAATCACGATGGTGCAAGAAGTGTGTTCTGGTATATTTTCTCTTCTCTATTTCATGATTTGCAAGATTTGACAAAAAAAGAAGATAAAATCAGCTTTTTGAGCTGCAGTCCACATCAATTGATAGTGGCATATTTGTTGGCATGCCTACGCTCAGTTCATCCAAAGCCATTTTTGGCAAAATTCTGTTTTGGATTGGGCCAGTGGCACAGAACTGTGAGAGCAACTGGAAAAGCATTGTGGATTTCTGAGTTGAGTGGAAGGAGTTCAGACAAATAGAGCCAGGTGTGACAACACTCCATCTCACCTGCATGTATGTCAGATATTTTTGCATTTATTCAGTTTCAAGGAGATTTCAGACAAGGCAAGGCAAACCATGTAAAATCTTTATTTGTTGTGTTATTCTAAGATACCAGACAGGCTCACTGGGCATCCTCCATCACACTGGCCTGAGATTGTTTTCAGGCCAATCAAATCTCAATCAATTGCTGATCTTCCTCTTGTCAAACAGATCATTGACAAGTGGGACCTGTGGTTCACAGGTGGGTGGAAGATTTTGCCTGCATGTTCTGTTTGTTTGGTGGGTGCATGTTATGCCATTCCTTGGTTCTAGCTTTCACAACAAACAACATTCATCAAATAATCAAATATATGTTTTGGTAAAATAGTGCAATTTGTTCAACCAAGTCCACACCTGTGTGAAATAATCTGATCAAAGGTGTTCAGTTTCTCATGAGGCTATTATTGGTTCATTCATTTTCACTCCTGAGTTTGTGACTCATTCACTGATCTTCATTGTGAGGGTGTTGATTTGGACTTTTGGTCAAACTTCTTCTCACTGTGAATCTTCTGTTGCTTTGCAGAACCTATTTCCTTCTGTTTGTATCTTTATTGGCCCACAAAACAAGATTCTTCATGTCCTTTTGTCAGGGTTGATCCCAGGGTGATGGTTATGCTTCAGGTCTGTTTGTTGTGAAATCTTGAAAAGCAAGTTTTGTTCATTTCTAAGTTGCAACACACAACTGAAGAGCCAGCATCAGGCATTTGGCGTCGTACATTGTGCAAATGTGCCGAATGTGGTTGTCAAGGCAACCTGCTCCAAGAAACTGAAACTGAAACGAACCCAAAATGATTCTCCACAATAACGTTTTCCAAAGTCTCAGGAATTTATTAAAATGAATGCACCCTCTTACCAGACTGCAAAGGACTGGCCGAGAAAGTGACAAAAAACATATTTAAATTTCAAGGCTTTGATCTCCTGTGCAAAATAGGGAGGTTTAGTTGCAAAACGGTGCATCAAAGCATGTGACGTGAGGTTGGCATTTCACCTTGGACAAAGTGTGTATTTCCCTTTCACCAGTCAAAATTTTACCAACAATTCTTTTTCTCATTTAAATTTAGCACAAGAAACAGAAACTATTTGTGTGCCTGAAAATTTGAATGTACTTTTCAAAGTTTTCAAAATGAGACAAACTGATTTCCAGCCATGCCAGGAGGCACGCGCCACGTTTGCCCTCACGCTTGCAACTAAACCTCCCTAATTGTTTCTACTTTCCATGTGTGTCTCTGCTTCTGTGACATCCTGAAATTTGCTGACAGTAAATAAAAATAATTGTTGTTTTGAATTCCACTGTTGCGCTCAGATTCTGAAGCCGGTGAACCCGCAGTTGAAGTCGCTCCCAGTGTAGAGAGGGGTCGTGGTACCAGAGGTGTCCAGCATCTTCACCATCACTGTGTCACCTGCCAAAGACACACAAGGGTCATTTTGTGTTCACCATGTACGAGTAGTGTAGAGATTCCTTTTTGGGAGTTTAAACGCCACGTGTTGGTGAAACGTCGCCTTTGATGTTTGACGTTTGGATTTCAAACTTCAAACTTCAAACTTGGCTCACAGTCCAAAAACAGCACAGGTTCAAGGGCACTTTTGAACAATGAAAAAGGCCTTGCCAATGTTAAATTTGGTGACAAATGTGTAGAAAAACATCTGAAGTTTACTTGGTGAAGACCTCAAATTTATGAAAATGTTTCAAAATGTTATCGTGACACGTGAGTCAAAATCCAAACATCAGAATGTGATTTTTGACGTTTGAAATGACGTTTAAAGTTTGAAAATGAAACGTCACTGTTTGAACTCTCCAACTGTTCTCTTCACTACATGCACACGTTTGAATGGGAGGCGACCTGAAGGGAGAACTTGCAGTTTTGGATTTGTCCCAATGGGGCTTTTCACACAGGCAGGGCGGCATCAGATTTTTTTGACGCTGACGTCAAAGGTTTTGACGTGGGGTTATCCAATTAGGATTTTCACACAGATGACGCAGCGTCAAAATTTTGACGCCATGTCAGGAACGGACTGGACCATTTTTTGACGCTCTCCATTGGGCGTCATGTTTATTTGACGCCCACGCGTCAAAATTTTGAAGCCACCTTGCCTGTGTGAAAACCCCCGATGTGACATGACGGCCAGTGGAGAGCGTCAAAAATGGTCAAGCCTTTTCTGACGAAGCATCAAAATTTTGACGCCGCGTCTTCTGCACAAGTGAAACCCCTCATGGCAGAAGCTGTACACAGGAGAGAGTACACAGGAGAGAATCTTGCCTTCATCCAGCTTAGTCAGCCCACTGCATCCTGCATTCACAAAGTCATCTCCAACATCATAGTGATCCCCAAAGGCTGAGCACAGCTGCTGCCCTCTAGCTGTGATTTCAAACCAGGCCCAGATCTGCCCATTCATCATGAGGTAGGTGGAGAAGTAGTACACTCCAGCTCCACCAGGGGGAACTGTGAAGATCCCTGAGGCCTCATGGTACCTGAAATACAGAATAAATAAATAAAATGCACAAACAAATGATTTGTATCAAATAAATGTACACTCTTTCAACATGGCAATCACATCTCACTCCAACAGCTGATAGTTTGGAAGAACATGGAATATACAAGAAAAAAAGAAAAGGGCCAGGTTGACTGGTTGTATACAAATCAAACAAAGTTTGCAATCAGAAGGAAAGACTATATATTCAGACAAAAGCTGTCACTTGATCACATGTCCTTTTGCAAAAGCTCTTGTTTGAACAAAGTTGGAACTTGGAAGACATTCAGACGTCAGGTGTCCTTTTTTTTGCTTGAAGAATCGGCCCCCATGGATTATCTGAGGCAAGCAACCTGCGTCACATTGGGCGTCAATAAATTTATGACGCCGCCCAACCAAACACAGAACGCAACGAGCTTTCAACAACTCCATGTGACGTCAGCATGACATTCAGTCAGATGTTGAACCAGCAAAACGCCACGTGTCTTGAGCAAACGAATGGCAATTTGTCAAACAGTTTCCAGAAGTACCAGATCTGGAGCTCATTCCTGTAAATTTTCACCAAATAACCTTCTGTGGAGAAGAACTCACCCAGCTCCATCATTGAGAAGAACCTCGTCAAATTTGACGTAATCGCCGCCATTCAACGCGTCATAGTCTGTGAGAGTCACGTAAAATGCCACGACACCTACAACAAGAAAAAAACCCTGTTTTTCTGAGGAACACACAATAAATAAAATCATCTCAGGGAAGCATCGCAGTGGAGAGAAATGTTTGTGTTGTCAGGACAGAAGACACATGAATTTGCCTTTTTTGACGAATGCTGAAAGGGTAAAAATGGGCAGCAAGGGCACAGTTACAACTCACTTTTGTTCAGAGCCTGAATCTGGTCACCCAACCTGTTGCTCAAGGTGTCAATGGCGGTGCTCTGATCACTAATGGCATTTGTGTTTTCTTCTGTGGTTGATCTTTGTTCTTGGATTGTGGCATTCAGGATTATCATCATGTTTTCATTTTTCTCTGTTGTTGATTTGTGCTCTTGGATTGTTTCATTGAGCTTGTGGATCATGTTTATGTTTTCTTCAAGGGTTTCCTTCTGTTGATCAGCTGTTTGGTTGAGAGCTTGTAATGTGGTCATCTGCCTTTCAACACTCCTCACAGCAATCTGCAAATCAGCTGTGATGCTGCTAATTTCTTCACTTGTTAATTTCTGTTCTTCAATTGTTTCATTCAAAGCTTGGATGATTTTCAGGCTTCTATCAATTGCCGCCTTCTGTTCCTGGATAGTTGCATTCAGAAATTGCATCATGATTTTGTTGTCTTCAATGGCAGAGCCCTGGTGTTGAACTTCCAAGTTGAGGGCAGAAACATTTGCAGTGCTTGTGTTCCCAGTGCTGCTTGAACTCCAGGCTTGGAGAGTTTCATTCAGTGATACAATAGTGCGGCTTTGCATTTGCACAGTTTTGTTGAGATTATTAATTGAGGAGCTTTGCCATTGGATGAATTCATTGAGGGATTCTATGATCTTCTTGTTCTCTTGTACAGTTTCATTCTGCTTCACAATAGTATTGTTGAGGTTTTCCAATGTTGCCTTTTGATCTTCCATGGCATCCACAGCCTTCTCCAGAGCATCAGTTGTGTTTTTGTACTGTGCAATAACTTCTGCTTGTTCTTGTATTGTCTGAGTAAAGGTCTGTAGTTTCACAGCAATACTACTGATCCTACTGTCTCTGGCAATGACTGTCAGAACCAATGTGAAAATAGAGATTGTGGTCAGCATCAACATGTTGACTGCTACTTTTATCATGTGATGGCAAATCTGGAAAAAAACATAACAGTACATGGAGAGCGTGTGACACGGTGTTGCCATAGTTACTTTCTGTTGTGCAGTACTTCCCTTTCAGAGACGCAGGAAAATTACATCGACGCCTTCTGAGGGCGCAGCATATTTTGGTCTCATTGTGAGCAGCACTAAAACAGACTCAAATCTTTGTCTAGGTGGAATTATTTGCACAAATCTACGTTCAATGCGTTTATATGTGTTCAGAATGAATCAGTGTGCTACAGCACCAGTTCTTTCTTTACAATTGAAAAATTATGAGAGAAATAGCTGAGAAAAAGAAGTAAAATATCTGAAACCAATCAAATATCTGCCAGAGAGCAAAACAATTTTCCTGGCCAGATTTTTTTTACAGTCGCGCTCTTTGATTTCACGTTTTTGAAGATGTCGCATGTGTTGTATGACATTCAGATACGTCCAGAGAACAGTGATGCGAAAGTGTGTGAATGAAAACAGAATGTACCAATTCGCTGTGATCATGGAGAGAAGAACATTGTCTCCTTCACCCAAGATGTGATCTTCTTCTTCACACAAAATTTCTCTGGATGGGCTTGTTGCACGTTTCTAACAAATGTGGAAAACAGGAAATAGACTTCAGTGCAAAAGGGCTCAGTGTGTATTGATTGGCCTTTGAAACCTGTTTTTCTATTAAAGTACAGTGTATTCAGAAGTACACAATGCACTGTGAGCTCAGAATGTCACTTCCTGTTTGGAACTTCCTGTTTGGAAGCAAACACATTGTGTGAGCTGCAGTGCAGTTGTTGATGACTCTGGGTTCACCCTCCCAGCAACAGGCTGGAGAAATAGGGAGGTTCAGTTGCAACACGTGGGAGGGCACACCTGTGACATGCAACATGGCATTACAGGCTGGAAATCAGTTTCACTCATTTGAAATATTAAAAAATTTGTTTAGTTTTTCTAGTTGGAAATGTCCTCTTTACATTTTGTTTGTTTCTTCTCTCTGCACAAAAATAACTGTTCAAAACAAGGTAGAGGAACCAAATGGAGGAATGAAAAACTGGTGTATATTTCCCAGGGTAAACTTCCATACTACGCCTCCCACATTGTGATGTCCTGTATTGCAACTAAACCTGCCTGTTACTCCAGCGATGCTGTGAAGGTGAAACTACACTGCAGCTATTTTAATGTGTCTGCTACCAAACAGGAAGTGACATTCTGGGCTCACAGAAGATGCACAGAAAATGCACAAAGGGGAGTGCATTTGCATCAATAACTTGTGTCCTCCAAATATCACTCCATTTCTCTCCACTTGTTGCTGACCTTTGCAGAGTTTCCTCAGCTGCCCCCAAAAAAGGACAAAATAATTTCCCCACAACTTTTGTGCAGTCTCCCTGGACTCATTTTAGGATACACTGTGGGTACACCCAACAATCTAAAGCATTTATACTTGTTTTGAAAGTATCAGCAAAGCGTTATGAAGGCGTAACACGTACACATAGAACTCAGCTTTGAGATGCAACTCCCCTGTTCTGGAAGAGTCCACAATGATTTTTTTTTCAATCCTTCTTGAGTCAGAAACTTGATAAATTTTTGTAATTTTTCCCAAGGTAAAAGTTTCAAAGGGCTCACAAACCTAACAGTTGCATCTTTTGTGGATATTTTCTGTGGGCCCTTCTGAAAGAGGGGAGTTGCATCTAAAATCTGTGTGTCACATGTGTCAATTTGTATCAAGTTGTGGCTGTGGAATGTGGTGCTGAAACTCCCCATTATGTCCAAGATATATTTGTTCATAAAGCCAAAGTTTTCCAGGAACTCCAGGGGAACCCTGGAGCCCTGCCTCCAACAAACACACACCAAACCAGGAAAATATTTTGCCTTTCCAATTTTGAACCTGAAGGCACAAATTATTTCACCTGTGGCATGGTAAGATGATCAAGTTGGGCCTGCCCTTGTGGCTTGATACAAGCAAAATCAGGGTTCATCACCAGCAAAGTCTGGTTTGGGCTGGTTGCCCCCCCTGTCAATCAATCCAACCCTGGACCCACTGGAGAATATGCTGATGCAATATTGGGGTTCATCACCAGCCAAGTCTGGTTCAGGCTGGTTGCCCCCCCCCATCAATCAATCCAACCCTGGACCCACTGGAGAATATGCTGATGCCCAACACTTTGAGTAGATACTGATGTGCAACTGATTTAAGAAGCTGGTATCTGGCTGCCACACAGATTCTGTTTCAGAGAATACTGTCCCATTGGGCTGTGAGAGAAATGCAGTTTTCTGCATCACCAGGAACTCATCAGAAGAACCTGACACAGCAAAACTCAAAGTTCAACACATGCTTTCTTGTTTGCCACAACAGTCACTTTCAAACAAGTAACTTGGAAGCACCGGGGCTAAATTGTGCCACATTGGGCCTTGTGTCAATCAAATAATATCACCTATGATGCACTTCAGCCTCAAGCAATGCAATCCACATCAATCATCTTCTCACACACAGATTCGTGTGTTGGTGATGAATTTCCAGAGCTGTTGTAGGAATGAACAATTTCTACTCTTTGCCATTGTTGATTTGTAGAATGGCCTGTGTGCAGCCATATACCAAAACAAGTCAGCCACTCATCACCACATGTCAGCCATCTTGTTCAAGCTCTAGAAACTATTTAAGGAACAGTGTGTGAAGTCATCAGATCCTCAGATAGAGAGGTAGGAAGGGGTGGTGTCTATGTCTACTCTGTCCACTGCACAGTCTGCCAGAATGTCCACTGCAGACTGTCCAAATGATTCTGGCCTCATTCTGAGCCCAATCCCACTTTGGACCTGAGATATCACCAATGAGTGAGGTGGGCATGTGACCACACTGAGCTACATGCATGTGAGATGTGCAGTTGTGAGTGAGGTGTGCATGTGGCCACACTGTTTCAGAGGTGTGTTGTCTTCATCATGAACAACAGAGACAAATTCTATGATTGACTGATGGACAATATGTACTTCTGGGAGGACTTGCCAGTGTGTGTGTGTGTGGAATGTGTGTCCTTGTGTGACTTGTGCATGTATGTCCTGTGTGTGCAAAGTATGGGTGTGTTTGTATGTGAAGTGTGTGTGATGTGTGTGGTGCATGTGTGGTGTGTATGTGTGCTGAGTGTGGGTGTTGCATGTGTGTGAGGTGTGTGTGCTTGTGACTGAGGTGTGCATGTGACCACACTGTGTTGCAGCAATGTGTTGTTTGACTGGGGCAAAATGGGAATTGTTGCAGCCACTCAGGCACAATGTAAGGGCACAAGGCCATGGTAAAGCCAAGGCATTAGAAATGCAGTTGCAATGTGTAAAGCACACCCACCATCAATATGAAGCTGCTAAGAGAGCATAAGTGCCTGGAGGTAAGGAAGCTGCTGGACATCCAACTAAGTACTCATGGCACACAGTGGAATCTCCTCCAGTTGCACTTACAGCTAAAGGCACAACTCCAGTCTGAGGGTTATTGCACCCACAGACTGTACTCGGACTCTGTCACAATCAATGTGACAATGGTGGACTGTAACCAGACTGGTACACATGTATTCCCAATGGAATATCTGCAGAGTGAAAAACGCATGGAACACAGGGCTGAACAACAAGAACCTGCAATGTCTCTTCCACCAATATATGTTATTTGGTATGTCATAAACACCTGGAAATAACTTTTTCAATAAAAATTGTGAAGAGACAGTGGACGGAGAATACAGGGAGAAAGAGGATGGTTTTTGCCAGCAGCTAATCATAGGACCTTCTGCTGACCATTGTTCACAGTATCATGTTTTGTTTGTAATTAGGTGATTTGAGGTGGGTTGCACGATTTGGGCTGATGAGCCAAATCGGTGCGAGCCAAATCGAAGCACCTATAGGCAGCCTCTTCCAAAAGTATGTCAGCAGCAGTTT
>JAAUXT010019861.1_pt1 | contig 16018 bp, 12 predicted proteins | sample 7278171 | NCBI WGS metagenome assembly JAAUXT01 (sample SAMN14350112, study PRJNA611818) | marine sediment metagenome | isolation source: surface marine sediment (1.8m) | place: French Polynesia: Moorea | collected 2018-08 | reverse complement strand
GGAAAGCATTGACGAAATTCAACACAAATTGGCATGAGACAACCTTGGGTATGTGTGTTTGAAAAACACTTGTCACCCTATTCACTGACCCCTTGGTTTGGACTCCCCCCCCCCACCTTTCGATTGACGATTCCCCCCCAACTGCAAACTTGACCCCAAAAAGTGAGTCAAAACATCTACTGTACATGACTTTTGCACAGCATTGTTCAAGTATACAAGTTGTGATGCCCACAAAACACAAAAATACAACCGGAACATGAGAATTCCAAACCAAAAACCAATTTCTCGTGATGGCGACAATGTAGATCTATGACATTTTTGGACTCGACTTCGATTCAACCCCAAATCTCGCAAGTTTCACCGATTTACTCTGGGTTTTTTGCATCAATTCGGGAATTTACCTTCCAGGAACACAATTGCCACCAACATTTTTCAAAAACATCAATTCTGAGTGCATACCGCCAATTTTTCGTGATGCCGACAATGTAGATCTATGACATCTTGCACTCGAGTTCGATTCAACCCCAAATCTCGCAAGTTTCATTGATTCACTCCGGGTTTTTTGCTTCATTTTGTGTCTCTATCATTTATAAACATAATTGGTACAAAAGTTTTCCAAAAACAACACTTGGGACCGCGTACTGAGGAAAAAAAGACAGAAAAACTTACGAGTTGTCGATGCCACCATTTTTCGCTCCAGACTGCAGAATCGGATAAGCGCTCATGGTGAAACCAGTTTAATTCTTTGCAGGTGCATCGGGCAAGAGGTGCTAGGAGCGCTACGTCTCTGTTGTACGTTACGTGGCTTGCCAAATAGAAGTTTTGTGGGCATCACGTAGACACCGACGCAACGTACATTTTCTACGTCTACGTCTACGTCCACGTGTACGCGTACGGTCTGATTGCAGAACCTCTCTATTGTAACTCATCACACACATGAGTGGCTCGGGAAGTCAACGCGCTTCCGCATGCATTTTGTGGACGTGCCTCCAAAACATTTTCACACTCGAAAAACAGAATTTCTTTCCTGATCATCCTCAAAGTTACTCTCGATTGCACGCACAGACAAGCAGACAGACAGACAGACATGTAACACCAGCGACATCACGATCAGAAAGTAGAGGCGTGAATGAGCTCACCAGTGATCTTGCAGATGTTTCACTGAACAATTTGAGACGTTTCTGGTGTGCAGTCGAAGGAAAATGTGAAAACAGATCGTGGCATCACAACATAGACTTGTTGGGTTCAGCTTGCATTCAAACTGGGCAAGCAAATGGAACATTGTACAGGTTAGTTCTGCACAACTGAACTTCCCACAAAAAGCTCTTCGTGTAAAGCTTTCGTTCATCTTCGCGGTCGGAAGATTGGATTCATGTTCGCAAACCAAACTGCGCGCAGATTTTGAGAACCGGATTAAGCGGGGCCCGCCTGCATGATTTGTGGCTCAAAACGCCACGAGCATTTTTGGTGCTGTATAGCAGCTAATTGCAGTGGAAACTGGGTGCTGTAGTTGATGAGCACAGGTCACACAGCAATGCACATGATGAGCATTTCACGTTTACCGCTGTTCTTGTTCTCGGACAAAACGAGAATGCCCCTTGTGTCGCGCGTTGAGTTACATCCGTATGTTTGAAGTCCAACATTCAGTTTCCATGATGTGAGCGGGGTTCGCAGAGGTTTCTTTCCAGCAGGCAGTGAAAATTTTTCAAAGTCCAAAACTCCAACCTTCAATTTTTCTATGACATTATGACCCTCACACTTTTCCATGATGTTGTGACCAGGGGAAGGGGGGGTCACATAGGTTTCATTCTCAGGACAACTCAACTTTTCCGACATTGTGCCCCCCCCCCCGTCACAATGTCATGGTGTGTACAGATAGACAGACGGACACCGATTACGAGGCTCGTTCAGTATGTTGTGGGTCGAGTACTCTCACGGGCCCGAGGGTGGAGATTGGGTTTTGTCCTTCAACATGCTCAAAGCCGAGACTGTTTCCTTCATGCTGACTGAAATGCAACAATGTAGGTCGCGCAATCTAGGAGTAATCGACGATCGCCTGTCACTGTGTCGCTGCGAATTGCCAATTTGGCAGTTGCAACAGATTTTCAAGATGCCCAGAAGGGACAAAGCAGACCAGAGATTTGAGATCAGATTCATGGTAAAAGAAGGAATGTCACCCTCTGAGATTCTCAGGAGACTGCAAGCAGTTCATGGCAGATCTGCTCTGAGCAAATCCAGTGTCCAAAGGTGGGTGTGGCACTTTTTGCATGAAGGTGATGAGGTTTCCGACAAGCCCAAAAGTGGACGCAAGAAGATCCGTGACCAGGTAGTCCAGGCAGTGCAGCAACAACTCCAGACTGACAAGAGGTCAACTGTGAGGGAAGTGGCAAGAGCTGCGAGCATTTCTGTTAGCACCGCAAACAAGATTTTGAAGACAGATCTCCACCTGAAAAAGAAGCCAGCCAAGTGGATCCCTCACTTGTTGACAGCTGCCCGGAAACTCTGACGTGTTACCATGGCCCAAGCAGCTTTGGGGATGATGCGCATGACCAGAAGGTGTCCTGGACTCCAGAGAATTGTGGCTCAGGACGAGAGCTGGTTCCACACTTGGGATCCGGAAAGCAAGGAGAGATCAAGGGTGTGGTTGCAGCCAGGAGAAACCAGGCCTGCCAAAGTGAGGTGCAAAATCTCAATCCCAAAATGCATGCTTGTCATCTTCTTTGACAGAAATGGAGTGATTTATCGGGAGTTTGTTCCGGATGGGCATGGCATTAACAGACATGTTTACCGGGACATCCTGACCAGATTCAGAGAAGGCCACTCCTTTGGACTGACACACTTCCATGGGCCCCTCTGCAAGATGGAGCACCCGCCCACACTGCTGGAACAACTGTGGATTTTCTCAGATACCACAACATTTGCACCTTGCCCCACCCAAGTTACTCACCTGACTTGAATCCCTGTGATTTTTGGATCTTTTCCCACATCAAGAAGGACATCCAGGGCATCAGACATCGCACTTTGGCAGATCTTCAACAGGCCATTGACAACAGCATCTCCAACATCAGACCAGAAGAGTTTGCTGCCGCAATGGACAGACTGCCCAGACACCTGCAGAGATGTGTTGACTCCCGGGGGGAGTATTTTGAGTGTGAATGACTCAGCAATCCAGCAGCAGTTGCTCTTCACTTTACATTCCTTAAGTTTGAACTCTTTGGATCTAACACAGCCTGAGCACAAGAATTTGCAGTAAGGCATGTCAGAGGACAAGTACTCACAACCAAAATAGACATCAAGAATTAATGAAATTTTTGCATTATGTGCATGTGTTGCCTTCAAGCATTAAAGATTAAGATTCCAAAATTTGGTTCTCCAAATCCTTGGGAAACGCCCGTGAGAGTACTCGACCCACAACATACTGAACGAGCCTCGTACAGGTCTGTTTCGGGTAATTCGACTTGCCCTTTTTGCCGATGAAAAAGTCGAATTATGAAACCTATTTACACACACATAAATCCAAACATGTTTTGAAAAAAAGTCGAATCATGCAGAAGTCGAATTATGGAGATTCGAATTGTCCGAAATGGACCTGTACTTTTGTCGCGCTCCCGCGACTAAAAACGGAGAATAATAGACGTTGCTTTCGTGAAAAAAATTTATTTTCGAGAAGTCCTCAAAAAGTTGATGTCAAGTTTGTTGCCACGACGTTTCCTGCGAGAAAAGTTCCAACTGATCACCGATGCCTGGAAGAGAACGGGTTAGCTTCTCTTTGTTCAAACCACTCAAATCTCAATGTTTACGTCCACGCTCCGTCATTGTTTGGAAAATTCTACGAAATTTGATCTGTCTTTTTGTTCCCAAGAAACTTCCAAATCAAATTAGAAAAGCTGGCTTGCCGGAGATCGTTTCATTTTCTCCTTCAGACCATAATTCGCATCCCTTCCCCGCTGAATCAAAGAAAGAAATAGTTACCCACTGCCACTCAGCAAAAACATCAACGAAAACTGCTGCTCACTGTTCCCTTCAAACTGCCAACCGCTGACAGGCCTGGTAACTCCGACTCCGCAAACTGCAGCCAGCCACTCGTACCACCACTCGGCACTGCATTCGGTAGCCCCACGCAATTTCGAAGAGGCACAAAGGCGGTTCCACACACCTTCGTAGCGCAGCACTTGGGACGGGACAACCGCGTCAGCAAGGGAATTGTGCAGTCTTTCCTTTTCTGCATCAATCGGAGCTGGTTGCATGTCCTGAATCGGCTACATTTTGGGACTTGGAACTGCTCTGCTGCCCTTCACCAACACACCACCCTCTGCTTTTGTACAGCCATGGGACTGGATAGCAGCCGCCGCTCTGCAGACAGCAGTACAGCTCAGCTCTGCAGCAGTAGCAGCAGCACACCTTACAACCCCGGGGACTGCTTATCAACACCTACAGCAGCACTCCCCCTGCAGGGTACACAACAAGAACGCCAGTTAATCAAATGTACATTCAGCAAAGTTCTCAAATGACATAGAAACATATTTCAGGTACTAAAACCCTTGGTGTTATTCGCACATCCTCTCAGACAATATACACTTCACGGTGGAAGGATGAAGCTACCATTGTATGCCTTACAAGTTTTCTTTGAACATGTGATGTGAATCCAGCTTCACCAAAAACACAAGATACAGCAGTCCGAAGAAAACACAAGTTACCGGTGTCTAAATTTGATAACTTCTCAATAAATTCTTCTTTTCTTTGAAGAGACGAAGACACAAAGCAAAGAAATGAAAGCAGAACAATATGTGGACTACGGATGAAGCCAACACAAACAAAGATCATGGTGCGTGTGTGATACCCTTGTTTTGACGAATTTTTGAAGTGGAATGAAATGTCTAAGCCGACGATTTTACGGAGACAGAGGTTCTAAATGCAAGTTCATGAATGTCGGTTCTGTGCAACAAAATCTGTAAAAATATTAACCTTCAAAGGTCACTGTATTTACGACGCTAAATGAGGTGCCTCCTGCACCTCAGTTGTACCAGTAGCTGCTTCATGCTCCTGTGTATTCTGTCTTCGTCACACGATTGCGCAGTTTAGTCCTTTTCGGCCGATTTGCTTTTCGACCTGGCGGAGCGAGACCTCGACCTGTAACAATGTGATTGTCTCAGCAAATGCAAACCACGGATGTTGCTGGATTCGGGTGGGTGAGGGCTCCGGGGTAAAATTTTGCTGACCCTTTATTTTCTGGTTAACTTCCCCCCCCCCCAAAAAAAAATTGTTTGCTATGTTCCCCTTTCATCACCGACTTTGCAGATTACGCTCGAGGACGAAACATGTTGTTTCAGTTGACCCCACAGTTACTCCACAATTCTGATACCTCGTTCACACGCAGTTTTGAAAACCGGTGTGTCCGACTCGGAAAGATTGGGAATTCCAAAATGAAGGCGTGCCACGCTCTGTATACGAGGGTCTTCTCACTTCTGCCAGGCCACTGCATGTTGTATCATGCTTCGGACTGACCCCGCACGCGACCTGACCGACAAAGTCTGGGTCAGTTACACCACTGCACATACCATTTGCCGACCAAAACAAATGGAAACATGTCAACAAAGAGCACCCTATGGAAACTGAACTTTAATCGAGTCCTTCAAAGAAGTCTCCATTGTAGTAAACACATCTGGCCCAGCGCTTTGGCCATGTTTTGAGAATGCAATCTGCATATTCCTGGGAAGAAATGTTTGCTATTTCGTCGGCAACTGCATTCTCCAGAGCGTCAAGAGATGGGAAGTGCCTGCCCCGGATTCCGTACTTCAAACGTGGATACAACCAAAAGTTACTTGGAGCGAGGTCAGGGGAACATGCTGGGTGCTTCATTGTTCTCAATCTGGTGAACAACAACTGCATTCTTGTGTCCCTTGCCGTATGTGATGATGCATTGTCCATGTGAATCATGGGTCTCACATTCCTTGGCCTCTTGTTGGTGATTGCCACTCTCAATCTATCCAAAATTTGGCAGAAAATCTCAGCAGCGACAGTTTGATGGCACACAAATTCAAAAGTGTACCATCCCCCTGTGGTCAAAAAAAGTCACAAGCATGCACTTTCCGGTAGATCTCCCAAGTCTTGGTTTGACAGGGTGGTCTTCACCAGGAGCTAGCCATTCAGAACTCTGCCTCCTTGTTTCTGGGTCATACTGATGTACCCATGTCTCGTCTGTGGTAATCACCCTCCTCAAGAACTCCAGATTTCATCTGATGGCAAGCAGCATGTTCTGAGAAGTCTCAAGGCATTGTCTCAGGTGATAAGGGGTCAGAATCCTTGGGATGAACCGAGCACATTTGAGAGTTAAGTTCAAGTCTTTCTTGAGAATTCTGTGAATGGTACTCTTAGGTATTCCAGTACCAATGTGAAGAGCCTGCACAGTGGAGCAGCGGTTGGCAGAAATGGCATTTTTGACAGCCTGGATGTTCTGGGGGGAGCATCCGGAGTGGCCTCATGGATTCCTGTAGAGATCAACCAGTTGAGTGCACCCATCTGTGAATTCCTTGAACCAGTAATTGATTCTACTCCTGCTCATTGTTTGTGCACCATACACAAATCTCATGGCTTTCCGGGTATCACCCAAACTCCACCCCACCTTCACACAAAAGCAAATGTTAATCCACTGGACCAATTTCAATGACAGCTCTGTCGGCCTCTTCATGATGTGAGCAGCACGAAAACCCAACACAGAAATGACGTCCCATGTCAAATCAGCACCTGCACATTTTTTTGACAGAGTAAAGGCCTCCACACAGGTCACAGAGTAGCGGCATTCCGATGTGATCGACCGCGCACCGAAGAAACCTGATACAACATGCAGTGGCCTGGCAGAAGTGAGAAGACCCTCGTAAATATGCCTGATGAAACAAGGCTCCACCTGGAAAGCGTGTGGCACTACTGCCCACCTCCGGCAGCATAAGGTCCCACCCAACATTTGCCCCAACAGGAAATTGACCTTCATTGAACCAGGGGGCTGGATGTCTGCAAAGCGCAAAGCAAACCCCACCCCCAGCCATGCGTACGTATGGATAGTGACCACGCGTACGGCACGACGCACCAAAAAACTCACCTGGACCGGCGCGGGCTCTTGCTGGGAGAGCGTGATTTGGATCGCGATTCTGCGCGATTGTTGCGGGGAGAGCGCGAGCGACTTCGGCTGTACGAGCGAGATCGGCTTCGGGAGGCAGAGCGTCGTCGCCGGCGCGGTGAGCGGGAGCGAGAACGCGACCGGGAATAGGACCTGCAAGGTAGATGGTGTGATGCACGGCACAAATATTGACAGAAATCGCTACAAGGGTGTTCTCTTGGTGATTCCGTCAGGCAATGAAAGCGACCCTTTTTAAATACTCGTACACGCATTGCACATTGAATTGAGGGTCTCGAATTGACAAAGATTTTCAATCGTCCAAGCACGTTTCACCGCACACTCGCTCGGCACAAAACGATTGAGAATGAGTGAGTCTGTGGCTGGTAGTCCTGACGAAGCGTACCTGCGGGGACGCCCGTAGCGACGGTGCGAGTCGTTCGGGCGGCCGTAGCGCGCCGTCTGTACGCGCAGCTCCCGACCATCGAAGATCGCGCCGTCCATCGCGTCCATGGCATCCTCGGCGTCTCGTTTGTCATAGAACCTGAAAACGAAAATGCCCACGTTATGTTGCAAGATACGAGTGATAACTTTCGTTGGTCAACCGATTTCTGCTGCCCAACATATTCCCCGCTTGGACCAGAAAGTACTCAGGGAAGGAAACCTTGTTGCTTGATTTGGGGGTCAGACGAGACCATGTATCAAGCAGAAACCTGGAAGGACAGTGGGTGGAACTTCGGACTCTGCATTTGATAACGTAGACGAGCTCACCTGACAAAAGCAAAGCCTCTGCTCTCCCTGGTGAAGCGGTCACGCGGTATGTAGACATCCCCAACTTCCCCGTACTTCTCGAACGCATGCCGCAGATCTTCGGGAGTTGTCCTGTATGTAAGATTATCCACTTTCAGGGAAACCATCCCTTCAATGGCTGGAGGACCTCTTCCGTAGCTCATGATGAATAAAAATGCACAAGATCAAGCAAAAACTTGTATTCGAACGATAGCGTGGTGTCTTTGTGTGTTCATGCAAATGGCGGGCGCTTGTTAGCCCGATGACACGACGTGTAGACTCCATCTGCACTGTTGAGACATGCACCTTTTGCTTTGGAGTGAATTTTTTCTGCTCACATTAGTTCTCTGTCAAAGAGATTTTTTTATTGATATAAATCGCTCAATGTGTCCAATTTTTGTTGATTAACAACACAGGACTAGAACATCACACCACTCCGTCGTATAGTAGTCAAATGTTTCAGACAAGTAATCCTGAGTACCTGTAAACATTGCAACGCAACTCAGTAAAGTCAACTACGCACGCACAAACCAAACAAGAACCTGGGGAAACGGAAAATTGACTGTCACAAAGCCCCACCCCTTTCAGGTGAGACATACCAAGCTGGAGGTCACTCAATTATGAGCGACCGAAACATCACCTGAAGGCAGACAGAGCAAAAGTAAGTGTATAAATTACACCAGGTTTCATGTTGAAGATGTGTATCAAACTTGGATCTTTTGGGGTTTTTTGTTCAATTTTGGGTTGAAAATAATACAAAAGCAAGGGAAATAGAAAGTTTAAATTTTTTAGTTGTTCAGGTCAAATAGTTGAAATTAGGAGGGGCTGACAATTTGGGATATGGTTTCACAAATTGCCCTGTATCTCAAAAAGTACAAATTTTGGTAAAAAAAAAAAAAGTATATCAATGAAATGTAGTAAATCATAAATTTGGGGATTTTGAGTGGCAGCATTGGATATTCAAAAGTTTTTACATGGTTTTCAGGTGGGGTTAAAAGTAATGTTGACATATCAGATTTTATGAAAAGTCTTCAAAATAGTTGTTTAAGAAAGAGTTGGGTTTTTTATGTGTAAATAAGCATGGAATTACAAGATTTTTTGTTATTGTGAATTTCAATATTATTTGGGCACATTTTATTCAAATAAAAAGTGAGGCAAGTAAATTTGAGACTTTATGAATCTGTTCAAAATGGACATTTTGAATGTGGTTGGGTTAATTGATATTTGTAATCAGGTGTAAGCATGTTAGATTTTTCATTTCACTCAGAATTCCAGAAAAGCAACAAAGTCCAACGTTAAATTTTTCTACCCATGGGGAACAACTCGAAAATCTGGAAAATTGACAAGGTGACGAAGTGTCACAGTTTACACCCAGAGGGGCGTGGAAGAAGGTCAACTCAGAAATGCCAGTTTGCAAGCCAGAGACGGGGCTAACAGCTGACGAAGACATTGTAGTCTACCAAACATTACAGCCCAACGACCAGCTGAGCCAGCACAGGTAGCAGCAATGCAAGTGTTCTCAGCAAGGCGGGATATCCTCCGGACCTGAAATTTTGCTTTCAAGGAGTCTCCGGTGGGGTACCACACGAAGTTTACACTGGATTTCTCAGGCGTTCACCTGGGGCCCCAGCATATTTCCCGTACCCAAAAAGCGAGATTGGACGACAACACACGCGCGACGAAGCGTGTGCTCGTAACAAGGAAAATTTGTTGTTTTCTTTCAACTGATAAGCGACACATTTTGTTGAATTTATATTTCAAAATTATGAAAATGATGCCAGTTTCAGTGGACGTCACTACACAAAAAGAACCGGCATTTGTTGACAGCTTTCAGACGCCACAATAACTTGAACATACTGTCTGAATTACGCAGAAAGTTTCTGCCGATGAAACGCACACAACACGGCTTGCAGCTTCTTTTGTTGTTGTTGTCGTTTCACTGTTTTTATTTTTGGTACACCGTAGAAAAATCCCTGTTGCGAAGCACAAGTTTGGTTGTAATTTTGAAACAAACAAGGTCAACAGTTTTGTTTTCTTGCACATTGTCTCACACGTCATACAAAAATAGATTTGGATTTGTCTCTTTGACGTGTTGTCCATATGTTTACAACGAGCAGTGGCAATTGGATAGCAAATACTTTTCACACCGTGAAAGAAGTGCCGTTTCGAAGCTTTTGCAACAATTGAAATGCGCAAATCCTCTGACGTGATAATCCTTTGACGTGATCGGAGAACACGTATGACGAAGTGATTGCTTTGCTCTCTCTCATCACCTACATGCAGAAGTCGGAGCAAATCGCATTATCACACTTCAACCTCTGCAAGACTGCACAGGGCTGTGCTCGTTCCCACAAAAGGAGAATGTTTCATGTTTCTTTGACAGTAGCGTTTTTTTGTCCTGAAGATGAACACAACAGTCCTTTGGTCTCTGTCCGACAAAAGTTTTGAACATGTATTTTACGAACAAGAAAAACTTCAGACTTGATTGAACCAACCAGCCAAAAATTCCAAACAGCACGTCTTTTCACGGTTACCAATTCTATTTACCAGATGACTGGGAAAGAAACAAGTGGGCAATTTAACAATCATTTCACGGACTTTTTCAAACCACTGTGCAGAGTTCTGGTGGAAAAAAATGTCAATTTTGAGCTGAAGCGCCAGTTGGCAGCGCATCTGTGCACGTGCCCGAAGCTCACAGCCATAACAAGTGGTACATGGGAAATTGCGTTTCCGATCTGAAATCGCCACACACAGGCAGTTGGAACACATAAGACCGCCACAAAAGCACCAATAGACAGATGGAGAAAGTACAAATCTTCACATCGTTTGAAAGAACGGATCCCACACAATCACGAGATGCGATACAGTTGTGCTGGGCTGTGTGATTGACCGAGTTTTACTTTTCAGTGTCGCAACGGACGAGAGGTGATTCACTTCTGGTTTCTCAGCATGTTGATCAGCTGGTCGCCTCGCACGACGGTCAGATTGTATTGCCAAAGTACACCAAGGTGTTCGTGTTGAACGCGCAGGTGTGCGTCATGAGGACGATCGCAGGGAAACCAGAAATGAATCCACCCTCGTGGCCTCGACCTGGCCGTGTAGCCATTTGGTGCGCCTTCAACACACGTTTTATTCGACCGAAACTTTCTCCCGTTTCAGAACACGACTTTCAAAGTGTACTCAAAATGTTTCAAAGCCCACAAGAGCCACAACCTGTTTCAAACGTGTTCACTGCACGACGATCACCGCGTTTGTCTGTGTTGGAACTGTTCACAAAGGACATGACTGGAAATCAGGCGGAATTGGAAACAAGCAGCAGCATCGAAAGCGGGCGAGCTGTGGTCGATTCCGACAGCAGTTGATATTTTGAGACTGAGTGTGCTGAACAGTTCGGGACTCAATATGTATTCTGACATGACCTCCCTTGTACATATATCCGCGTTCAAAAGGTTCTGCAATCAACAATGAGTGCGGCACTTCAACAAATGTCATCCACGTTCGTTGAAAGGTAAGGCTGAGTAAGTTTGGTGATACACTTGATCTGGTTGCATACACTTGGCATTTGGATTGTAGCAATGTTCAGTGCTCCTTGATACATGTTGTGCAGTCTGCAAGTATATACAGCTGCAATGCTTCTCACACAAAAGGCAAAGTTGGTTTTCCACAAAAAGTGTCAGCAGCGACAAACGCTTGGTCCAAAACCGTTTCCCCTTTTCACTGCTTGGCAGGTTTATGTGAACTGAAGTTGCTTTTTTTTTTCCAGAAAACGTTACGTAGTGTTCATTCTGTTGCTGTGGCACAGCAGAATTCGGCGTCAGTTTAGGCAGATGGATCATTGGTGGAGAAAGTACTTGTGAAAACTTCATCAAGTCACGTTGCCAAGTTCCGAACATACCAACATACCAAAGTCCACCTCCCAGGGGAAGGATGTCAAAAAGGCCCCCCCCCCCCAAAAAAAAAGAAAGAAAGAACCCCAACCCAACAGCAGACAAAATAGAAGAAGCAAAAAAGTGCAACCAAATCTGGACAAGGTGATCAACACGGAACACGGTTTCTTTTGGTCAACTTGAATCACGTCATCTGACATCGAATTCGGAACAACTGGAACAAACAGGGTTTGGACCATTTTGCACGGTAGAATAGGTCCTCGCTTTGCTTCCCCCGCGAAATAATAAGTAACAGCACCAGGCAAACCCAAAAGCATCAACGCAACAAAACCTGTCGATTGGCGAAAAGAACCTCGTCGAAAACCAATCAAGACAGTCTGTTCTGAACTCTTCTGGAAAATAGACCTTCAGACACAGCGAAAAATGGAATGAAGTCAGGAGTCATCACAACCTTACAGAATGTGTACACGGTTCTACATGTTCAAAAATTAATACTTTGTGGCTCAGGTCACCGTCAGCAATTTGCACACACACACACACAAAAAACGCCACTGGTCGTTTCTGGACTTTTTCGGACCACAAGCACAGACACATTTGAGGTGCAGATGTAGCAAAGGGATCTGCAGCCAAGGTAGCTTCGCACACAAACACAAGGAACACGAAGTGTCAAAATTTTGTCCTTGAAGCACATCTCGTCCCAAAGGTTTGCATCACCGTCTTTCCGAATCTTTCTTCTATCTGCCCAACACCAAGTGGGTTTTTCACGCACTTGACCATGACCTTCCATCAGCACAGAAAAAAAAAAACCATACCGGTAAACAAATAAAATAAGTGGTTGCTGTTCTATTTTCCACTCGAAAGACTAGCTGAATTTTCTTTTTTCCGCTGCTCTCCATTTCGGACCAACCTCGCTTCTTCTGGCGATTTCGCTGGGTATTACTTTCGAATTTCGTGCAACTTCATTTACAATTTCAAACATCACATCAACGCAGCATCTACAGACCATCTCTAGAAAATCTAGTTTGTAAACTAAATCTCAACAAATCAGGGGAACGTACAAAATCCCAAATTGTGTGGTTTGTTAATCTATTTACAGTGTTTCAACACCAATAAAATGTTGAGGTGTCGCGTCTTTGTGAACTCAAATTGCAAAGTTGCACTTTCGTGCGATTTGAGCTGATCCGACGCGACCTCGCACACGAACACGTGTACAAAACTTGCTGAGTTTGTTCTTGACTACAAATTGATTGCAACGATAACAAGATAGAATACAAAAACACTGTACAAAACATTTGGCTAAATATTGAACAAGGTCACGGTGGCTGGGCGAACGCCCATGAAGCCATGGCAACATCTGAAACGAGGCTGCTCTTCTCCCATTGGCTGCATTGTAACCTTGGTGTCTTCTTGGACTGTTCACACTGGAATTCTTTGAAGCAGATCTCACAGCAGTCCAGAACCCAAGATTTCATCCAGTTCTTCCACGAGTGGAGAAAACCTTGAAAGCGTTTCAGGCCGTGTTCGATTCACGAACCAGAAGCAACCGTAACCAGAAAATTCTCGTCGCCCTTTGGTTGGCAACATGCCAGAGCCAATCAAGAGACAGGATTTTCTGGTTACGGTTCCTTCTGGTTCGTAAATCGAACACGGCCTTATTCCTTTCCTTGAGTTACATACACACCCTGATCAACGCTCCTCTGCAAACTGTGCTGTTTTAGCGGAATGCAGGGCTTGGAATTTCATTTGACATACCCACATACATCGTAACCAAATTGTGAAATACATCAAGACTGAGACACTCTTGGTCGGGAGCGTTTGCAAAAGACACCGAGGTTTGGGTGGGGTGAGAACAAAGTTTGTGAGACTGTCTCTTCGGGCACTCAGGACGCTGAGGTGTGTGTGTATTGGGGGCAGCTGTAGTTACCACCTCTTTTGAGAGTTTTTCTTCTTTTTTTTGGGGGGGGGGGGGAGATGGGGTTGGTGTCACACCTTTGTAAAGCCAGACACCAACCTTGAGCTCTCTACGAGGCAGTTTTCAGAAGTATTGATTCCTCGGCTCGTGTACTCATGGTGATACTTTTGAGAACATTCTAACAAGAGTTTCTCACAGCCATAGTTATGATCTTCATATGTACAACAAGAAAACAATTGCCAAATTATTGCTGAGGGTGCAAGTGAGGTCTAAAAAATAGTTAATTAATATCTGTTGCTAAAAATTAAACAAAATTTGAGGTATTTTATCAAAGTTTTTCTCCAATTCTTTTTGTTGAAATTTCCCTGATTATTGCTATATAAAAAATTAGTTTTAAAACACTTTGGAATTTGAAATATCCTATTTAAATATGGTGTTCAAATCTTAGTGATTATTTTTAGTTGCTGGAGAACTATAACTTCTTTCTGTTTTGCTATTGGAAAACTTCCTTGTATATTTGGTGAAGCACTGAAAATGTTTCCATCAGTTTGTAGTCATTTGCATCAGTTTCACGGTCAAGGAATCAATACTTATGAAAACAGCTACATATCTCCGCACGCACACGTTTTGCCTTGGGTGGCTGCACAACACGCACGGCGAAGGTGAGGTGAGCGTAAAAAAGTGAAAACTTTGCACCAAGAAGTCGAATCCCCTTTCAAAGCACAATGCAGGCACAGCAGAAGAACGTCCTCTTACACATGAAGTGGAAGAGCTGCACATCAGATGAGAAATCGCACCACGTGATTCTGGTGATTCCCCAAGCAAATCGGGTGATCGTGGCTTGATTCATACCGTATTCACCCGGGAAAAAGTTGCACCCTTGTACACCCATCCCCCAACTGTTTTTGCATGCTGACGAGTTGACCGTAATTCTGTCACTGAATAGCAAAGTTGAGTCACCCAGAAACGGAGGCAAAGAACCAATCAAGGTCAGCGCATTTGGGTGAAATCAGTGGAATTTGCCACTTGCGTAGAACTAGCATCAATTTGTTGTGACACCTCTTCTTTCAATGCTCGATTCGGGGCCAAAAAAGGCGCGTCTTTTCTCGGGTGAATACGGTACACCAATCGCGTCTTCTCATCACTTCTTCAGAATTCGCGCTTTCTTCCTCGTGATGTGCAACTTCTCCCTGTTTTCGCGAGACATGGGTTGGGCTCCAATCTTCCTTATCACTATTGCAGCATGAGGGATTTTAGGTTGTCCTGCAGAATGGTGTCTTTGACGGCTTGGAAAACGAAACGGATATTTTCCGTGTCCACAGCGGTCGTGAAGTGATGGAACAATGGTTTCACTCTCTCCCTGCGCCGTGAGTCCATCAAACTGAGTTCAAAGTTCTGGATGTCTTCCAGCTTGTGTGGGTCCCCTTGGTACTGCGGGAAATAGTCCCTAAAGCTGACCGTCTTGATCTTCTCTCCGAGCAAGTCCGTTTTGTTGAGGAAAAGGATGATGGAAACATTGCTGAACGCCTTGTTGTTGACGATTGTCTCGAAGATGTTGCACGACTCTATCAATCTGTTCGTTTTGCGATCCTCCATTAGCACCTGGTCGAACTCGCTGGACGAAACGAGAAACAGAATCGAGGTAACGCCCTCGAAGCACTGGTACCACTTCTGTCGTTGTGACCGTTGACCCCCAACGTCGACGAACCGGAATGGGATTCCACGGATGATGAATTCGTGCTCGCTGATCCCCTTGGTCGCCTTGCGCGCGTGTAGCATGTCCAGCTTCACCGGACAGTAGTGCTGTCAAGGCGGGAGACGAAAACAAGTTACGAACTGGATTGGATCGGGACCCTTCAGCAATGCATGTTCGATGCTTTGCGAGTGGTCTCAAAGGTGAATCCCACGGAATTGATTTTTTGCGACAAGACAGATGTTCACAATGACCAAAAGCATTTTGTCAAAAGAGTTGCTGTGGACGCGCAACTGCGCTTTACAGCCACACTCGTACTTACTTTGCTCCCGATTCTGTCCAACTTGTCGAAGAAGTACTTCACCGAGTCTCCCTACAAAACAGAACAACAGTGTGAAACTAGACTTTCAAGTGGAGAATCAGCCGCGCGCAGCGTACATCGGCAGGAAAGCACTTGTGTGTGTCGAAGAATATGTGCATAGTGTTATGTTTCTCAAAAAACAATTGCAAGCAGGAAAATGTAAACTTTTATTTTTCTTAGGGGGGGGGGAACCCGGACAATGTCTGAGTAACCCGTAACCCGGGCAATGTCCAAGTTCGAAGGGAAAATTTTTCTTTTGGGGGGG
>JAAUXT010078197.1_pt1 | contig 16024 bp, 21 predicted proteins | sample 7278171 | NCBI WGS metagenome assembly JAAUXT01 (sample SAMN14350112, study PRJNA611818) | marine sediment metagenome | isolation source: surface marine sediment (1.8m) | place: French Polynesia: Moorea | collected 2018-08 | reverse complement strand
TAGCTTGAGACACCATAGAGGAAGGGAGCCTAAACCACTGAGCTCCAACTCATACTCTACAATAAACTATACTACAACATCACTACTGGGGCTTCACTCATATATACAACAGTGCAAAGAGAACGGCCCCAAAACATTCGTTGTACATTTAAGGATGTACAAGTCAAGGATGTACATGTACAAGTCACAATAAATAAGGGAATATTGCATCTTCAACAAAATTTTCGTCTGCGTACTCCGTTTCGCGCTGGAAGCGTCACGCGTTGCGTGCCCGTACAAGTCAGCGGCGCAACGCCAAAAGCGACGACACAACGCCTGTTTGTGCAGGAACATTGCGCGTGACTTTCCTGTGCAAAACGTGCCTCACTCCAACTCTGCTCACATGACGTCCGCACGAGTGTCTGCACCTGGCGTCCTGTGTGAGGACAGGGTTCTCCACAACGAAATTGACTTTTTGAGACCTTTGGTGATTGAACATGAACCATTTTTGCAAGGCTAGAACCCATTCTGCCACGAGAGGTTCTGTGACCGAAGAGTTGTAGAATGGTGGGTCACAAACCGCAACGATTGTTGAATAACATGTACAGAGAGCTGCGGGCACCCAAAACACATTTGGACCTATGCTGGGCGTTGGCGGCACAAACCACAAGTCACGCTGACCCCATCCACACAAAACAGTATCTGGATATCTAAAGCACAACAAGTACACACGTACACATTGCTGCGAGCAGTCAATGACGCCGGTTTGACACTGGATGGCGTCACGCGTCGTGCGCTCGTCGATGGACGTTGCGACGTCACTGCCCACAACGCATCCAGTGTGAAACAGGCGTGAGGCGCCTTCACACCGCACTGCGGGGCGACAACGTCAGATCTGAGGAAAATGCTGAAGATGTCATGTCGGACAAACGTGATTCAATGCGCGAGATAACGCAACGCGTGAACGGGCTCACAATCCCACGCGGTTTGAAGGCAGATACAAAACATCCACACATGATTCAGAACACAACCACACACTCTACATTCTCAGTGCACGTGGAACTCATTGCACATTGAACGCAGCTCATACTCAGCACATTCAAGTCGGGAGTGGTGGACGCTGACGCCCACGACTGCGTCAGATACGCCCGTGGGCCCCGACGCAGATCAGAAACATCTACCGGTACATTTCTAAACCTACATGACGATTTCTCAGGAGGTAAAACTCAAGACGAAAAATTGCCTTTTTCACACTCATCGTGGCGTGGGGGCGTGACTATCTTTGGCCCTGAAGGCGACAAATTCACTGCATAACGTGACGAACCAGACTTGCGTCAGCGTAACGTCTCGTTTCCAACGCAACGGACGTGGCTACGCATTCCGTCAGGCTGCGTCCAAAAGGCTACTCACACACACACGTTTGACATGGGACTTTTTTGAATGGAAATACAAAACGTATCCATCCGTCGCGAAATAGTTTCTACATGTTCGTTCAGCTGGGTTCACACGTGATGCGTCCTGCGTGGCGTCCCTGCACACGTCAACAGGCGCAAGGGTGGATGTAGCACCCGTTGACTTGTGCTGGGAAGTCAACGCAAAACGCATCTTCTGTGAAGATGGCGTGACACAATTTTCAGCAATAGACCAACTCTTGAACAACACTGGACGCGTCACGCATTGCGCGAAAATCATTGAGTGCGGTGCATCTCATGACACATCCAACTTGAACCGGAAGTCTGACTCAGGATCTACTCTCCCTGCTCTGTGTCGTGTGTGTGTGTGTGTGTGTGTGTGTGTGTGCTACAGCTCGGCCGGGTCGTGCTTGGTGTACTCGGTCGCTGGACTCCCGACCCACAGGTCTTGGTGCACGAGGATCTCTTCTCGGGTCAGACGTCCGTCCTTGTTGTCGTCCGAATCCTGTGTAAAGGAAACAATGATTGTCAGTCAGATCATGTCCCATGTTAGCGGAACGCGCCACACAGAACCACATGCCCACTTCCCTCCACTTCCCGGGCGTGTCCACGTGTGCCCCCGCGAGCTCCACCTCTCTCTACTCCTCCTGCCCGGCCCCACCAAACAGATGGTAGATCCTCGCCCACACCCACCCATGCTCCGTGCTGGCCCTGCCCCGCCCACACTGCAGATGTCGAAAAGTTCGTCAGCCCCCCCCCCCCTCCAATGAACCCTACCTACCCCTCATCCCCAGAATGCTCCTGGCTTGCCCACCCGGTTTCGCCCACCCAGTCCACCTCACCCCACCATCATCCCCAACACTGCCCACCCACCCACGCCCACAAAGCCCGCCCTCCCGCATCCACCCCGCCCACACCCACCTCTATGAGGTGGTCCGCCTCCTCCTCGGCAGCCTCCGTGTGACTCGGCATCGCCCAGGCCTCGATCTCCGCCTCGTCCAGGATGCGGTCCTTGTTGGAGTCGAAGTGGCGGAAGTTCTCCTCCTCAGAGAGGCGGTGCTCCTTATCGAACGGAACCTCTGCAACCGGAAACGGATGTGCGTCAAACCGGAAATACACGCAGAGCGAGGTCACGTTGTCAGACTGTCACTCATCTCCCACATTGGCTCACACTCAATTCACGACAGCACTCCCTCCCTCACATCCACACCATTGCGGACAAATCTGATTCAGAGATTCTCTATGTCTTGTTTGTTTGTATGTGCCAGTACGGGAGCACAGTAGCGTAGTGAAGAGGTTTTGGTTCGAGTTGTGGTGACTGCCAGGTACCCACGGGTACACCCGTGAGTATAGGGCAGAATACGCACACAATAGCACCTTTATTTTCTCTCGGCCTGCTCACTCCCACAAACTCGTCCCCTCTGGCCCCACCCACCGCGCCCCACTCTGTTCCATCGCCCTCTCACCTTCACCCACCCACCCGCCCTCCCACCCAACCCCACCACTCACCTTCGCCCATGAACTCCTCGAAGCTGATGGAGCCGTCCTTGTCCTTGTCGTAGTCGAGCAGGATCTCCTTGAGCTCGAGGTCGCGCATGCCCGCGTGGTTGAACGGGTGCAGGAAGACGCTGTACTCGTCCAGGCTCAACTGGAAGTCTCCGTTCTTATCCGCGCGCACAAACTTCTCCCGGTCCAGCGAGATCATCTGAAGTGCGTGTGTGGGTGTGAGGTGTGCGTGAGAGATGTGTGTGTGTGGGTGGGAGTGTGATGTGCGTGTGTTGAAGTTGATCATTGTGAGCGAGAGCTAGATGAGCGTGTGTGGGTTGGAGTGTGCGTGTGTGGTGGAACGCAACACCCTTGGACCTCCAGTTTACCTTGGTGACCCGTACATGTATGACCCCGACCTGTGTGATCCTGCCCCAACTTCTGTGATCTTGACTGTCACCTCGTCCCTGTTCCTGACTTCTGTGACCCTGCCCCATACCTCCGTGACCCGTCCACTGACCCCTATGACCTTGAGTCTCACCTCGTACATGCCCCTGACCTCGGGGTTCTCATCCTTGTCGAAGTCCTCGATCTCCTCGGGGAGATAGTCGTACGTGTGTTTGAGGTGTTCCTCCCACGTGACCGCGTCGTCCATGTTCTCATCCAGTTCGTACAGTTTATCCTGGGCTTCCTCTGCATCCAGTGCGCTGCAAGGAGAAGTGTGCGTGTGTGAGAGTCAGGTACGCGTGCTACTCCTTCGATGTCCCTGTGTGCACGACAGAGTGTGTATCGTGCCGTGTACTCACTCTGGGGCACACTCACACAGACGTGAGGATACTCACATGAAGGACTTGGAGACCCAGTTGACGAGTTCGTCTCGCGTCACGAACCCGTCGTAGTCGGCGTCCATGCGGCTGACGAGCTCGTTGAGTTCCTTCACTGCCTCCTCCGGGCTCATCGCAGAGAAGTCCTTCTTCTTCGTACCTGCAGCGAGAAAACAAGAAGCCTTGTCAGCGTGGGTGCCTGTCTTCCAAAACCCACTGTCAGCGTGGGTGCCTGCAGAAGGGGAAACCAGAAGTCATGTCAGCTTCCAAGGGTACACACGACAAGAAGAGGTCATTTTTCTTGCCTCCAATATTACAAGAAGTCTGACCAGCGTGGTGCGGCAAGATAAAGACGTCTGGTCGGTGCGGATACATGCACGTTGACGCCTGCGCACACAAACGAAAGCAACAACTTTTCCCCATGATTTTTGACGTTGGGTTTCCTGTTTGAAATCGCCCGTGGCAGTCGAGTCGCAAAGAGACATTTTACCTGGGCCCTGGTGGCAGGACACAGGGCAGTTTCACACCGACTGTGACACGTGGTGCCAGCAAACTAACAACTAACGGGCGCTTTGTTTCTTAGTTGGCGACGTATAGTTCGGGTTAGGACACAACGCGTCGTGCACCCAGCGTGAACCCAGCTGGACTTGCGCACAGACGCAACACGTGACGCATCGCGCGTGAAGCTTGCACAAGTCGCTGGACCTAACGATTTGGACGGGGCCGCAACGCATCCAATGTGAACCCATCGTGAGCCACGCAAGAACGCAACGCGCCACGCTGCTGTGTGAACCGATGCTGACGAAAGGACACTACGCTCGACGCTCCTTTGTCGTCCCTTTGTTCCTCTCATTTTGGTCTCTTTTATGTGACAAAGATTGATTTTCCCAGAGTGATTCCTCGCTGTTGCCACTTCAGATCTTCAACATGATGAACGCAGGGTTATCATGTTCAAGCCTCACAGATAAACAAGAACACCGCCGTGTGGAAGACGCGCGGTTTCTCAGGGCTTTCCAAGAGCAACTGTTGTGAGAATTTTCCGACAACAGCTTAGGATTCTGATTGGTTCAGTCTCACTGTGTTTTCCAACCGAACGGAGAGGAGAAAACGCGTTTCACCAAGGTGATACTCGGCCGAAAGGTCCACAGAAAGAATTCCGCCACCCACCCCCCCCCCGGCGCGCACATCTCACGCTGGATTGTTTTCGTTTGAACCCCAGCTGATAGGCCCGGTAAACCCTGGATCGGCGGCCCCGTCTCTCGTCGCGACAAATTGATCGCACTCGTGTGGGAGGAGACGTCTCTGAATGTAGAGGAGCGAAGCTTCTGCCCCGACACCCGCGAAGATAAATCTGTTCTCCACTCCAAAGAGGTGCACGCGGGAACCGGACTTTTCAACAGGCAAAAACACCAATCAGGTAGTGAGAACGAGTGTCCACTCTGACAGGAGGGCCTCCACACGCGTGCACGCACACCGTGTCTTGTCTGTTTTGCTCTCTCCCTCTGTCTCTCTCACTACATTTGTCCCTTTCTCTCTCTCTGTCTCTCTCTAACACACAAGCATACGCTTGTTTGATTTTCTCAGTTCAGCATCAGCGGTCACAAGCACACACACACGCACACACAAACACGCAAACACTCACTCTCACAAACTGCTCTCGCAAACACAAACACTCACAAATAATAACTCTCTCTCTTCTCTCTCTCTTTTCTCTCTCTTCTCTCCCCCCTCTCTCTCTCTCTCTCACACACACACACACACATTTGCAGTAAACTCGCACAGCCAAGAGAGAGTAGAGAGAGGGAGGGAGAGATGGGCAAGGAGGGAGGGAGAGGGAGAGGGAGAGAGAGAGAGAGAGAGAGAGAGAGAGAGAGAGAAAGAGAGAAAGAGAGAGTGAGAGACGAGAAGACGCCTGATCTGTCTGCCTCACAGATCGATCGCTCTGATCCTCCCGTCACTAAATTGGCTCCGGAGTGGAACATGAGCCGCGCAGCTCTCCACACACCAAACAGCGCTGTCAAAATTTCACACAGACACACCGTGCGCGCACGCATAGCGTCTACAAAGGGACAGCACACACACACACACACACACACACACACACACACACACACAGAGGCACACACCTCACTGCTGTAGACGCTCTGGCTCCATGAGACACACATAAGGCCCGCGCAAAAGAACGCTAACACTCACACACACGCACACCCACACGCCAGACAGACCCCTGGACCCACCCTGGGAGACAGACCCCTGGACTCGCACCTTGGAGACAGCCCTGTCTCCTGTTCGCACAGCTTCCTGCAGCCTGAGCCACAAATCAGCTTTGAAGCAATCAGCTCTTCGCGGCTGCGCCGCTGATCCCGTCAAACTGTCTGTATCCGGATAACGAGCTGAGACGCCGCAATGAGACCCGATGCGCGTCGGACGCGTCACGCAATTCATATGTCGATGCGTCACGCAATGCGGCCCAAACCTACACAGGCCTGATACATGCCAGGTGCACTAGTTCGCAGGAAAGACAAGCGTCATGTGTGAAACGCGCTTGAGAGACTCAGCACAGTGACACACGTCAGTGCATGCTTCGACACCCGTTTGGACGTGGTGTACCGGGTGCTGTCTGAACTGGGACACAACACGTAGTGCATCTGGAGTGGAACACGCCGCAGTCCCTCGGTTCACACAATCTGTGCAAAAGGACCGACCTGAAGGGTCCTGATGGGGGAGAAGCTTGAAAGGGGTCCAGACTTCTTCAACTTCAACGCAAGTCACTGTTCACCTTCACAGAAAATAAAGGTGGACCTGTGCATTTCGTCTCTACACGCAGAAGACCAGCAGACAGACCCACGTGACTCCCACGTGACCCAAACCAGCCGCGGGCGTGCGCAACATCTGGTGAACTGGGAACCAGACCAAGAGCACGTGATCGATACATCCTCGGGCAGACGCAGGGTGGATCCCGGGGGGCCGTTCTTGGGGTCCCAACACACTCCTGTTGCACACTCCATGTGCAAAGCTTCACTTGAAACAACTATTCGGAGTGAGAATCTCCTGCAACCAAGGAAGTCGCCCCCAACACACACACACACACCCTACCTCCGAAAAGTAAATTCAGAATCTGCCCCAGGCACGAACGGGCTGGGGTCAGGCTGGGTGTGCTGCATCAATGCAAAGACCTTTTCTTGTTCACACTGGGTGCGCCAGCGGTGTGGCCCTGTTCAAACAAACATGCCACGTGCTTACTTTGGCAAGCATTGCTGTTCAAAAACAAACTCAGCCCAACTTGAACCAACTTTACTTTGCGTCACTGCACGACGCACCCTGTGTAAACCCGCCACACCACCAGGATGAACGAACGGCCTGGGGGTGCAACGTATAACGCACTCCGTGTGAACCCGCCACACCACCAGGATGAGTGAACGGCCCTGTGAGAACAATCTATCAGCTTCCGTCATCACCGTGAAACATCGAAGATATCAAATCCACCCAGACCGCATCCCAGCACAGAAGAGAACCAGATCTACAGTTGCAGACTTCTTCACCGTTGTGTTGACGTGACCATTTTGCTGCGGGTTCAGAGGGAGCTGGGCCCGGACCTCGCCCCTTTCAAGGTCACACACGAGCACTGCCCAACTCTCGACAATGTGTCTCCTCCCCCCCCCCCCCCACACCCGCTTTCCCGCCATCAAGTACAATAAGTTCCACTTTTGCAGATCAACAAGACAGTCGCCCCTTGAAAGTTGGGAAGGGGTCTTCACTCAGTCAGATCCTGGATCCGCCAGACGAGACGTTCAAAACGATCCAACACTTAGATATTGATCGCCGTGCCACAACAGGCACACCAGACACCGAGTCATTTTCCCAACAACACTTCAGATTTGGCATGCAGTGTTTGATCCAACAGCGCAACCCTCTTGAGACCCATTCCAACAATCAACTACGTAGTTTTCTGCGCGGCATCCAGACGGCAGTGAGCAGGACTGATATCCCAGAGGCCAAGGAGCCCTCTCCTGTGAACCAACCCTGACACCGTGTCGCTGCTGTGAAAAAGACACACACAAACACACACACACACACACACACACACACACACACACACACACACACGGTACTCACCCAGCACGGCCTCGTGGTCGAAGTCGGCGTTGTGCGCTCCCTCTGGTGAGTAGTGCTCGGTGCGCACGCCCCCGTGCGGCGCATGCTCCTCGCTCTCCTTGCCTCGCGACACCTGCCGACAGAGGGACACATCAGGGATGCGCCTTTTGCCGCTGACCAAGGATTCTGCAAACTATTCAAGGGGGGGGGGGCTGATCCCATCTTCGCAAAGGTGACATGATGAAACAAATGAGGTTGTGTGGTGAACAAAAGTTTCCGGTGTCAAAAGACGCCCGCAAAGACCCGACCCGACTTGAGCGGCCCTTTCCCACTGTCTCTCAAAAAGACGAAAGCCAAAACGTTGTAAACTTTTGTGTTTTGCCTAACTTTTTTGAAACCCAGCCACAAGAAGTCCTCAGGGAACTTGGTCAGTCACTCATTTGACACAGCATTTGTTCGAGAAACTTCGCAGAAATGCGCGACTCACCCGGAGAAAACACGCGATGAAAAGAATCCGACTCAACCACCGCATCGCTGCAGCTTCAAGCGAGGGGTTCAGTGGAACAGCTCGGTCACCTGAAACGTAGTGGAGGGGCTGTGTCACACTGGATGCATCCTGTGTTTCACTCTTGTTTGCGGTTTTGGGTGCTGCGCTTCAAACGACAACGTCGCACCCATTGTGCCCGACAGTGACGGTGCCAAGCATCAACAAAACGCAATGCTTTTGGGTTCATGCAGAGTCAACGCGTCTGCCGAACAGGCCAAAACGAGTCAAGTGCAAATCCGTCTTCATCAAAACACAGGTGTGTTGAACCGACGACACGCATTCTTTTGGCTTCAGATTGTTCGCTTCGTCGAGTACGTAAGCTCAGAAAAATTTCTGTGTCACGACAGCACCTTCTGGAGCCTTACAGAGGCGTGTCCATCTTGACCAAGAACCAGCGAATCCGTTTCAGATCCAGCGTGCGCAAAACCCTCCTTGCGCTTTGAAACGTTCAAAATTGGCATGGCGCCCCCCCCCCTCCACAGGGGTGGGGTATTCGCCATAAAATCGAGCCCCCACATTCTAAGTTGTGCTCGATTGTTCCCTGCCAACCCATAGATGAAGTTGGATGTTGCACCGGTGAATTTGATCAGATCTCTCACTGCCAAAACGTGAAACCAAAACGCAGGAACAAAAATGCCACATTTGGTCGGCGAAGGGCCACGTCATTCTTACAAATTTCTCTGCCGCCACGACAAACACGCACCGATTTCTTTATCCACAATAACCTACAGACCCCAAAGCGTTCCGCAAAGTGCCGCTGAAGTCACTAACTCACCAGGAATGGACAGAATTAATGGATTTATTCCGCTCGGAAGCTGCAAACTGGATTTGGGAAAAGTCCTCTCGTGACGTCACAAACCAACGGGAATCCGCCTGAACAAATTTTCTGGTGCGTGGATATTTTTTGCAAAATATCCCATGCTCTGATGCCATGCCATTTGTGTGAATGAGGACAATTGTATCTCAATATCTTCGGGTATCAGCGGATACCAAGAATGAAAACATTTGGTGACTTGTTGAGTTCAAAAGTCACAACACGTGTGGGCGATAATTGGTGATTCATCGTTGCAGTGTCTGCGTCGCTTCGCTCCGCGTGGAAATGGAGGTGTTCGGGGGTCTGGACGACGATGTTTTCTCAGAGACTCGAACTCGCGACGAGCGGCCGAAACTCACGTCGTACAACGCAAAGTTCTGCGAGAGGGAGGTGAGCGTACGATTGGAGAGGTTGGGAAAACTACGCGGTCGAGCGTGACGACGTCCAGAAGTGTCAATTTGTACAGGGAGTTGTCTTCTGCAGTGACGTCGTAATGCAAAACTGTGACGTTATTATTGACATCTTAGACATGCCATCTGGCGTTAGAACGGCTCAGCACAGGAAGGTTCGCTGACAAAAGACAGTCAAGGAGTGTGTTTCTTCCTTGCACTTTTTGCAGACGACTTGTTCGGCACCCTTCAACTTGCGTGTGTGTGTTTGTGTGTGTCAGTGTTTGTACGTGTCTGTGTCCGTTCATGTGTGTCAGTTCATCCAGCATTCGTGTGCACGTGTGAGAGGCGACCTGCTCAGCTGCGGTGTGCTTGCGTCTTTGGATGTGTGTGTGTGTGTGTGTGTGTGTGTGTGTGCGTGTCTGTGTGTGTGTATGTGTCTGTGCGTGCGCCCTCGTCGCTCACTTCTCTCCCGCACTGCAGTGGTTCGAGGCCCCCGAGGCCCTGACGCCCGAGACGGACCCGGAGCAGCGGATCCAGGTTCTCAAGTACCGCGCGGAGCTCGCGTTCTGCAGGGGGCGCCACCAGGAGGCGCTGAGGAGCGCCGACGAGCTGCGAGGTCAGCACCAGAACCCACGCCTTTTTCCTCAGGCCAAGACGCTGCGCCAACAGACTTGAGCATTCTTACAATGATGTGTGGTCGAGGCGGATTGTTCCCCAGAAGCGTTCTTCCCGTAACACCACAGCTGTACCCAGTTCTTTCCTTGACGACGACGCTGAGTGCTGACGATAAACCCGGTTCTTTCCGCGCAGGCCTGGTGCGCGCGGGAAACGCGCCGCTGCGACGCGACGTGGACGAGACGCGCGCGCGGACGCTACTCGCGCTGCGCAGGACGCGCGACGCGCTGCACATCGCGCTCCACCTGGTGAGAGGAGGCGGCGGCGCGCGTGGCCTCCAGGGGGCGTCATGCGCCGTGTCCAGGGGCGGGTCTGGGGTTTGCTCGAGGGGCCGAAACAATTCCGTGGAGTGCGTGGAGGTTCATTCTTTCCAGGTCCGCGAAGCGTTGAGGACAGAAGTGTTGAGGAGGAAGGATTTTCGGGCACCAGGGGGTTACAGCGACAACTCCACCCTGCCCCCGAGTCGCTGTTGCAAATTTCACTCAATTGGCGACACGTCGCGAAGATTTGTTCTCTTTTTGGAATGAAACACGTTGCAAGATACATCAATTGCGTGAAACAACTTGCCACTGACATCACACACACTATGGCTGAAATGTGAAAATAGCATAAACATTGCTCGTTGGTGGTTGCAGCACGCCGAGTCTCAGAACATGGACCAGAAAAGTAACACCCTGAACCTGCTGCTGACCTGCTACGAGCAGCTGTCGCTCACCACAGGTATGGCGGGCAAAATTTGTTTCTGGATGTGCGCCTCTGCGTTCCTTGAACAGCTTCTACACGCGCCGATTTGCACAAGAGTGTTCAGTGATTGCGACATTGTCACTTGTCAACACTGACACCTGCTCTTGTTTGAAGAAACGTGTCTTTGGGCAGAACAAGAATGTGCTGCACGTGACCGGCAGTGTCTCTCACGTGACCCATGTTGTTGTTACAGCGGCGCTGAGTTGCCTGCGGCGCCTGCTCGCGCTGCACCCGCTGAACCCGGACTACTGGCTCCGCTGCGCGCGGCTCCACCGACAGGTGGCGTTCCTGGCTGCGTCGGATCCCTCTGCGGCGGATGGTGACGTCATGGCGGAAACCGACGCAACCGCAGCACCTGATTGGACGCGGAAAGTGGACGCCATAGCAACCGGCGCAAAACTAGAGAGCCGCACAGCGTGTGACGCGCTGACTGGTCTGGAGAACAACGTGAACAGAATTTCACGATTTCAATGCAATTTTGATGAAAAACGGCGCCCAAAGGGCGGAGGGGGAAAACTTCTCAGAATCTCACTTTACAACCCGGAGTATCCGTGTTTGACATGTGCGAAGGAGGTGTGTGCGAGATGCAGCGTCTACAAGAACCGGGAGCTGTTGACCTGTGATGAGAACGAGGCTTGTTCGGACGGGTGCCCTGGTCAGAACCTTGCACCGGAAGTCTGGGTCTGGGAGACCGGAAGTGACGCTTGGTGCAAACAGGAAGTGACGTCACAGGGTACAGGAAGTACCCACGTGGTCCATGGATGCACCAGGCTTCTGCAGACTCCTCATGATACTCACGAGCCGTGGAGTGCTGAGCAGGATCCTCTGCTTCAGGAGTACATTTGTGATACTGACGTTTTTCGTGATAGACTTGATAACATCACACTTGACGCTAGAAACGTCGCAGCGTCTGACGCTGACGCTGCGGGAAACGTGTCTAATTCGCGGGTCACCGATGCGCGTCGTCAAGAGAACCGTGCCTGGAGCCCGTCAGGTGACGTGACACGTGTCGGCGCACGCCACGACGGCGCAAGGGAGCGATGCAGCGGCGGGCAGGAGGGGAGCGACGGCTTCGATAGGCGGCTCAGCGGCGGGGAGGAGGAGGGGAGCGGCGGCGGGGCCGATCCGAGAGGCAGAGACATCAACCTGAGACGAGCAGAAGCCGTGTCGCTCTTCAGAGCCAGGTGCGTCAACCAACAAACGAGTCACTGCTCAAGACAAAATTGGACGCTGGGTGCGATTTGCGTTGCGCACGCCGCGCTTGAATTCAACACATGACGCATTCAATGTTGTCACGATCCACGTTCAAGAGTTCTTGAGTACAGGAGAACACACGTTGAGTGCGTTTTGGCGTTTTTCTCTTTCACTTTCCCGCACACGCCACGTGGACACAACACACGTGAAATACGTGACGCACCTTGTGTTGACTCGTCCACAGTGTCCTGGACCACTTGGACGTGGCGCACTGTTTTTGTGTGAACACGTGACCTGACCGAACGTCGCCCGTCTCGCTGCAGACACCTGGCGGAGAACCTCGTCGCCAACGCCGCGTCCTTCCCAGCGCGGCGCTACGAGCGTCTGCTGGACGCCACCAGGGCGGCGCTGCGGGCGCTGCGGCTGGGCGAGGTGGAGGAGCGCGCCTTCACAGAGGTGCGTTCAAAGGTCGGGGTGAGAGGGGGTGGCTGGGGGCCGCAGGGGAGGTGGGAGGTAGCTGCGGCTAGAGGAGCGCGCGTACACAGGTGTGTTCATGGGGAGATGTGTAGCGGGTGGGGTGGAGACGGGGTGGGCTGTTAAGAGGTGTCGGGGGCGGAGCTGGGCGGTGCCGCGCAGGTACGTCGTGTATCCAACGCAGACCGGGAGCGGTGAGAGGGAATGGGCTGTGGGGGCCACTGTACGGCGGAGCCACCACCATGGCAATAGGTTTGCCTGCACCAACAGGTGTTCTTGTTCGGGAGAAGGATTTGGGCAATCAGGGCCCCCTGAAAAAATCTTGGCTGTACATCTTTCATCGGAAGTGGAAATATGTACCGGTTGATGTCATTTTTCGGCGTTGAGAGAAGCGCGTGTCCAAACTGACAACAGTTCTTGTTTGTCCCGCGCAGTGGGTGTCGGGAGACTTCCGGTTGGACGCGCACGGGCGGAGCCGCGCCTCCAGTCCGGACTGCGGCCCCGGCGGCGGGGAGGAGGGAGACTCGGGCGAGTTCTCTACGCCGCACCACGTGAGCAGCACTTCCGGTTTCGTTCGCGCCGTCCCAGCAGGGTGTCGCTTGTGAGGAAATGGAAAGAACTCAGCGCCAGGGTTCCGGGAGATGCTAAATGGGTATCCGACGTCAACTATGCGGCGCACTGTCGTTTTCGTTGATGAACGCCTGCTGCTCGAAGCAACAGGCGCAAAACGACCAGTCGAGCGTGACGTCCTGTGCGTTTCGCTCCTTTCGTCCCAAACATGGCGGTTTTCGCTTGGCGTCCGCAGCACATTTTGACACTGCTGTCTATGTGTGGGGCTGGGGAGGTAAGTTCTTGACCCAAAAAATGTGTCCAAACAATTTCTTCGCAGCGTCACTTGACATCACACACACTTACACACACACACACACCACTTTCAAAGCATCTTTGCCAGGACCCCGGTCTGGGACAGAAAACTGTGGGTCTGTGACGACATCTTCATGATTCGCGGAACGTTTCAGTGGCACAGCGCCCTCTGCTGTTATAGGTGATGGACGCCAGCGACGCTGACGTCGCGTCCTGGTTCACGAGAAGATGGCTGACGCCTCCGGTCGACGCGCCGCTGTAACCATGGCACTGGGCGCCCATTGAAGCAGGACACTACATCGCCAATGACGACCTGGCGTCCAGTCACAACCACAGGCGCGCGACGCATCCAGCGTCGGACACAAACCATTCAAAATTTTGAGAACATTTATTTCACAAGTCCGAACTTCAGTCGGTTGTCAATGTCAAAACATTCCAATCGTTGTCAGGGAAAATAAAATGGAATGTAGATCTCCACCCAAGAGAAATCGGCGTTTTTCTTTCGCGGAGGGCAAAAAATCAATGCGGACTCTTTGCATTTTGAACGTCACGCCCTGAATTTTTACGTGGTAACTCACAAATTCAAATTTTACGTCAGCCACGTGAAACCATTTCCCATTCACCACCACGGATTCGTGGGTCTCGCGTGAAAATTGACGCTGTGCTTGGAACATTTTCAATGTGACGAGGCGCAAACTTGAGCGACGGATTTGACTAGACGAACGTGCGCCTCCCGGAAGCGGAAGGAAACCGCAGCTGTTGTGTACGCATGCGCAGTATTGCTCCATGCGGCGGCGTCACCCGAGTCACGTGACTTTTGAGATCACGGCACCACGCGATGTCACGTGAATGCGTTCTGCTGACGGCGTGACGTTCACTTGAGACGTGTCACGAGACCTTGTCACCTGATGCACCATTTTCACATCGGAGACATCACGTCACTGAGACGACACTGAGATAAAAGGTGACGTCGTGTGATCCTGCTTTCAGTCACGTCACGTCACCTGGTCTTGACGCAAATGGCGCAACGTCGTCTTGACAAAGTTCAGCGACGTTGCGTCATCATGAGGCAGGTAATGTTATCTTCCCTTGACGTCAAAAACATTGTCAGTTTGAAGGCAGCTGCACCAGTGTCGCTTCGTGTTGTCAGCTGCGTTTCCCCCAGCAGCGGAAAGTGATCGTGACGCCAACTGCACTGGAAACGTTACAACGTTATCATGACGCCAGCGTCAACACAGCATAACGTAGTCAGCATTGGCACGTCATCGTGAGGTCAGTTTCATGACGCCAGCAACGCCATCTTGACGTCAGCGTCGCTACGTCATCGTGACTTGAGGGCAGCTGCGCTCTGCCGGCGTCGTGACACCATCTTGAGGCAGGCGGCGTCACTACGTCATTGTGACATCGCTGTGTCTTGTTGACGTCAGCCACACGAGCAGCGTCGCTACGTCATCTTGAGGCAGGCGGTGGAGAAGCCGTTGCCCTTGTGTTTGGAGACGAGGTCGAGCAGTCCCTGCTTCTTGTTAATGGCGCGAGACGACTCTAGTTCGTACAGCGTGCACAGGTTGAACAGGATCCCCTCCTGAAGAGGATATGTGCTGAGTCAGCAGGGTCGCACATGTGCTGAGTCAGCAGGATTGCACATGTACGGGTGAAGTGCAATGCTGTTCTCTCCGCGTAAGAGCGTGTGTATGTGTGCGTGTTTGAGTGTGTGCCTAACGTGAACAAATCTCTCCAGATAGGAGTCAATGTGCGTGTGTGTAAGCGTGTATGCGTGAACCCCTCACCTGTAGAAGTCAATGGGTTGGGGGAGAATGTGCGTGTGTGTGTTCGCGTGTATGCGTGCGATCCTCACCTGTACGAATTTGTCCGGGTTGGAGTGCACCAGCGTCTCTAACGTCGTGAGCGACTCCTTGAGTTTGCCCATGTAGAGCTGACACACCGCCATGTTGTTCACCGCCTGGGGGCGACACCAACACAGTGAGGACAGTGATGCACCGGGTGCGCATGCGTGTAGCCGTGCTCATCGAACTGCACCGCTGAGACACGGTTCACCACGCACTGTTCACAAACTTGTGGTTCTTGACTTTTGTTTCGGGACACATGTTCGATCAATCCAGGATTATGGGCCTCACAAGAAACGCATATGCAATGTCACATCATTTGGTCTGCGTGTGACGTTCTGTGTGCGGTTGAATGGGTTGGTCAGAACTCGATGTGAGCGTGTACATGTGTATGTGTACGTGCTCTTACCATCGCTGCACTGTGTGTGTGTGTGTGTGTGTGTGTGTGTGTGGTGTGCGTGTTCTCACCAGCGCGTTGGACGGGTCGAGCTGCACGGCCTCCTTGAACATCTGATACGCCTCTGAGAACTGGTTCCGTCCCAGCGTCACGAACCCTCTGCAAACAGCGTGAAGGCCCCATTCCGTCACACACCCACACACACACACACACACACACACACACCCACACACAGAGCTTTCAATGCATCACCCAGCGCGCGCTGTGGGGGGGGGGCGCGGGGG
>JAAUXT010149149.1_pt1 | contig 16027 bp, 20 predicted proteins | sample 7278171 | NCBI WGS metagenome assembly JAAUXT01 (sample SAMN14350112, study PRJNA611818) | marine sediment metagenome | isolation source: surface marine sediment (1.8m) | place: French Polynesia: Moorea | collected 2018-08 | reverse complement strand
CCCCTAACTCACCCTGTTTGCAAACTTTTTCCCTACCCGACGCCCTTCCGATTTGACAATTTTTTCCCAAAGTGGGGCCAACCCCCCCCCCCCCCCTGGTTAGACCCGCTTTATACACATGGACGGACACACATACAGACTAATGGTGATTACATTAAGTGTGTGGTACACGGCCCTTCGGGCGACCACACGCTTAAAAAATAGCTACAAATAATTCCTTTGTTTTTCAAGTGTTTTGCACAGAAATTCATTTCTAACTGAGCTCAAACGTTGGCAAAACATAAGAAAGTCTTGAAATACTTTGTTTTCTTCAAAAGAAAAAAGAAACTCTTTGGCAAACACGTTGCCTCTTGTACATGACAACAAACAGCAGGTTGGTTCACTTGGGTATTGAAAACAAATCTTTGTCAAAAAAACCTTTCAGTGAGGAAAGGAGTTGAATTGACAGAATATACAAGAATGTGAGGGTATTTCATGAACTTCTAGCTCCTCTGATCTGACTTGGGATGTGGGGAGCCCTGACTGTGATGTCTCAAACTCTAACCCGGACTGTGATGGTCTTCAAAGCTCAGAACCCATCATGTGAACTTTTCTGGCTTCTTGTTCCAGGGGACCAAGCAGTATCCTTCAGCTATTTATGGGAATGAACATTTTTAGCATCTGAAAAAGACCATTTCGCTCTTTTCTCCAAGAAATTCAACGCTCGAGTGAATCAAATTCACAGGACAAGAAAATCAGCCAATTTTTGAAGAAAAGACTACTCAGAAGAAACAATTCTGGAATGTTTCCCAATGGTCTCTGAAAATAAAATTGGTTTAGTTTTCTCTAGTTTGGAAGCAAAACTAAGTTTTTCTCAATTTGATACCGGGTTTTTCAAGAGCATTTCACGTTTGGCAATTCTGCCCTGACATAATTCTTTTTTCAAGGTTAAAATTTTTATGATTTTGAAAATGAACGTTGAAGAAGAAGAAAAAAGGTTGAACAGGTTTTTGACAAGAAAGAAAGTTTTTGAAAGCATTTCCACAAAAAAGGTTCAAAGAACGAAAAGGTTTGCGTTTGACAACCCTATTGTGAAACCAACAAAGCATTATAGCTCTGTTGGTGCATCGCACTTCCTTTATCAACACAGCCCGGACACCCGCTTCAAGCTGAATGCACAAATCAAACACGAGAATTTGTGGCCACATCTTACTTATGAGACCTCAACCTGGATTGCGGAGGTCCTCATCTGTGGCTGTCCTTCCTCAACTTGTGGCGTGTGGGTGCACCGAACTGAGGTCACGTCAGACACCAATTGGTACGTACCTTAAGGTACGTGGCTGGGCAGCTACAACCAACGACACGCGATGTGCGCACAGAGGTCGATGCCAAGGTTACACTCCACGTGAACGGGAGACAAAAATCAGAACTTTTGTGCTTTTTGATCAATTTTGATGTGGTCTCACACTCCGCCAGGCAACATCGAAGCTCGAGGCGCAGAGGTTGGGCGCTCAGTCCGCCCAAGCAAATCTGACATTTGGCAGCTCGCGACATCCAAACCGTGACATGCAAGCCTCCTGACAGCGGAACAGATGTTCACGAGTTCCAGTTCAGAAACGCGTCCCTCACATGTTGCGTGAGCGCGTCCAACAGGCGCGATCGATCCCTCGTAGCAATCTCGCCTCTGTATCTGTGCGTACACCTTCTCACGAAATACAATACCCTGACTTCCAATCTGCTCGCTCTCCCACAGATGAAGACGAACCAGTTCTGCCTGAATCAGCGCCTCCATGGACGCCTTGCGAGAGATGACAAGCTGGCCAAGTCCCTTTGAGTGTTCACTCAAAATTACTGTCCAACATGAACATTGGTCAGTGCAGACACGTGTTTGCGTCTGAGTGTCTGCCGTCTTGAATCCTTCAGTTGCAAGGCATTGTGGGTGCACAAAACAAGACTGGAAGTTGGCAAGTGCCCGGTTTGTCTTCTTCTTTTTTGCGGGAGGAGAGCAAAACCAAACAAAAGCAAAAGATCACAGAGCGCGCAATCGCTGGACACTCGACGCTGGTTTGTACCCTTGACACCGCACTTTTTACCCGAACAATTTGTTTTCCCACAGACCCCGTCCAGTTCACACCGAAAGAACGACTCCGCGATGTTCTGCTCGCACAGTCGCGCTGATGCTTCAGCAGTCCGCGAGAAAAAATCGTCTGCGAATCCCTGACAACACAAGAAGTCTCTCACACAAAGCCGACGTGGTGAGCACCCAGCAGGACACACACGAGAATTCCGCTAATTTCCTGCCGTCGTCCCTTTACTTCCCCTAGAGAAAGATGCTCCCCTCAACAAAGGGAAGATCAACTGGCAAGCTCATTGCCCTCATAGAAGCACATCGATCAATGCAGCCTTGAACCGCAAATCAGGACAGTGACTTTCTCGTTGTGGGTGTGTTTGGTGGTCATGCAGACGTGGTGGGAGTGACCTGTACAAGCAAAGTATGGCTCCAGCCAAGGGCGCACTTTCTGCTGGCATGACTGCGAGACAATTTTGTCAAGTGAGTTTTCCCCTTGAGAAATATTTCGACCACTTCACTCCGAGTGCCAAAAAGCTAAAGTGGTTGGTGAGGACTGTGAGATAAACCAGCAGACGCAAACTGCGTGGTCTTGTTGAGTTGCGCTGTGACTCTTGGAGGAAAACATCTGCATGCAGAATGCTCAGAAAAGCGCAAAAAGCAGAAGGCTTCAGTGGGAGTTGATTCATCACGAAACGACGCACCCTGTCAGTGGTGATGTGTGGAAACAACACAGTACAACAAAGTCAAACACGAATTTTCCGTTCAGTGATGCCGTTCGAAAGGAATGGAAAGTCACGAACACTTGTCGGAAAAGACTCGCGTTGTGTGGAACACCCATGGCACGGACTGGCCATCAGCCGAGTGAAATTTCCTTGGGAGAAGGGTCTGCGGGAGGACGCAATATTGAAGCCTGTTTTCTCTGACATTCCGGCAAAGTTTCATATCTCAGGAAGCGGGAGGAAACGCCATTCAATGACATTTGGAAAGATTTTGCAGTATCGACTCGCCACACTCAGCCCTACATTTGCCTCGATTTCTGGAGCTGAGGTTCCATTGAGGCAATGTTCACATGAAACTGTTCACGTGCTGACGCGGGTACAAGCGCCTGGACCAAACCTTTTTGCTTGGAGCTGAAGTTTTGTCATCAGGCAGGAGCACCGGCCCTGTCGCCCCCCTAAATTTGTTCCAGGGCGCAAACAACACAACTCAGCATTCCATCTTCCTGCACAACTCCGAAATAAACCCCCGATCTTTAGATTCCTGACGAATGAGGCAATTTCCCTTGCCGATGCCCCAGCAGTCCGTACGTGTGAACAACTGGACAAACTCAACAAACTGCAAATGCGATGTGACAATCTGTTTTACAGCTTCTGCACAAACACCGGGTTATCCACATTTCATGCACCAGGGCGTGTGATTTCGACAAGACTTTACAGAACTGGACAGTCGAAAGGATTACTATCGGGAAGCAGACAGACCGGGGCAGACTCTCGCATCTCCCTGATGTCCAGACTCATTCGTGGCCTTCCTACTCACACGCAGAAACGCTCTCTCCATTTGCCATTCCCACTCTGAGCTCATTCGTGTCAATTTTCCTCCGTCGACACACAGACAATGCTTGTCTTCCCTCAAGGTATTGGTGTTCCGTACCGGCCAGTTCCGTTCCTTCTCGAGGCCTCAGTCCTTCCCCACAAGGTCAACGTGACCATGCCAATGAAAGGGTGGTCACAGGTCGGGTGTCTCGTCCTGCAGACATGGAGGCAGAACTCACGCCTTTCCATTCCTTCCCCGGTGTAAAGGCGTCGCAGGTGCCTCACTTTCACGGCGTCATGCCGCGAGCCACCACCTGCTTTGTTTCGCAGGCACACGTTGCTGGTTCAGACAAACACATTTGCGGCATCCAGACGGGGAGGCAAGTCGAGAACTCTTTTAACTGCCCAATTCCGTCCAACGACAAATGCCTGACGAAATTCAAATGTACAACGTTAATGTTTCAGGCTTCAGAAGACGGTGCTGGTGAAGAAACACACGCACGAAGTTGAGATTCTGACAAGGCCAGGGTGGAGATTGCACGGGGAATTTGTGCTTTTGTCCACTTTCCGTCATTTCAATTCTGGAGAAGTAATGTCTCCTTGTTCTTCCTGATTTTCTCAATGCAAAGTTGTTGTTCCTTGTTGTTGTGTCGAAAGCAGATGTTGACGGATCAGAAAGACTGTTCAAGGAATGCAATCTGCTTTGTGGATCACACCAACATGTGGTGATTGAGTGTGCACGCGATCGCAAGATATTCTGTCAAAGAGATAATTATGATAACACCAAATTGTGCAGCATTTCCATGTTTTCCACTCTCATTTTCTGCAGTTTTAATCCGGCTCACACCGCCCACTTTCGTCGTGACTTCGCTTCTGAGCGAAAGACACGGTTCTCCTTCGAGGAGATTGGTCGGACACAAAGGTCCTCGTTGGAGGTGAAGGGAGCACAGTATTTCCGGGATGCGGTGATGGGCAAGATTAAAGGAAGAAATATGAGACTTAATTTTATCCACGACAGTATTACTTTAATTAGACGTAAGGAACATCGCTGCAAACAAACAGGCTGCACGAACTGATTCATCGCGAACAGAACTCAAGACAGCCAAGACAAACAAACTGAGCCTCTTTCATCATCACATTTGATGTGTTTGCAATTTAACTTTCGTGTGAGCAGTGTTTTCCATTTCCAACACGAAAACATTGTCGCTTGAAGCTTCGGAAAAAAATTCTTCTCTCCCGCAAAAAAAGACAATCAATCCGTGCTGGTATTGATTTTTTGACATTCGATCTCAGGATGACACAAATTGCCATAAATTGCTTGGTTTTAAATTTACACATCCACAACTAAATTCCTTTCTTGCACAGGGTAATTCGAAGGCTTTAGGCTTCGGAGTGTTTGGCAGGTGCAGTTGCAGGTGATTCGGCCACAGCCAAAAGTTTTGAATAATACATGGGACGCTGATAGCAAAATCTATATCTTTACTCCTAAATCTGTCCTGAACGCATATATTCTCACAACAGGTGCCCGTTATTTACATTATGTGACACATATGACCATCAACGGGAGGGAGAAATTAATCGTTCTTTTCCACGCAACAAGTTGTACCTGCTGAAAGTGCGCGTGCTGTCAAAGCCGAGGTCTTCATGTTCTACCACAACTACAGATGCATCTGGGAAACCAAAGACGCGCACAGTGCGGAATCTTCGCTTCAGGCTTCAGAAACTGTTTTTCTGTGTCTTCCTTTGAGAATCTATCTGCAGTCAGATCGTTTGAAATGATTTGTCGACAGCTCTCAGGTTGCTCACGGTACGGGTCATGTGACCGTGTGCGCTCACAATCTGTGTCAGGAGAGGCCACGCACCAGAGGGTTCACACGTCTGCCACAAGCTGACCCTTCAGCAACGATTCACTGGCCACAATATCCGACGAGACTGAGTCGACATCTTCACTGTGCTGGTTGTTCGTCGTCCCTCCTTTTCCGACCTCCTCTGTCTCCCCAGTCTCCTCAGCGACTCGGTGCTTCACCGACCCGTTGCGTCGCTCTGTCATCGCGATCAGCGTTTTTGGCGACTGATCTGTCGCTGCGTACGTCGTCATCAGAGTCTGTTCACCGGGCTGCTCGGCGAGACAAGAGAAAAAGCGCTCACAGCGCCTGCAGCGAGCGAGGTCCTTCAGAAACTCCCAGCAGGTGTGGCGGATGTCAGTGCTCATGGCTCCGTAGATGAGAGGATTGGAACACGTTCCGATCGCGTAAAACACGGACACGAGGACGTAGAGGTCCCCGCTGAAATGGTTCTTCTTGTCCATGTTACGAATAACAGAGTAGGGCACAAACCCGAAGAGAATCATGAAGAAAATGACACCAAACATTTTCGTGATTTGAATTTCTCGCTGAAGGATAAAATTACTGTTCTGCATATTTCTCCCCATGCGCATGACGAATGCGAAAATGAGGAGATAACAGCAAATTACAACGATGCAGGGAATTATTATCTGAATAAATGTCACTGAAACAATTCGTCCTGTTTGGCTTGGTAAAAATATGCAGCGAAGCAGTTTGGGAACGTATCCCGTTGTCTTGGACGACACAAACCCGGGAATGGTGCAAGCCAACGGAATAAGTCGGGTGAGCACGAGAACCGTGGTCACATACGCCTTCTTGGAGATTCTCTTGTAAATGTCATTGTGAGCGACGACAATGTAGCGGTGGATGGCGATGAGCAGACTGTGCCACAGCGAGCAGCCGGTGAACGCCACGGTGAATTCTGGGTTCAGTTTGCACATGGTTGGCCCCGCAGTCCACTCCTGCCACACGTACGAGTCGATGATGAAGACGACGATGAGGCACAAGGCGAGAACATCGTTCAGACAAAGGCTCACGATGAACACATTGATGACGTTCCACACTTTTTTGCGACTCAGTATCGCTGCCAGAATCCACAGGTTCCCGATCAATCCCTCGAGGAAAAACACGAACATGACAGCGGCTCCGACCGATGTGGCCACTGCAGTGGGCAGCTCACCATTGTTTGTCGAGTTCTCCATGGCAAGCAGCGGCCACCGTACCACGTTATGACCAGCTCAACTGCAAATGCTTCTCTTTACCTCCGCTCCTCAGCAAACAAATCTGCGCAGTAAATGAGTGTTTCTCAACCCAACCGTCTCAACTTATCCTCGAGAGACGATGCAAATCATTCCAGAAAAGTGAAACTTCGCCAAGAAATACCGTACACTTGGAAATCTGCTTTGTCGTGGTCTTAATGCCACTGATGTTTTGGGTCCTTCGTTCACGATATCAAAATCCAGAGTCTGAAGCAACAAAAGCTATCAAAAGTTGCACATGAAAGTACTCGTACTACATTTTTGCATTCCTTGGGAATGCACTCGAAAATATTTGGAAGCGACCTTCACAGTATTCTTGCTTTGACAGGAGCGTACACGTGCGCTGCAGTGGCAATCCTTTGGATATTGCTTTCTTCACAGAACTTTCTTGCTGTGTGCGAGTGTAGGTGTCTTCATCGCAGACACGCCAATACAACTGTAGGCAAGAGCTTCCATTTAGAAACTGCGGAAGTTCACTGAAGCTGCATGCGCCCAACATCACAGATTCCCGTTACGGTACAAAATCCATTGAAAGCATTGTCTGACTAAACACAGAACAGGATACTTTGTGCTCAAACCCACACAGTTTTGAGAAATCTGCGGTTGTTAGAGTAATAAGCATTAGCTTGGTGCTTGGTGTGCTTCGTGTCTGCTTTGTGTTTTACCTGCACCAAGTGTTCTGCTCACGCTTTGAAATGCACAATGAGTCTCTGCTCTGCTCCACGCGCAAACAATCCGAAAACTGCACGTCTTTTCCCGAACGTCAGGTTTATTCAGCGATTCGTCTCAATTTCCCGCGCACCTCGAACAGCCAACAGGTTCTCTTGTGACTGCAAATGCTTCTGCGAGTTGCTCGCAAATGAAGTGGTTGATCCACTGACGGGGACTCCTGCTCTCGCATCTCCGCTCACCAGCAGAAACGTGTCAATGCCTCCCGCAGCTACCGGCGCTGGTTCTTCCAGTGCAATAAGAAAATTTGGAAAGATGCGAGAGTCGCATCGCATTCTTCTCTTGTTTCGTATTTTTCCGAAGGGCGTGGAAGGGCGGGGGGGAGGGGTTGAAGCGATTTTTAGGTCGAAAAATGTCTGATAGTTTGCGTTGTCACTGCGAGTTGATTTTCAACAGCAAAAGAGCTCGCAAGGCAAGAAATTGTTTTCCTAAACCGTTGAGACTCAAATTCAAATTTCCTGTGAAATCACACCATCAACCTGAATTACAGGTCCGTTTCGCTGCATCCGATGTACACGAATCTTCCCTTTGTCCAATGTCACTTTGAGAGTTTTATCTGGCGCTGAGTATAAATTGAGCTTTCTGAGCAAACTGAGCATTGATACTATTGTGCTTGCAGGTATTGGTAAAGTTCTTGTGACCTACACAGTGAAAGAAATCCTTGTCTGGAACACTGAAACAACTGAAAACTTCAGATCTTCAGAACACAAGGATTTTCTCCAGACAAGAGGAACAAAACTGATCTCAAAAGGAAACAGTGTTTTCTTGGCTTCGACTTTTGGTATCCATGGGCACAAAAGTATTCCTTGGTGGATCTTTTGAAGGAAGCACATTTTGTTTCAGCAACAGCCAGCAAACTGGGGGGTTTGGTTGGTTATGTGGAATTAAATGTGCTGAAGAAACGTGGCAAAAGGTTGTGAGGCGACGCTCGTGTCAACGAGTGCATGAAAACGATGCTTCATATTCCTGACGCAAACACGGAGGACACACAAGAATGCTTACGAGGGGTGTACCAAAATAGGCCGATCATCGCATTTTGCTCGAAGCTGGTTTCTGACAATTTTTGACCGACCTCACCATGGAACTGTCCTGCACTTGAAGTTCCATTATGAGGACAATGCCGACCTGAAGACGAGTCCAGTGCGCTCAGGTGAGTTCCTATTTGTGACTACATTTCCGCAAGATTTGATTGGGTCGCAAACCAAGTCTGCGAGCGTCACAGAACTGTTTGAAAATGCAGTGCCGAATTGAGCAACGTGCTGTCATTAAATTCATGGTTGCTCAAGACAAAACACCCATCCAGTGCTGGCAAGATCTTCAAGCTGTCTACGGAGACCGGACCCTGGGGAAGGCGCAGGTGTGACATTGGCACAAGATGTTCAAGACTGGCGATGCGCAGACATCAACTGCAGACCAAAGACACACCGGGTGACTGAGAACTGCATGCACAGATGACAACATCCAGCTGCTGAGAGACTTGCTTGAAGATGATTGGCGCAAAACAGTCAGGGAGTTGGTCGTCGAATCCGGACTCAGCCAAGGCACTGTCCATCACATCCTGCAGAAGGACCTCAAATTCTCAAGGATATGCACAAAGTTTGTGCCTAGGATCCTCACGGAGGAGCAGAAGGAGCACAGGTCCAAATTGGCAGCGGACAATTTGACATTGCTTGCAGAAGGAGAGCGTCAATTCATGGAGAAAATTGTGACGGGCGACAAAACTTGGCTTTACTGCTTCGATCCTCAAACCAAGCAGCGCTCCTCAGAATGGTTGCCCAAAGGCTCCAACCGCCCGCAGAAAGCGCTGCGCCTTAAGACATCATCCAAGAAGGTTATGCTCACTCTTTTTTTTGACTCTGAAGGTCCCATTCTCATTCACTTCCTGGAACAAGGGGAAACTATTGACACTGATGAGTACTGCCGAGTCTTGGCCCGTTTGCGTGAGAACATTTGCCTCAAGAGGCCAAACAAGTGGATGATGACAGGAGCAGGGTACTGCAACTTCCTCCTGCACCAGGATAATGCAATGCCCCATACATCGACAATCTCCCTGGCTGCAGTGGGAGAGAACAACATGGAAATGCTGAGCCACCCCGCTTACAGCCCCGACATGGCTCCCTGCGACTTTGCAATTTTTCCTTTTCTCAAAGATGAACTGAAAGGTCATGCATTCAGGAATGTCGATGAGCTGAAGGCCGAGGCAAGAAGAGTGTTGCTGCAGTGGCCCAGAGACTTCTTCAGGAGAGCAATCTTTGACATGCCAAAAAGGTGGGCCAAGTGCGTCGCAGCTGGAGGCAGATATTTCGAAGGACAAGGTGTCAACATCCCACCCTTGCCTGAGTTCTTGGATCACTCAGAAGATGACTGGAGCGGAGCAGAGGACAGCAGCAGTGACAGTGACACAGGCTGAAATGGCCTCCGAACTTGTCTTGGTTCAGTCTTGTTGAAGCTGTTCAAATTTTGTATTTTTTGTTGGACAATACACACATGAAGGCACAGTTGTTGTTGTTGTGGATGCGAAGTCTCCATTGCCAAAAGTTGCGGGACGTTTGCGCAAACCAGCTTCGAGCAAAATGCGATGATCGGCCTATTTTGGTACACCCCTCGTATCACAGCAGCATGAAGCAAGGCAAGTCTGGACCATCACGAAAACAAAATCGCGTTGACCTGTCTCGAAGTTTCCCAACCATTGCACAGATACGTACTCATGTGTACGAATCTCTGTCAGATCTCTGCAGCAGTGATCAGTCCGATTCCAGTTCCAAATTTCGGCCCACCCGGTATGTCGCCCAAACACAACTGCCTGATTCAAGTCACTTTCAGACATCGCCAAAATTTCACGAGTGGTGTTCAGACTCCTCCTCAGAGAAGACGAAGAAACTGGCTTCAAAATTGTTGGGTTGTGCACGCGGCCTTCGGGATTAGTTGTACGCGGCCTTCTCACACTCGTATATCCAGCATTCCAACGACACTCTCAACGTGCCTTGTGGTGCCTTTCAGAAACCTAACCCATCATGCTCCAGTTTCCAAAAAAGGCCTCTTTCAAAATTCAAAGAGACGCACTGCACCTGAAAGAAGACTTCGCTGAAGCACACGCATCAAAGTGACTCCCTCACCTGTCAACGAATCTTCCACGTGGAAACACCGTCTTGTTTATTCTGCGACACAAACAACCAAACTGTAAACCATAGTCATGGTGACTCGAGGTTCCACAAAGTTCCATCCCAACATTCATTCAGATACTCGTTCGTGTTTCCAAATTTACCAAAACTGAGGCGAGGACTCGACAATGAGAAGCCAGTCAAAAGAACCTGTATTCAGAGCACGACCACGTGTGGATGTACACAGCGGATTCCAGAACTTATCAAGAGGGAAAGTGTGGTGCGCCGCGCCGGGAGCGAAATGAACAAACAGAATCCAGCCTCAGGGTGCTTTCGCGGACAATTAACACAAAAGAGCGTCTCTCCTCGAAACAGGTCACAACGCCAGAATGAGAACAGCTGCACACACTGGTTTCGAGCTCAATCGAACGTGACCGACCCAAAGAGGAGAGGTTTTCCGAATAGGGTTGGGTGTGTGCACGGTCCTCAACCAAAACTTGAGGCCCAAGGCTGACAGGTTTCAGTGAGAACCACACATGAAGTGTCAAACCACACATGAAGTGTCAAACCTGACGGCCAACACACAGCATGTACTTGTACAACAGGAACAAGTTCAGATCAAAGGCGCACGATCTCTGGTGTCCGTGACTATTTTCTTGGCCAAATTTTTCTGCGCCAACTTTCGATAATGTGGTGAGAAAAGCTGTTATCCCGTGAAGGGGTCCAGCACTTGTGAAAAAATGTTCAGGAAATCACTGCTGAGCATATTTCCAAAAAGAGTTTCATGAAAAATGTCATTCCCCGGGGCAGAAATGACGCCTGAACATTTTCTGACCATCCATGAACAAAGCACCAGACCCATCCCCACCTCACTGCAAGGGTGATATTTTATTTACGACTTCTTTTTCCAAAAACACTCTTTTTCCAAAAATGCCCAGAAATGGTTCCTGAACATTTTTCAACCTTTCATGAAAGAGACAAGAGGCCAGAGACGATAGAGCGTGCGACTGCCAGTTGGTACCCAACATTTTTCCAGGTGGTTTCCAATAAGCTTTGAAAAACAGGACCAGGCTCCATAAATCTCAAATGCATGCGGCGGGGTGTTCTGGTCACAGAATTTTGGGACCAGGAGACTGGCTGGGAGGGGTCTGGTTGGACAAAATTTCGGGATTGGGCCCCCTCCTAATGTCAACATGCACGTGAACAGAACTCACTGAGTGAATGAATAAACTGACAAAACAGTAGTGGGTCTCTTCGCGACCTTCGAACAGACAACCTTGTCAAAACGAGAATGAAATGTGCCCAGTGAGTGCTGGTTGCGACAGGAACTGAATGGAACTCATGCAAGGATATCCAGGTTTTCTTGTTGTGTGCGCTCTTTGATGGAAACCGTTGAAGTCTTTTTACGATTTGTCCCTGGATTCACCTGTTGTCATTCGAGATAACTCTGACAAGGACAGTCACGTCACATCTTTCCGTCTCAATCACGGGATGTTCCCTGGAGCAAACCTAGACCACTGGTCTCTTGAATGCGAGCTTGATGTAAATCCCTTTAACAAAAAATAAATCTCGTTCACCTTTCCCCATTGCTGCAGAAAGGGCTCTCGTCACTCAGTTTTCTGAAAGTGTCAATTCCACTTCTTCCGAAGCTCAGTGAGTCTTCACGAAAAAGTATCCTGTGTGAAATGCTTGATTGACAAGACTCGGTGTCCGGATCAGATCGGAATCCGCGCAGGACTCTGAGCAGTTGCGCTGAAACGCTCCAAGGCCACTCTGTGATTCTTGGCCCATGGACCATGTACCGGACATTGTTGTTGTCGAAAAATGCCATTCATCCAGGGATACCGTTCTCTTTGAATGAGCGCTCTGGGGGAAACTGCAGGAGTTTCTGTGTGTGGTGTTTTGGGTCCGAAGACTGTCACTAGAAATCACCATATGCTTGTGTACCCTTGTCAAGCACGCACACACACTCACAGATCGATATCGCGCGTGATTCCGTCCAAGTGGACAGGCAATCCAGTGGTTGACTACCAAACGCAATCCATGATGTGAGGATTTGCGCTATACTCTTCGGCATTCCTCGCGCACAAAGTGCTTCCACAGACTGGTGCTGTTGAGCAGACTGGAACTCAGGTCAAGTTTCCTTTCAGTGTCGGAAGAGGGTGAGAATTGTTCGCATTTGACAGGACTCCCCCGGGCAGACATCAGTGAAACTAGAATACGAACCAACGCAGACACGCACCTCATCACTCATTGGCCAAAAGGAGTGATCCACAGAAGTGGTCGTTGTGGGAAAAAGATTAGAAAACAAGAAACAACCACTCCCACAAACGAGAGGTGCATTTCGCCTGACCCTCAATCCGAAGATGTCGGAACACAGGAAGGGTTTTTGCATGAATACGAACAAATGAGTTGCGGTTTTAGTCTGAGCAACAACCTGCAATCAATGAACGTACGGCTGTTTGTCAAAACGTCCTGTCAAGGACTCCTGCAGAAGATCACCCGATGGTTCGGGGGGGGGGGGAGAAGTTTGAAGCCGGAAGCCTCAGCAGCAGAAACATTGCATCGAAGACTGACTGCTCCACCGGAAAAAGAACAGAACGTTGTCATCTGACTGACAAAATGTGAGCATTTACAGTCGCCTGGCACAGCGAGAGCTCAAAGAAAGTCTGGAAGCGTACCCGCCCGGACGGAAAGGCGCAAACCTCACACGGGATCCGTTTGGTTCAATGAGACAGCAAAATGGTAATTTTGGTCTGAGAAGACAAAATACAATCTGGCAAAGTGGACGACAAATCTCTGGGACTGGCGTAAATTGGTGTTTCATCAAGCGACAAATATCATTTCATTTTTGAATGCGGATCTCCATCCGAAGTGTTATCCACCATTCACTCTAGCAATTTGCTCTTTAATTACTTGCAACCTGATTGGTATGGATGTTGTTCATGAGTGAAGTATCAGCACGGGAAACTCGTATCTTTTTTTTTTTGTTGTGGTGCCAACGAACAACAACAAAGCACGAGCTTTGAACCCGTCGCGGGCGGATCGGGCAGGATCTGCCTCATCTTGAGGACGTACTTCCGATCGGGGGCACGACCTTCCCCCTGGTAAGGACAGAATGCCTCAAGCAGCACATTGCCAGTGCATAACACAGGTTCGCTCCTTGAGACGCGGCAAGGAAAAAACCGACAGCGTTACGGAGCCTCACCTCATGGGAAGCACCTTTCGACAGTTCTGTATTTCTCTTCGTCCTGTGGATCCACGCCACCACAAACCTTGACCTGCTTTTGCACCCAAGGTTCTGCAAGATCCACCTGTTTCGATCGCGTCACTTGGCTAGAGTCATTACTCATTACATCAGATGATGCCCAAGAAAGATCTCAAACAAGGATTTGACAAAAAGCAGGCAGCTTGTAGAAATGCCACGGCATTTTGGGTTCGTGAACGACTTGCAGGACAAAATCTGCTTTGATAAATCAGTGTCGAAATGATGCTTCTTGGATTTGTTAGAACAGATTTTGGAAGTCGCACCACGTGAAAAGTTTCTGCTCCGACTTTTGCCTCGTTTTTACTCTGTACGCATCAGCCTTCCACGGCCTCTGGTAGTTTACTCTCGTTCTTACCGGCAGGATGCCCAGAACCCACGTTCCACTGCCAATGCAAACTGTGTTTCAACCACAAGGATGTGATTGATCTCCATTCAGCAATTGTGAACCCAAGTTACGTGGCTGGAGTGTGAGCATTTTGTGTCACGTTGGCTGCATGCTGGACCAATCAACAATGTTCATAAATCTACAGTCTGCTAATATTTTCTTGGCCAATCACAATTCTGACCACTTATGCTTCTTCAGGGAGAGAAACAGGGCTCGATCTGTCATCGTAAAACACGCGCTTGCCGGCACTGAACTGACATGAAAAGAATCAGGAAAAGAAAAAGTGCTCTAGGGTCTTTTTGGCGAGACATGTCGAGTTGTCTCAGCCATCCAATCCTCCTGTGACGAAGCTCCGTTCAAGCTGAACTCCTTTTGTTCTGGATGTCAACAAGTCAATACTCCACCAGCATCTTGGGTCAGATGTGGTGTTCAAAACGGGCAAGGTATACAAGGAACGAATAACTCGTTCGTTGGTCTATCTTTTCCAGATGTACCTCTTTCGGCAAGCTAAAAACTGACGACGAAGGACCAACAAGCGACATTCACTCCTTCGGCATAGCTGGAGTTCCACGGTGGTTATTTCCGGTTCTAGTACATTGCCACAGTCGTGCTGCTTCCCATCGTCAAGCATGCTTCGGGCTGCAAGAATCTGTCCATTTCATTTCTGTCTGGTTTCTTTTCAACAGAAATTTGCGAGAGCGAAAGCATTTCTGCAAGAAAAGGGAAACGATTTCACTCCACCAGAAGAGGTCAAACACGACGGGCATGAACATGCAGAAATCTGACAAAATACACGCACGTACAGAACAACACCGCGATTGCGTTAAGCTGAGCCTGAAGGGATGACGGAGACCGTGCTTCCTGTTTGTTTCTTTCAAATCTCAAATGAGACACCACGGATAAGAACTCACTCAGCTTCGTGGCACCAGATTCATGCTCACCACGTGACCGCCAAGTCATTTTGTGCAAACTTCAGGTCCCTCTTTTGTGGAAACAGGATGATCATCAGGAAAAGGAAGAACACGGAAACCAAACTAGTCATTGTTTTGCTTTCACTGTTTCGGTGTGCACCTCTGATTCCGACAGAAAATAATCGATCAGTCATTGCAAACGAAATTCAGGCAATGATTTCTGTGCGTCGTGAATTGTTTGCGACTCACAAACTGAATATTCGGGCGGATCTGTATGGATCCCTGTGGTTGTGATCAGTCCGTCTGGAAATTCTGTTTCAGCTCTTTGCGCCTCGAACCTGCGCAATCAGCCTCTGCTGCGGTGAGCAACGCATTTGCGGATGATGTTTGATTTTGCCAGAAGAAAGCAGAAAGTGATCAAAGCTTGTCCAGAATCCACAAGGCCCGAGCCATGTCCGCAGCTGAAACGTCGCTCTGTAATCTCGAAGCAGTGGATGAAATCTTCCACGAGACTCGCTCGCAAGTGTAACCAGAAAAGTAAGGGTCGCATCAAGTATCCTCGGCACTGCGTGCGTGATTGTGCACAGATACCGGGCAAACATGGCCAGGATCGATGTTACGTTCTGCCCAGACACGGCTTTTGTCATCACTCAGGCCTCCACATCATGACCTGCAGGACATCTCCTTTTGAGTTCATCGCCACGTTGATCGAAAAAACGGCGGGATGTGGTTTCAATTTTTCTAACAAAACGAGTTTGACTTTTCTTGTGAAGACAATCCCAGTCCTCGCACAGCAATTTTCCAAAAAAAAAGCAAAAAAAGCACTTTTTGAAGGAAAAAAAGCACTTTTTAAAGAAAAAAAAGCACTTTTTGTGGGGCTTTCTATCATATATTCTGGTTTGAAATCAGTGACTTTTCTCTGATTATAGCTAAAAAGTAATATATTTG
>JAAUXT010035626.1_pt1 | contig 16030 bp, 13 predicted proteins | sample 7278171 | NCBI WGS metagenome assembly JAAUXT01 (sample SAMN14350112, study PRJNA611818) | marine sediment metagenome | isolation source: surface marine sediment (1.8m) | place: French Polynesia: Moorea | collected 2018-08 | reverse complement strand
GTTGATGAGCTGCACCAAATACATTTATGTGGTACAGGAAGTTTTCATTTTTGACCAAACACAAAGACGTACGGTCCTCCAATCGGTCTATTTTGAGACGGTCCTCGTACCTCATCGCAAGAACGTCTACGGCAAAACTTCGACGAAAAGGGTGCACAAACTACAAACTCACTCCATGTGTACTGTTTCTGTGGATGCCTTGACAACGAAACCAAAACGGTGACACATAGGTGAAACATATGGCAAGCAAACTTGTTTTTCAGACTACGTTGGGCTTCAAGATTTGAAAACAACAGAGCATGAAAAGAAGAGAATTTTGTTCATCCAAAAATGGAAATAAGAGAAAGAAATGCACAATACGTTTTCACAATTCACAGGAATATTTCAAAAACATCTATTTCGATGGCAAAAGGGAAGAGAAAAGGTGGCGTCTATTCAGTTTCATATGCTGCTTTTTTCTCTGACAATTTCTACGTATGTGGCTTTGAGACCTTTTTAGTTTTGAGTATCCGTGGCTGAAAGCAGCCGCGAGTCAGGTGTGATTTGCCATGCATGTGGTTCCTACCACTCCCCCTCCCCCGCCAGGACAAAGTCCGACCAAAGTCTTTCACTGAATAGACAAAGAGGAAAGACGAAAGAGACACGCTGACATATCTCCGCGTCTGAAAACGTCCTGACGTCGTGTGTCGCACGTCCAACAAAAACAATTGGAATGTTCGTTGCACGCATGTACAATCAGTACAAAAAGTGCAAATGTTGCACAAATTTCCGTTTATCAGGTCAAAACCTGCAGTTGACGTGCGACACGGGCTCACAACGACGTTTTCATGGCGGCTGCTTTTCCAGCGTGCGCAGTTTGCTGCGGGTCACAGCTGGGGCTTGCCATACATCTGACCTCACGTATGTGTTGCCGACGTGTTGTTGCTGCTGCTGCAGGAGGTGCGGCTGATGAGACGGGGGGTGCAGGGGGTATTGCGCACTGACCTCCACCTCGTCCGGGACGCCGCCGCCGCCGCCGCCGCCGTCGCGCGTCAGACCCTCCGTCTCCACGGAGATGTTGCCGTTCTTGTAGCGGATGGAGCGCGCGCCGTCACTGAAACACGCGCACACGCTGCGATGAACTGGGCTGACGGCATCAACCCTGGGTCTCTGGCTTCAGAACTTGGCAAGGACCAGGAAGAGCAATGCTGCGAGTGTTTTATGGATGTCTGTCGGACTTGGCAAAATCCTCGGTCCGATTTCGGAGCGCGGCCATACATTGACAGTGCAGACACAGCGAAGAAATGCACCATAAACGTCTGGTCCTCCAAATTCTGGGATTTCCATAATCGCATGCAATATTTCAGCTCTGGCTGCCATTGAATGACTGTGGACATACGCTGATATTGGGCGGTGTGTGGAGAACTCTGCAGCCCACAGATACGAGTACATGCAAGGTATATTGAGCGACCAACAAAACAGTCCACGTGCCAAAGCAGAGACCATTCAAGTCACTCACAAAGGCAATAGCAATATCAGAAAAATACCTTTGTGAGTGCAACCCATCAATACATTAGATCCTTTTGTGAACCAAATAAAGGTTCCTCCTGAGCCCCCGATGTTCGTTGTGCAGTCCTTACTCGTAAAGGGGACAGCCTGCTGGAATTTAGGAAGTGCGTGCTCAAATTTGGGTTCATTCGAGGGGTTCCCATCAAAAGAAAGCAAACGATTTTTGCTGCGATTGAATCAATCGAAGTTGGTGCGTTGATTTGATTTCAAGCTGTGAAAAGAACTCGTTGCCACAAACCCACAGAGCTGCGCAGACACTGCGAACTGCTCTTTGTGCAAATGGGGATTATAGACCCTCCAATTACAAAACTTCGCAGTTTCAAAGCCGAAAATCCGGACGTCTTTCATTTTCCGTGACATTAACTTTTCTTGGAAAGACAGAAGCGTAAAAGCTTCATGTCTGCGTCTCGCGCTGAAATGGCGCAACCGAGCCGCGCCATCAGCTCCAGGTCTGTTGTGGTTTACATGGCCACACGCAAGATTCAGATTCACCTGTTTTCGCTCCTGGTCTCAACTCCTGAACCTATTTATCGAAACACAAGGCGCAAAAACATTGATGAAGTGAAATCACATGACTTAACGACGCTGTGTATCGCTGTTTCCTCCCTCAAATCACAGGTATGTGCAGCAATGTGATGTTCTTTTCATCAAACTATTTACAGTGTTTCCACTACTGAGTGAGTGCAAAGACTCCACAGTGCTCCCCCGACATTTTTTGTAAATAATTTGAACAGCCTGTGCTTGTGAAAACATTATCACCGCTGCAACGTGTTGCGACAGATGTAGTTCGTACCCAGTGTGTACGCACACCGTCGACCAAGTGAAGCCAGGTCCACTTTGTATGTTGACCAAAGCGGTGAGAAGGTTTGCAAGGCATCATTTCGCTGCTCAAGTTCCTTCCACATCAATTGGGAGTCTAAGGGTCTGACATTTCTGTCAAAAAGGGGAAATGAGGCGAGTTTGAGTGACGCCGCATATTTAGTAGTGGATCGTTTCTCAAGAAAGCTACTGTTTCCGAAGACAGCATTTCTAAAGGTTAATTGGGACGGGTGTAGAACACTGTGTTCATGTGTTTGGTTCAACCGAGCTCCTTGAATAGAAATGACTCATTTCACATGCAAATTCCTTGCAATCTCAAAGCCTGTGCCCATTGCCGTCTCCAATCAATTTGAATCAATTTTTGTCCCGCCAAGCTCGTGTTCTTGTCTCTGGGTGCGTCTGATCCACGTTCCCTTGTCACGCCACGGCTTTCATTCGACAAGGAAACCTGGACAGGCCTGTGCTGTTTTTGGAGAATGATCTTTTCCTGTCATGCTTTTGGAAGGCGTCTTCTCCAGCTCCAAGCTTTGAGTACCTTGTGAATTGCGGGTGTAACTTCTGGTATACGTGTCGTTCCCAGGGCTCCGGTCCAGCATTGTTGGGACAGACAACACCCGACGGGCTCTGGGTGGGACGGGAACCTGGGCTCGTGCCTGGGAGAGGGGGCTGAAACAGCTTGTCGTACGGCAGAGGAAGATTTGAATTCGCATCCAAAGAAAGAACAGCAGCATTGCTACCAGAGCTGCATGTTTCACCAAGGTACTGCGTTGGATTTTCTGGCTGAGGATTTTCAAGGGAAAATCCATACGTTGTGGCATATGGTCTGATGGTGGACACGGTGTCTGTGGTGCTCTCACCAGAAGTCGAAACATAAATCGCATTTTCAGCCGGAATGGAAGCTACGCTGACTGGACTGGGCTCTGCTGGGTCAGGATCTGAGGGATCTGGATTCGAACAGGACGGACTGGGCTCTGGGCTGCTCGATCGAGTGGAGCAACTTGATTCTCGCTCGTTCCTGCAGCAATAAAACCATTTCACACAGTCTTACATGTGTGGAAGCAGACAAAACAGAAACGTCAACGTTTTACCCTGAACCAGAACAAGTTACTAGACAAAGCTGAGCAAGTTAACCAAACAAACCGGTGGGTATGGCCGACGAAAAATAACACAACGCAACACGCACTGATTCACCTGCTTGTGCTCAATCTTGACCTCAAAGGAAACAAGACTAAAATCACAAAGCGCCACCAGCGATGCGTCACTCTGCCATGACGGAAGACGTGCGTACTTTCCGTTCATCGAACACGACAAAAATACTAAACCCTTGTGTGCTGAGTTCTTCTGTTGATTCCGAAGTTTCCCTGAAAGCCAGCAACACTATTGCGACACCACACACACACACACACACACACACACACATACACACACACACACACACACACACACAAATATGTATACACACACACATCTGCAAAGCGGTGAATGAAAGTCGCGCTACGCACTGGTACTTGTTGATCTGGCGGCGGTAGTTGACGACGACGGCGACGAGGATGCAGGTGAAGAGCACGACGAGGCCGCCAATAGCGGCGCCGGCGATGGCGAGCAGCATCGTGTTGTCGTAGCCGCCGCCCGCCAGAGACTCGCGGCAGCTCGCCAGCGCAGACCCGCCGTTCGCTGCAGGGCACAAGCGGTCAGTATGTCATGACCACAGACATCCATGCTTGGTCTCAAAGAAGCAACTGATCGTTCTTTTCGCTGACACGTGCACATGCTTTGGTCAACTTCAACTCAAATGACTCTCGTGTCCAACGCCAGAAGACCAGGCAGCTGTGAATCTGAACGCCGTTGGACCTGAAAGTTTCTGCTCATTCCAATGTCAAAATTCGCAGGAATATTGATGAATGCAACGAACAAAAGCTTTTTCACTCACATTCAACATTCAACGAGGCTGAGCAATCACTGAAGTAGTAAGGTTCTTGACTAGATATGGTGCACTTGTAGACGCCGTTGTCTTTGCTGAACGCCACGAACTGGAGGCGGCGCTCGAGACGCCCGGGCACGTCGGCGTCGATCCCGGACAACTTGCGGTCGCCATGTTGCCACGTGACCTGCCAGGGCGGGCGGGGTCCGCTGTAGTGCAGGGAACAGGACACGGTCGCCTGACGCACCTCCTGCACGGACCCGTCACTATCACAGACTGGCGACTCTGCAACGATCAGAGCAACGCGGTTCGTCAGACGATGTCACCGTCGGAAAGTTCCACAACGACGAAGTTTTCAAACTCTTCAAGGGCGACGAATTCAGAAAGGGTCAAGGAAGAGGAGGAGGAAAGCAAAGAAGGAGCAATCCCACCTTTTTCGGCTTCACAAACGAAGCTTCACAAACGAACAAGAAGGTTCAAATGACGCAAACATTTCATGAGGGGCGAAGAGGAAAAACTTCCGTCACATGTCACAGGGCCGATGAACTTGGGGGCTACCCTGGATTGATTCACTGTCCCTCGTTTGTGGTCGTCCATTCACACTGGACTCTGCAGGCTTGTTTTCGGAGACTCGTGCCTCCTGAGAAACACTGCAACCGAGCACCAAGGTAGACCGGACCGTCAAACAGTTCAGTTCCACAGTTTTTGTTGAGGCAACCAGCAGGATTGCTGCCCATTTGAGCAAAATTCGACGTTCGCTTTGAGTAATTGACTCAACTACACTTGAGAACTTGAGGATTTTGGTCGGACTCGGCAAATTTAATACAAAACACGCGTCATTTCAAGTAATTTAAACTTTGGTGTCACAAACATTTGAGTGTTTTCTCGCAATATTGTGCAAATTGGACACATGACACTGATCAAACAATCAATTTTGCGCACAATGATGTCTGTGAAAGGAACAGTCACGCTTCTGAAACTGAGAACAGTTTCCTGCCTGGCTCCTGCTGAAAGTGCCAAGGCCCTGTGTTTCTGACTGACTGGATATCAAAGAACACTCGAAAAGAACCGGCAATGGACAACAACAAGCAGATAGTTTGCCAAGTTGCGCCGAATCTGTTGCCAGAGAACACGTCAACAACACCCAAATCAACCTGGGGAACAAGCGTGCGACCTGAGGATGATCCGTTCGTTCGGTTAAAACTCTACCTGTACACGACTCCACAACACGTAAATTCACACCAAACATTTCAGTTCTGGCAAAGGTCGGCAACATTTTTTGTGAAGAATAAGCTGTACTCGTCTTTCGCCCAACTACTTAGTCTTGGTTCTCACGGGAAAAGAGGATTTGTCGCGAGGAGTCTTGTGTTGTTCAACGCTGTACTGATGAGGCCAGAATGATGCTCTGAACGCAGCAAACCTGACGGACTTTCTGAGAAGAATTCCACTTGTAGAACAGCCGTTGCACAACATGATGTCACCGCAGAGGCACAGACGCCATTTTTAGGTGCCCGACTCAAACGACAAGAAAATGGACTCACCAACGTAAGTGAGCGAAGCGGAGTAATTCCGGTGCCCGGCGATCTGGCAGATGTATTCCCCTGAGTCTTGCATAGCCACATTGTTTATGTACAGGTTGTAGAAGCCCTTGATCTCGTATTTGCTGAGGCGGGCGTTGTCGCGATGCTGACTGTTGGCGACGCCCGGAGGCGCGCGGTGCCCGGAGGCGGCGCCGCCCCCGCCGCCCGCCGGCGTCGGGTGCGACTGGAAGAGTTTGGTGTAGCCGCGGGTGGGGTGGTGGTGCCACCAGGTGAGCGCGTTCGTGGAGGACAGACCCTCGACGGTGCAGTTGTAGTGCACGGTGGCGCCCTTGTAGGAGATGACGTCCTGCGGGTAGTCGAGCACCGTGATCTGCCCCATCTGGTACGCTGGAAGCGGAGGACGAGGCACACCGTGAGTCACCGTGGTTTCTCTCAAATATGAGGACAGCGCGTTGTGTCATATCTCACCGAGCGTGAGCGTGTCAGCGATACTCACCGTAGACGTACATATTCTCGACCGCGGTGCCGAACTCGTTGGACGCGACGCACGTGTAGGCGCCGAAGTCGTCGGCGTGCAGCTCGCGCACGTGCAGACTGAGCGTCTTGCTGTACTCGCCGACGTCGAACTCGTTGAGCCCGTACTTCTCCGACTCCTGCGATCGAAATGTGAACGTGAATCTCTATCGCGCTGAAGGCTGCTGATCTGTACGGCCGAGGGATGAGCGAACGCAAACGGAAAGAGCTCAATCAAACAGCCGAGAAGGAGGCAACGGTAGGGGCGTTCGAAACCAAACCAAATGAATTGAGACGAAGGGGGTTTGTCGAAGAAACAGCATTTCCAATCTGGCCATGGTCTACTTGTTCGCTTGGAACTTGCAATTTCGGGTCAAAAGACGTCACGACAGTTTGTAGTACGTAGTTGTTGCACTGAGAAACAGCACGACGCAGATTCGGCCTGAGACTGACGGAGTCGGGTCGCGGGCGAGGCCGAAGCACTGGCGCCTCATATTCTAATCGCTCCTCCACAACCGTATCAAATTTCAATTTGAAAAACGACGGCGTCCTTTATCCACCACTTAGCGTTGCGATTCGCTGCAATGACTCCCATCCAATTGAATGGACTCATTTTCCGGTGCGTTCTGCGCTCCCAGCGGAAAGCCTTTGTCCCGCTTCGGACCGCAGTTTAATTACGGGATCTGTCTCCGATCAATGAAGAAAATAGAGCCATAAATCAGCCGCTGTTGATCAGCCGCAGATACAACGAACGTTTAATGGAGGAATAATAGGTCGCTGCAGGTGAAGTTCACGCAACACGCCGGGACGCGACGCGAGCTGCGACAATGGCTTCATCCCATTTGCTCAGGCGTGAGGCTATCCAAGTCCATATTTTCCCCGTGACCTGTTCTTTCAGTTCACAAAACGCTCATCCAAGGGTAAAGTGATGCATAGATTTTCCTCGATCAGGCCAAGTGACTGCGAAATGTGGGAAAAAAGCTGCAGCGGTCTTTCAGAATTGCCCAGTGAAACGAGCAAAAATAAGTGTTTCAACCTTCCTGACGTTGTCATGAGAACTTGGGACGGGAAAACTGGCGGGTTTCCATGGCCGACCGCCTCGATATCAGGTTGGAAAGACTCGATTTTCCTGACACTGTTATCAACATCGCAATTATGCGACTCGCTGGGAAGATTTCTTTGCTTTAAATGACACTTTACTGATCAATAAATATACAGATCAAATTTTTCTGATAATTTATTTGCCTCTGGGGAAAATCGTTGCGGAGTTAACCACAATATCGAAATCCAATGCACTCTGTGCGCTGATGTCGACTTGTCATGCAAGTTTGACAGAAGAAGCTCCGTCCGTGTACTTTGCAAATGAAACAGCAAATACATCAGACAGGAGTCCAAGCTGCTACACGCGGCAGCGACCAGCTTTTCACACTGGGAAACGGAAGCGACTGACACGTTGTTTGTACTGTCTCTGCAGGACCAGCGATTGTGGTATTCGTGATGCGTTTGCAACAACAGCTCAGAAAAGAGACTTTATGTTTCCAACTTATTTCTCGTAAAAGGTCTGTTCGCAATGCACATTTAGCTTTTCAGCAGGACTCGCTGGAGTGTGCTGCCATTTCAATAATTTATTGAATCATACCTCATTTAGTCTTCTAATGACAACAGATCGATCTATTTCTGCCGTAAATATGTGTTGCTGAAAAACAGTCAGTGTTTTTCTTCATCCGTTTGCAATTTGTTCGTTTCCGCACAGGATATTGCGTTCAAATTAGTGCCGTGGCACGGGCGCTTTGTGTTGCTACCTGCCAACTCTGAAGTCCTGCAGCCTGTCTAACGTTTCACCAGGTCTTCTTGTTTGAACAGGGTTAAAGGTCACGGCAGTATTGTGGGCCCGAATGTTCGCTCGGATGGAAAGTTGAAAATATCTTTGCGAAACATTTCAAACACAGACCATCTCACCTGAGAACGAGTTTGTCAGCAAATGCGACAAAACGCAACGAGACCCTTCAGGGCCGGTAATGAGAACATCACGCCCGTCTCTTTCTCTCTTCCTTCCTGCTCTTTTCACAGGTGGAGGAGACTGACGGCTGAGGGTCAGGCTGCAGGTGCTTCGAGTCAATATGAGGAGCTCCCCCTTTCATACCGCGGGCCGACAGGACAGACAAAGCAAAGTGGCTTGTCATTGGAAGAACACCACAGAGATCCTGGAGGGGTTTAACGAGCCAGTGGACATGCGTGCGTGTGTGTGAGCGTGTGTGCGTGTGGTGTGCAGCTTGTCCTGGCCGTGATCTTGCTGCAATGTAGAACCTTTATTCTCGTATGCGTGTGTGTAGAAGTGTGTATGCAGCTCACCTTGACGATGACGCCGTTGCGCTCCCAGTGGTGCGTGATGAGCGGGTTGGCGGAGATCATGCACTCGAGCAGCGTGTCGCGCCCCGGCTGTTGCGTGATCTGCTCGTACGGCAGCTTCACTTCCGGCGGAACTGCAAGTCCAAAGGGTCCAAGCTGAATTTGTAGTGTGAACTTCATGAGACATGCAGAACTTTTGGAAAGATCAGTCGAGAAGAGACACGGCTTTCAAAAACGCTGCAAGAATGACTGTCACGAAGTGCTCCGTTTTGGGTTCAATGACGCAAGCAAATAGTAGGCATGCCAAAAAGACTCAGGAATACTCGTTTTCTCAGGTGTTTGGTAACTCACACTTGACGTTGAGTTTGGTGCCGTGACTGTCGGCGGGCGAGACGCCGTTGTCCGCGACGCACTCGTAATCGCCGCCGTCGTCACGTGACAAGTTCCGCAGCGACAGCGTCGTGCTGCCCACCAACAATTCTGTAAAGTACATATGCATTGCTACATGCAATACACCAGCTCCTGGTCGCAAAATATACCCCACAGTACGCGAGCAAACTTATCTCCTCATGCTGTGAAGATGTTGGCGGAAAATGAACAAAATCAATCGAGCCTGTAGTCTTCTGCGAGCAGAAATGTCAAAGTTGGGTGCAACGCGTCTTTCATGGCTGCGGAAACATCGCTGCGTTTTCGTTTGTTCTTGTTGGAAAGCAATGTCTGCACGACCGGAAATCTTTCCGTTTTTTTTTATGTTGCAACCATCCTGCCCAATTTTACTGATCCTGTGTGAATCCAGACAAACGTGTCTGTGCGGCACAACGACACCCGCAGAGCAGCTTTTGCAGAAACACTGTCGTCCGTTCAACGACGGGCATCACACACAATTCCCCCTTTCAGCGAGCGCACCCTTCCATTGGCTCGACAACCCGCTGCGCCGTGAACCAATGACAGACGTCACTATCAATTTCCTTCCCTTTAATTAAGGAGCTAATTAAGGTGACGGGCCCGATTCCTCCTCCGTCCGTCCGTGTGCCGTTTCTTGAGAAACGATCTGACAGCACCCACGTGCTCAAATTTTTGCTGCGCTCAAAAGAGATAATGGGTGTGAAAAAGGGAAGTTTGTTGAATAGAAGATGACACAGGTGGCGCTTGGAATCAAATTTTTCTGATCGTTTCCTTCCCTGGATACTCTGCAGCAAAAGGTTTGTCGAAGCAAAACATACACGGACACGGGCACAACAAGTTGTTCTTCACTCAGCGATGACAAGATCAATGAAACTAAAGAGTCTGGCCAAATCCAGAACAATGTTCACTGTAAGAAAACATTGTGTTTGTTCTTGATCCAGGTTGACAGGGGTGTTTTGTCCACTATCCGGGCACACATCCTCCCCTGATGACGGCGTTTACGCTTCGTTTGAACTCGGCCAGAAAAACTGATCTACCAGTATCATGTGCGAATCCAATGTTCAGCACAAGGCAAGTTTTGAAAGATGGACAACTCGTAAAAGAACGCTGGGCAAGGGAAGAAATCTGAAGTCCGATGACTGAGAAGCTTTGTTGCCTGTCTCCGCGACTGACCCAATGGAACCCCTTGTGAAGGTTCAAGTGCAACCGAACAGCGTCAGCGCTGTGGTCAACCCTCACAGAAACAGCCCCGAAGCCAAACATCAAGTCTCGCACATGTTTTGACAGTGTAAAGAAACTTCATCAATTGGAGAAAAGACTGGCATTGATCGACGGATAAGTAGTTCTTCTTCTGCCGAGTCAAGCAAGGTTTTCCATTGTCTTGGCCGTCCGAAAACGGTGCAGTCTTATTGATGCCACCTGATGCATTTACCGCGCATCTGTGCTGCACACTGAGGGCCAAACAGAGCCAGCGCAAACAAAACAAGCCGCAAGCCAAACTTTACCGTGTCACCATCTCCAGCATACGATGACCTTGGGTCCGACGCCACAGTCGCAAAACACGTTCAGATTTCAAGTTTTCCCCTGACTTCTCAGCACACGATGACAATGACAAGCCAGACGCACGGTGGCGCTGTCTCCAGTCACAAGCTCTGTGGTTGTTGGCGCAGCCAACAGACAAAATCCTCACCAGCCATTTCCAGACCGGACACTAACAACGACCTCCCAGTCCTGACGTGTCGCCACACTGAGCTGCTACAATCAGCCAAGCTCAGTCCCTCCCCGAAGGGATCACCAGCACTCGGCAGAACCCACAAGTTTCAGTTGCAACATCTTTCCAACTTTCGAAAAAAAGTCTCCAGGAAAAGTCTTCATGCAACGGTGAAATCAGGCAAGCGGTGAAGGGAACAATCAAAACGCACAAACAGAAGCGGTACTGGTAATTGTCTTTTGAAAAATGAATCTCCCTCCGTCATGATCAGTTTATTTTTCAATCTCGGGCTTTCATTCTTCCCCCACTCCTTTCATCTCAAAAGCATCCACGACAAGACAAATAGGTTCTGACTTGCAAAAGAAGCCGCCTCTTCCTGCAGTTAAACGGGCTTGTTCCCTTCAAATCGACTGCACCGCCGGCACTATTCACAGTGGGCATATTTATTGAACAGAACGGGGTCCTTGGTAAAGAGCGCATATAATTCGTCTTCTTCCCCAAAAAGGCTGCGATGTGATTCAATCTCTTCTGAGAAGAGAATTTCGCTCCATGTTTTGAGGTTAACTGGTGTCGCAGCGACCTTCGTGCTTGAAAAGTGACAGCTTTGAGCTGCAGTTCGATTGCCAAACAATCCTCGTCCCAACAGAACATCAATTCAGCATCAAGTTCGCTTTTGGATAAACTTTTCTTCACGCCATTTGACCCTGACATTGTTGCCGGTGGACTCACAACGCGCTGAAGGCTTTCGCAGCAAGTTGTTCTGGAACAGTGAGATTTCAAATGTGCTGTGCGCTGCAGTCTGCCATTGCTGGATCCAAAGCACCTCCAATCATCCACGAGCTTCCAAGACGACAAGGCTGACTACACAGGATTAGCCCTCTAGATCTTCCAGACATGCAGGTTTCCAGATTAGCTCAGACGGGAAGGTGGAATTACCAATGGGCGCCGTCACGCACACAACTGCAGTGCGGCAGGCACCGTGGAAAACCGCGCCATTCTAATCTTGTTCGCCGGACTGAAACCCTGCAGTTCGCACGCAATTTGAAGCTGATTTAACCGTCCGCACCGCGGGTATCGGAGGTCAGACCGTCGAGAAGCCGATCTCACGGGACTCGAATAATCCATTCGCCTTTGGACTTTCGCAGTCTATGCTTTGGTACTTTGGCCAGAAAGCTTCCTGTTTCTTTGGATTGAAGAACAACAAGAATTCGTCAGGGAATACAGTCACGAAGGTGAAGTGCACAGAACCCATCTTTTTTCTGCACAACCGAGTCAATTCGATTCCCCAGTGGAGAATTCGGGAACCAAGCTGGATCAACTTGCAACAGCGACGGGCCTTGTGCCGTTGCGCTGGAACCGTTCTCGCCTCCAGCCGCCCATCGCCATCTTGCTATTCAAAAGGAACTTTGAAAAAGCGTCTCACCTTGCTTCTCTCCGTTGTACAGGTACTTGTACCAGTTGACGGTCGGTACGGGGAAGCCCTCTGCGACGCAGCTCAGCAGCACGTTGTCGCCCGGCTGCACCTCCACCTCCCGCCCGTGCGACGTCTCTGTGATCGTCGGGGGGTCTGCGAACAGAAACAACAAAGATGCGACAAGGTACTCGCAGTCGAAGAGCCCAGCCGGCGTCAGGGCAAAAGACAAAATCAAAACATTCTGCCAGAGGTTTCTTTCTTGGCACTTCGTTAACTCGGTGCGACTATCTGGCCTGCTCTACGTGAAAGTACCTTGGTACGTAAAATACAGACCAAAACAGCTCAACACACACAGGAATAGGTTTGGCGTAACCCACAAACCAAGAGTCCATGAATGTGTCCCAGTGTACTTACACCAGACCCAGAGGGTGACCTGCTTCTGCGTCTGCGGGGACGAGTTGATGATGCACGTGTACGTGCCCTGGTCCGTCTTGCGGATGTTCTCGATGTGCAGGTTCCACTCCTTGACGTAGGGGCGGTTGACGCTGATGCGGTCGTCGTCCGTCACCGTCTGCTGGTTGATGGTGAGGATGGACGAGTACGGGTCGCGCCAGATCACCTGCAACACGCGCCGTCATCGAGTCACGCGCAGCTCACCACACGCAACTCGGCAGCTGAGTGAAGGCCAGCACACACTGAATGGTTTCTCAGACACTCTGGGCAGAAAACTACCTTGTTCGGTTTGTCTGCTCTGACTGACAACATTCTTGAAGAAGACAAGAAACCTTTGAGCACAATTCTGTCCGTGCCGCAAATCCTTTCTTTTCCCTTGAATATGGTGAAAGAATTCTTGAGGTGGATGGGGCTCCCTTGAGGTCGCTGTCACAAAAGTGAGGAAAACTGCTTTGGTCTCACAGCAATGGTGTGGCCCAGAGGCGTAAACTTCGTCACCATTTCACAAAGAAAGCGGAAAGAGTAATCGATTGACCTGTTGCCCCACCACCACAAAAACAAATCTGAATTTCCTGAGATCGATTTTTTGTCCACAAAAAGCAGACGTCACTACGAGGAAACAAGACTTGTTCTGCTGAATCAAGATGTTCATGTTTGTTCCTCCTCCCGCAGAGAGAAAGCAGATGAAACCCACTTAATTACGCTTCCTGGTGTGAGGCAGTGCTCACGCCTTAATGAAGATGACAGGCAAAAAGATTAGTACTCAGGCTCTTTGTGAGAAAGCAAGAAATTTCACAGCCCACGCTCCACGAAATCAGCTGGAACACACGTAGTTTCCGCTGAGAGCAAAGCTCCAGTGTTTGATGCAATCCACCCTGCAGGCAAAGCGCAGCGGAAAACGACGCAGTTGCTGTGTCCTCCGCGGCTGTTTGTCAGCCTGTGTCTGTCCACGTAACATCCCGGAGTCCGAACAGCTGCAGCGGCACTTGGCCAATTGTTGCCAAATGTTTGATTCTGCGACAGTTCTTTTGGACAGAAAGCCATTGATCTACAGGAACCAAACCATCAAACACAATCAATTGAGTCCAACACAAAAATGTCCCCCAGGAATCCCAAGTGCACCACCACCACCACCACCAGAAGTACCCCACAACTAATGCAACACTCGCTGCGTCTGTCTGCAGCGAAACCAACCTGGACTCCTTCCTCATCATCCGACTGCCACACCTGTTCAAACACAACGCTTTGCTATGAAACGCACCTCAACGCAAAAGGCTGTTGCAGTGCGCATGGTGCCCCCACGCCTGTATAACAAGACTGAGCATCCAGTTTTCAAAAAACGCTCACCTGTTGTGTTCCTATGTCATCCACAGTGCAGGGCAGGATGCCTGTGTTCCCCACAACGGCGCTCACCTCGATGTGGTTCTGAGCCGCAACTGCAAAGAAAATGCATCAAAGGTTACAACTTGTAATCAGAAGATGCACAGTGTTGGCCTCAACAAATTGCAACAGTCAAGCAAGCGGACCTTTGCAAGGAAGCAACAAATATGATTTTTCTTCAACCACTCTGCTGCTCTGCAAATTTACACAAGTAACAGGAACATCAATTGACGAAAGAAGAAATGGAGGCAAAGCAAACAGATGTGGAAATTGACATTGATACAATTTCGTGCGTCAAGGACTCATTGAGTTGTCTGGTTAATTCGGCAGAACGGATATGTGATCAGTGCAGAGGCTGGCGGGTGCACGCTCTGCGTACATTAAACCGCTCAAGGTTGGAGCCTCGTGAACAGGGACCTGGGCCTCTCATGTCGACTCACGCGTAAATACTCATCCGGAAAACCAGCTGACGCCAACCAGGAAAGAGACAGAACAAGACTGCGAAAAAGTGGCTGGAGTTTCATCCAGGAATACTGGCTCAAAATGTCCCTTGTTTGTGCGCAAACTAGACGAGCCGTCTGTGTGGTCAAACTTCCCAGGCGGTGACTGCCCGTCCAATGCGTCCCACCGGCGCAATTTCTCTCAAGAGGCACCGAACCTTTTGCGTCGGCTGTTCCACTCTTGTGCAGGACCGAATCTCATCACACTCGTATTGCAGTCAACAACCCTGCCGTCCCTGCTCAAGGGGAAACAACTGGTTCAATGGGACCAATCCGTGGGGCAAGTGGGGCGATGGACCTCATGGAGGACGGCAGCGGAGCCCTGCAGCCTTTCCGCACCGCAATCATGGGTCCGCTGAACATGCACCGACGAGGCTGCACCCAGCAAGTGCGATGATCGCGGCCCGGCGATCGCCGGATCCATTTCACTGGTGAGTGCGTCGGGAGCTGCTCAGACCCGGGATACTAATCAACGTGTCACATTAGCGCACTGTCGTGTGAACGGGAAGCGGCGCTGCGAAAACAATCAGCTCCGACTCTGAATGGCGCTGCCGCGGTCAGCGACGAGGGTTCTCGAGCAACCGCTCCTCTGATGCACAAAACACTGGACTGCAGGCCCGACAGCTTCAAGTTCTGCCCGTTGAACTTCACACACCATTCGTCACCAAGAAAGTTCCTCAGACTGACGCACTCCCTTCCTTCGCTGAGGCCCAATCTGCACTGCAGATGTTTAAACGGTCAAAGCCGTTGAGCCTGCCAGTGGACGCGCTGCCTCTCAGAGTGAATCGGCGCTTCGGGAGCGGAGGCTCGGCTTGTTACGGACGAACTCGTCATCCGTCTCTATTACTCACAGCGCACCGGCTTCCTTCATCCATCATCCCGGGCGACGCAAAACAATAGCGCGTTTCCCTCCCAATTAGCGCTTCCGCAGAAACACCGCCGCCCAACCACCACAGGCGCTAGTCACCAGACACCGAGCACGGCTTCCTTCTTTTCAATCTGTCCGTCGCACCATGTTTTCCTGCCACTATGACAAGGTTTTCTCGCATTTACGATGGGTCCTCGAGGGAGTGGTCAATGATGAAACACCAAGAGCTCCAGTTCTCATGTGTCTCAAAGAACCGTTTGCATGAGAGCTTGAGCATGGCTGAAAAAAACTTACGTGCGGTGCCCCAGTTGCAAAGTCGGTGGCATTGACGACCAAAGTTTCCACTGAGGGCCAATGACAAGTGACCAAAATGGCCGTATGTCACCGAGCTGCCAATGGAGGAACATCAGAAAAGGACCTGACGTATTTGTTGAATCTGCATAGTGTGAGCCCGCCCTTCTCAAAGCGCCCCGTCTCGCGTCGTGGGAAAGAAACACAGATCTAGCACGATGCTGGTCGTTGCTTTCGATTTTCTATTGTCTTTGCGTGCAAGAACCTCTCCTCTCAGAGTGTCCCAAGCTTGTGTCCTCAGCTTTTCTCCAAACATT
>JAAUXT010111077.1_pt1 | contig 16031 bp, 14 predicted proteins | sample 7278171 | NCBI WGS metagenome assembly JAAUXT01 (sample SAMN14350112, study PRJNA611818) | marine sediment metagenome | isolation source: surface marine sediment (1.8m) | place: French Polynesia: Moorea | collected 2018-08 | reverse complement strand
TTGAAACGTTGTACTCACCATTCTCGCCATGATTGTTTACCACACCTGAAAACTCGCCGAGAGGTCCTGAATTCGTGTTGGATCCCGGACGAGCCCCCAAAAGATGTGGACAGCAGAAAATTCTGATGATTTCAAACTCTTGCAATTCGAAGCAATTGTGTTTCTCTCCCCAGGCTCGCAGTGATGTTCTCTGGATTTCTCGCTCCGTTTGATTGAACTCGTGATACTGATCAACGCTGATTGATGTCTAGGGTTTTATGATTTAATTACGGCTCGTGATTTGCCCGATACAAGAGAAACAACTGGATTCCGATTAAATAAACTCTCTCTCTCTTTATTCCCCGAAGTGTAACATGTCACTCCAGGAAATCGATCCTCTCTGCATCTCAGATCATGACGTCACATGAATCAATAATGTGACATCCCTTCTTGGTGACAGACATAACAACGTTGTTTGCGGAAAGCGTAAAGCAGCAACAAGAACTCGATTAGTCGATGAACTGATAACATTGAAGAGATTCGGGCAATGTAAAGTGACTCGTGATGACAAAGGGAAACCATATCGAACACACCCTTGGGTGTCGTTCGATGATGCGAAAAATTTAGAGCATCACGTCTACATGGGGGAAAACTGCAGACTATCTGCCACAGAAACGAAGTTTGATAACAATATTGCCTCCATGTCTGGAATGGTGCTGTACGCTGCAAACAACTCCATCCTTGCGTTCAATTCATCAAATTTCATCAACAACACAATTCATGCGTCATACAGATACAAGATACCAGTTGGATACCGTGCAGCTCTAAGTTGTGCTGATGATATCATCAAGTCTGAAAACAATGTCAGCATAACAATAGAAAACTCCAAGTTTATTGATAATTTGTTGGTGGAATTCGGCACATTTTACTTCGATTGTGATTCCGAGGATCGCTACATCGTCAGATTACAATGCAACGGAACAGTAAAAATGAGAAAAACACTTTTCTCGCACAATTGTGGCGGCCTTATTGGAGAGAATTTCACTTCAATCAGCCTGGAAGAGTGTCAGGTAGAAAGTATGGCCTTCATCGGCTCTGAGGAATCGTGTGGCTATGCAGTATCCATCGGGGACCATGGAACCATCAGCGTTGCAAAATCAAACATATCCCACACTTTGTCTGTTTTTGCTGCCGGTGTTTTCACAAGAGTCCACATGCAAGATTGTCACTTCAAAGATGTCTATAGTTTTTATTTTGAATCAGATGGAAATTTCACAATCAAAAACTCAACCTTCAGTGAAAGCGGCATTGTCGGACCTCTTGTCACAACAGGAGACAGGTCGACAGTGACAGTGGACAACTGCCTGTTTCACAACAACGCTGGTCAACTTTTGAAATCGAGCAGCAACATCACAATAAAGGATTCCACCTTTCAACTGCACAGCATAGGTTTGCTTTACGATTGTTTGGCTGATGCGGAACATGCCACGATTCACAACTGCACATTTGAAAACAACATCGGATGTCTGATTGGTTCGTACAGTAGTGGTGTCATCCAAGAAAGCCTGTTTCTTCATAACGATGCAGGTGAAGTCGATTTATTCACCGGTGATAATATGACGGTGCTCTCTTGCACTTTTTACAACAACACATGCTATATGGAGTTGTCCTTGATAATTCAGTCCAATTTTACACAAAATATTTTGCGCTTGGACTGCGACGGGATAAGAGCACTGACGATCATTGACAGTGTTTTTGTCAACAACACGTTCGTCAAAAACTATTACGCTGATTGCGACCTTTCAGTTGTTGACTCAAAATTCATTCAGAACACTGGATATGCTTTGGGTACTTTTTCTGGAAATAAGGCAGAAATACAAAGCTCTGTATTTGTGCAAAACAATCTTTCGAAAGCAGTACTTTCAGGCGACTTAGATGTTGTCACTGTCAAAAGCAGCACCTTCATTGGAAATAACAACACGGTTTTCTCTGTCACGAACGCTGATGTGCACATTGAAGACTGCCACATATCAACTGGAGAGGCAAATGATAGCAGTGACGTATCTTGTTCAACTGTCTGTTCGACACACAACGATACGAGTACATTCCAAAAATCAGATCAAAGTGACGGACTCATCAAAAGCAGTATTCTTTGATTGTACACTGAAGGCTCCAATCAACGTGACGGACTCATCAAAAGTAGGATTCTTTAATTGTACACTCAAGGCTCCAATCACAGGAACAGATTCTTCCGAAGCAGAATTCTCTGACTGCAACGTACACGCAATGGTTCACATTCAATCGAACAGCAGTGTTGTCTTGAAGAACAACATATTCTTTGTTGAAGATGGAATGGTCTTGTTGGAATCTTCCCGGATTCACATTCTTGGTGCTTTTGTGGTGATTAACAAAACGTTCGCATACACAGATTACTCAACTTATTTTTTGGACAGCCAGTCTTATAGTTTTATTGACATATTTAACTCCACAATACAAAGCAACTGTTATACGAGCTCTCTCACAGCAACGAATACAAGTTTGTCAATTACGTCATCCAACTTGTACTTTTCATTCAGCAAACCATTACCTGTCGACGAGGGTCTCGTTGTGTTCTTGAGGATAATCGAATCCAACTTTACAATTCTGAATTCAAAAATGTCTGGTGTCCAGCAAACAGCAGATTTTAATAGTCTCTGGGGACCCTATGGAGAAACCGTTCCCAGTCCACTTCGATTTCACCTGTCAAATGGAACAATTGACAATTCTCATTTCACAAACTGTGTGCTGTATTTTGGGCCTGATGTTCAACTTAAAGATGTGTTCCGGAGCGACTCATCCGGCAGAATGTGCCACATAACAATCAAAAACACAGTGTGCGATCGGCAGGATCCTGATCAGTGTCTCGCACTGTTCACACAGCAGGAGATGTATGATCTGGCACTGGACAACTCAGTTCTCCGACTCTTTCCAACCATTCCACTCGAAAGCGAAGATTGCTTTCCTTGGGATTGGAAAAATGATATTGTTCCAAAAGAAAGCTTGCATCTTTACAACTCAACTCTCTTTATACACGGCTCTCCACAGAATGACACCTGGGACTATCTTTTCAAGTTCATGATGTCGTCACTTGTTACATGGAACTCAATATTCGCAAATGGTCAAAAGGCAATCCACTCTGAAGACCCCGATTTTCTTGTGAAAATGAAAAGTCTGGGGCTATTCTGGGTGTGTTCAGGAGATGAAGATAAATTTAGAACTAATGCCAGTCTCATTGCAGATCCATCTGCCCCATGGATTTCATTTGAGCCAAATTTTCTGAACACCATGTTTGCTTCAGGTAAAATATTTTGACAAGATATCTTATGAATTCAGTTTTCATTTGATGTTTTTCTACAGTTCGTCTATGCCGGCTGACATATTTTTGTCCTACAATTTTCAGTTGTTCCCAGAAAATGTGGATCTTGTTTCTGCCATTATGACATTCACATCTTGCAATATATTTTGAATTGCATGGACCCATCACAGACATATTTTGCTGATCCACCTCAAATGACTAACATTATTTTGTTGAGAGGAACAAATGTCAGTGAGATTTCATTGGCACCCATTGAGGCCATGAAAAACATTCTGTCTTTGAGAATCATCAATATGACAAACAACAAAATAAAGAGAATTCCAAAAGAAATACAACATCTGCCACAAGTGGAAGAGATTTGGTTGAGTGGAAACCCTTTCCACTGTGATTGCAAAATGACTTGGATGATCACATGGCTCAACACTCTGAAAACAAACTCAAGTTTTAGCCTTGTGAGAGACTACAGGGAAGTGACATGTGGTCATGGAAAGATCAAGGGCCTTCCTATTCATCTACTTACAGATGTGCTTTTGGGATGTTATCCAAGTAGATGGACTGAAGGTCAAACAGCTGGAGTTATAGTTGCAGGCATTGCTGTTGTCTTCATATTTATCCTTACAGTGATAACTTTCAAGAAATCCCATGAAGTAAACTTCTTGATGTTTTACTATTTGAGGCTGGACAGAGTACCAAAAGATGACAAAAATGAAATGTTGACAAACATAGAGTATGATGCATTTCTCTGCTTTTGGTAAGGTTTGTGGATAAGTTTACAAACAGAATACTTCCCTGTCCAAAGCACAGTTTTTGACAGAAAGTTACAAATATGTTTGTTTGGTTTGCTTTCAGTAAGGAAGATGTCCCTTGGCTTGTTGATGTTTTGTGGAAAAAGAAGGGGAATGGCAACAAAAGTCTGGATGTGGAAGTTGACTATGGATTCAAACTGTTCATCCATCAACGGGATTTTATAGCTGGAAGAACCATCATGGCTAATGTTCAAGATGGGATTGAAAAAAGTAGAAGGATCATTTTTATTCTTTCCAAGTGAGTTGTGATTCTTCTCGCATGTTCTCACACCCAGATAGAACTTGTGAACTTGCGCAATTTAGGTTGAATGCCAAGAAATACAAGCGTGTTCTTTTCTTGTTTTTGAGTACCTGTCGGGAAATTTGTACCTTGTTGTCTTGTAGAAAATTTCTGAAATCAAAGTGGGGAATGGAGGAGTTTATGTTGGCTGATCACGAAGCTGTTAACGGAGGAAGGAAAAATTTCATCATTATTATCTTGAAAGAGAAACTGGAAATGAAAGGACTAAGAAGGGAAATAAAGAATTATTTGAGAACGCACACGTATATTGACGGCACCAAAAATACTGATACAATTCCTGAAAGATTGAGGTAAAACTTGTGGTTCTGGCCATTTTTAGGAGGCAATTGGTACACTATTTTTGAAGTTTCTTGCCTTCTTGCACGTTCCTCATTCTGTAGGTTCGCAATGCCATACAAACCGCTGAGGGAACTCAAACCAGAGCTGTTTGCAGACGAAAAAGAAAAATTGGCCATGTTGGCCATAGAAGATCCAGTCTCTGAAGATGATCCAGAGTCTGATGTGGACGCATCAGATGATCCTGCTGTTGCTGACGAACGTTCACGTGACGAGGTTTCCGGAGACAGTGACACGGATCAGGAGTTGAGCGACCCAGAAAACGAGGGTCCAAACGAAGCCGAAGTAAGGCGTGGCCCACGTCGGGAGGCAGAAGATGGTCCTGACCCGGACCCGGACCCGGACCATCTCGGTGTGAATCCAGATGGCAGGGATCGCGTGGTCACTGCTGAGGTTCACATGGAGAGAGAACTCGAGGATGACGCGGACTTTGAAGACGCGTGGGAAAGAGCGGCCCGAAGCGAGAACGATGGTGGTGAAAGGGGTGCAGAAATGAACTGAAAGATAACGTCCTGCAATAAGCATCGGACACTGTTTCAGAAGAATTGGACGTCCGTAATCAGGCCAGTGTGAATGACGTACTTTCAACTTGAAAACGAAAATGAACATTCCACGGAAACAGCAGTTTTGGTTTGCATTCACAGGGATACTTGTAGAAAATGATCCTGCTTTGCTATTCAAGACTTTCCAAGACGAACTGTTACGCGCATTTCAAATGACTCAGCTCGCTGGTCGGGACGGACGATTGACACTCTGTTTGAGTGCCGCGTGTTTAGCACTTTGAAACGCTTGTAAAAATGTTCTGCCGCCGTTTGCGTTGCTTCGCTTTGTAAAAACCGAATCTTTTTTTTGTGTTTGAGAATTTTGGTCACAAAGACGAACCAAATGACAACTGAATGTTGGACCAATTTTGCCTTTTGTTGCTTAAGACGAGAAAAATAGCACGAGTGAAAACATCTGTTTCTTTCACACTGAGGAGGTGTCTTCGTTTTTGCTGTGCGGGATTGAGGTTTGTTCCTGAAGTGCAACAAAAAAATTCTTCGACAACCAGAAAATTATCAGTCGTGTTCCTTTGGCGCGTGCCCTGTTTCCAACCCAAGGGCGAAGTCGCGCGAGTTCGCCGACAGTCAGCCGCAGACACGCCCATTCTTTCATAGTGGAGAATGTGCCTCGCAGGAGTTGTTGTCAAAGCAGCCAGGCCAATCTTCTGCCTCTCAAACAAAATTGACTTGAATGACTTGCAAATTTGCGCCACAAGTGGTGAACCAAACTGACAAATGCTTCGCACGCGTCTTCAATGTGCGTTTTTCGGGGGAGGATTCGTTTCGGTGCCGCAGTGAACGGGGCCGCGAATATGGTGCACTTGCAAGTGCATGAGTTATGATTTTATGATTTTGCTGACGTCAGCAAACACCACTTCAAGATAAGAACGAACCACAATGAAAGACTTGGCAGAGTTCCATACAAATGCTGTGCTGGTTCCGGCTTCGAGAGTGACGACGACACTGTGAGAACGTAGTGATCAACACAACTCACGATTTTCTCAAGTTGACGTCATTCCTGTTGTCTTGACATGTGAGATGGTGTGTGCACCTGTGGGATTTTGTGGGTGTGGGCATTTGTGCGTGTGTGTGCAACGAGTGTGTGTGGGCTGTGTCTGCGTGCGTTGCAGGTGGTGTGCGCGTTCGTGTGAATAAACGTGTGTGTACGTGCGTGTGTTCTACTGGTTGACAACTCACAAAAAGAAATGGTCGAGCGGAGAAAAATGGCAGAAAAGGAAACGTTTGAGTGTGTGAGTGTGTCAAGGCGGCCTCATATAGAGCTGCGTTTTGCGTCTGCGTCTGTGTCTGCATTTTGCGGCATCACTGACTCCTGTGTCTGCACATTTCTTGCGTCAAGAATTGGCTGCCAGCGATAATCTGTGGCAAACTACCTGCATCACATTGGGCATCATGTTGAAGTTTGATGCCGCCCATGACTTTTGCTGCAAAACGCAGAACGCATTTTTGTGCCGCAGCTCTATATGAAGCCACCTTTGGTGTGTGTGAGTGTGTGAGTGTGTGAGCGTGCACAAATATTTGTCAAACTGTCATCTGCATAAACTTTGTGTTTACCTTGCTGCCAGTTTTGCGTTGAGATCAATTTCATCCTCAAAAGGAATCTTTTTCACATTTGAACGGGTTTCACGTCAAGGGAAGATGTTCTAGTTTGGCACAACTGCGACTGAGATGAACCGCATGAAGGGTTTCTTATATACACGTGGCGGGGCAAGCACACCAGTCATGTTCTATATTTTGAGAGTGCGTACGCACGCCGTGTCCATGACCCGGAACTGACTCACAGTGCATCACCTGTGTGGATCATTCTCAGTGCCGGAAACACAACAGTGCGGGACAATCTGCCGTTTGTCTCAATTCACGGTTCATTTGAGAGATTGAGAGAACATGCTGCTGTTCGAAGGACTCAGGTCAATGTGAAGCGAATGAGCTGAACACAGCCCGTTGAGAAGGGCACAACGCACATGCGTGAAACAGTTTCATGCGGTAGTGGGAATAACCGCCTGAATCATGTCGCGAATTCTGTTTGGAATACTGATTGTACTTTTCCACGGGGATCTAGCAGTCTCCAACTCTGTGGATGTCGTTCGCGTTCCCTCCAATACAGGTGAGTTTTGCTGTCGCTTTGGTTTCACAAAATTAATGTGGTACAAATAGGATTTGTCAGTGTCTGTCGGCTGTCAACCCACCATGCAGTTGGGTCCATTCGTGGAACCAGCGACCATCTAGTGCAGTCATTTCATTTCCATGCAGATGGCAGCGTCTGGTACGTTTCCCGCAGCGGACGGGATGAGGCTGGGTGTGGGAGGAGCGAAGCCAAAGCCTGCCATTCTCTTCAGTTCCTTCTGGGAGAATTTCAACCTCAGCGAAACTGCCCATTGAATCTGGTGACGGACACAGATCTTCTGCTCAACAACGACTTGTTTGTGAGTTTTGTTCCTGCTTTTGTTTTTGTCCCATCAGTGATCGTTTCTTGGTGCTCGCCATGGCAATGGCGAACTCGCAGCGAAATATCGAACGCTGTCAATGCGGATTCTTACAGCGGAAATAAAGAGGGTCCAGAGTCCACCTCCGGGACAAATATGCCGTTGAATGAGACACTGAAGAAAAGAGTCCAGCCCACTCCAACTCCCTTTTATGTAACAGATATTGAACGAATCCGAACACACTGTTCTGGATGGAATGAATCCTCGTTGAGGGGTGAGTTGCATCCAGAATATTTACTGTGTGAGGATGAGTTAGATATCTGTCAAACAGCACAAGTGTGATAGTTGAGTAGTTTTCAAGTATTCAACGAGAAACGCCCCTCAAATATCGCACTAGTGCTGTATTCGTATTTACACACCACTTGGTTGATCCTCTTATCGTCAACACAATCTGTGTTGCTTCGTCCAAAATTCGCCCGATCGCGCACAAAATTTGATGCGAAGACCGAGTTCACGAAACAGACGCAAGCCCCAGGACCTAGCGAGATTTTTTGCGTGCGTGCGTTATTTTGATTGACACAAGCCTGAAACTCATGTATGTGAGAGTGTGATTGAGAGAATCGTGTCACAATTGAAGCTGGAACTGAACGGCGAAACAGCTTCCCACGGGGAAAAGCAGTCCCGAACTCGCCAAAAATGCAGTGAAAAGATCTTTCCCTGCAAATTTGTGGCAGTGGGGGAGAGGGTTCCTTGTTTGCATTGCAAGAGGAGTTTGGATTGGTGCGCCAGGGACTCACGCAGTTGAGAGGCTCCAAAACAGAGATGTCTCGCCACCGTCTTTTTTGCTCATTGCAACGAGTCAATGTGAAGGATTGTGCTCATATTTCTGCACGAACGTGAACTGCGGTTCCAGATGAGGGCAATGCAGTGGTGATCCTCACCTGCCAATCCGCCCCTTTGTCTTTCCATAGATCTGAACTTGATGTGCCGTATGCACTCGTGTATGAGACGCACCTTTTTGACCTTACATGGAGAACCAAATGAAGGGGTGCATCTTCTGCATGAGATTACTATAATTTTGATGTGACCTGGCAACAGAAAAGAACAGAAAATCAAAGCGAAAGTAAGGGCGCTCCCCATGCTCAGGTGCGACAAATACAAGGGTGAATACGGTATTCGAATTGCGTCTTTGCGTCCTGACTTTGACGAGTCCTTGCTTTCGCCGAGTGTGGTCTCTCGTTTCGTTGCCGTGCTCACATAATCTGGCGAAAGAAACGAAAAAAGAAACGAATTTGCGGGATTCATTTTGGGTAGTTTCACATTATTATGAAGTGCAGATCCAAAGACGCTTCTGTTGAATCCGCGCTTGCGTGATCACAGCAATTGATGAATACAAATTTGCAATTTAGACTCTACAAACTGTTCATTTTGTGTGAAGAGTTTCTTGTTGGAAACTGTTGGTCTGTTTTTGTTACGAAGGAACTGACATTGCATGTTCCATGCATGGTCGTGTCGGTTTGTCGGTTTTTCTCAGACAGCTCGCAGATTTTTAGGGTTGGCCAATTTTCTTCAAACAACCTCCTGCACTTGTCGTTCTCGAGGATTCGGTTTCTTTTTCCGAGGAGGTTTGTGTCTGACAAAGGAATACGAAACAACCGAGGTTCCCAGGGTTTTCTTGTTCGTGTGGAGTTGCAGCTTGGCTGCATTGAGGAGTTTCTTGCACGTGTACGTAAATAGAATCATCATGCACGTTTGCCTGTCTTGGGTTGCACGATTCTTTTGTTTGTTTGCAGCGTCAGTATGTGTGGCTGACAAAATGTCACATAAAGATAGGCCTGTCGTCGGAAAAGGAAAAGAAAACAACACCAACTGTAGAAGTCAAAGGCCTCGAAACAGCAGGAAAGAATTGGTGGATTTTTGAGGACATCAACGTGAACATTTCTTATTCAAACCTGTTCAAAGTTCAAGTGGCCAGGAAGTTTGTGGCGTCATCATCTTTGACAGTGAATATTCTCAACAGTACAGTTCAAGCTTTGGATATATCCGGCGAATACCAGGTGGTTGCCAAGAAATTGTTCTTTGTTCCTGGGACTGAAAGAACTCAACCGCCGTCAATGAACATCACTTCGAGCAGGGTGATTCTAAGGCAAAGCCGCTTCACTGGTAGAGGCAGACTGTCTGCCTCCCTCATCCACGCAGTGCGGAGTGACATCACAGTGATAGACACAACAATTCAAGATATCCGTCAAGTCCCGTCCATTGGAAGTGACAATGATCCATGGTACTCCGTCTGGGGAGTACTTCACGTGAGGAATCAGAGCAGACTCTATCTGAAACAAGTCACGTTCATCAGAAATGGAGGTGATCTCAATGACGTGGTGCTGGTATCCGTGGAAGACAACTCCACAGTGACGCTGGACCATTGTTTGTTCCATAACAACTCTGCTCGACTGCTTCACGTGTCCAGAGGTTCCAACCTCACCATGACTGGCTCCACGATTCAGCAGCAACGGAACCAAGCCACGTACTGCTCTGCGCCTGTGTACAGCTTATCAGGATTCACTTTGATTCAGAACTGCACTTTTCGAGACAACGTTGGCTGTCTAATGCTATTGAACGACAGTGTCATCAAAAACAGTGTAGTTATTCACAACCACGTTCGGGACACCTGTGTCAGCTGTTACCCCCCAGGATCACTGGTTTCCAGCCACGGCCTGTTGAAAATAGTCAACTCTACTTTTCTCAACAACACCATGCAGGAAGCGGCAGTTCTCATACAGTCAGACGACCTGCTGCTAGATTCGTCCAAATTCACAGGAAATGTTATGAATTTTGCGTACGTGGATGGACGGTATGGAAAACGAGACTTGAGTGTGGTCAGCTGTGTGTTTCAGGAGAACACGTTCAACACGAACACAGGAAACATTCTGGATACTCTGTACACACTCTCCATCACTGACTCGGAGTTTGTTCGGAACACTGGACAAATGTTTGGAAATTTCGTCACCAAATCACTCGTTATGGAAGGGTGCACGTTTCACAAAAATCGTCTTGTGAAGGGAGCGTTTATCCAGATTCACAATGGTTACGCGGGGAATCCTCATGCTACCTTCAGAAATTGCACCTTCAGGGAAAACAACAACACAGTCATTTCAGCCACAAGAGGCAAGGTGTGGATTGAGAATTGCAAGATTTCAAACTCAAACTCCAACACGGACTACCCTGTCATAGCAGTGACGCAGAAGTCTCGACTCAACGTTCGACACTCCGAGATACTCGCACATCCAGGGTACGGACGTGGTAACGATATCAGAGTGTCAGACTCTTCTGTGGCAGAATTCTCTGATTCCATCGTGCGCATACGAACACATGCGCTTTCGTCTGGCAGTCTCGTCTTCAGAAACAACATCACTTTCATTGGCGGGGCAGGGATTTGGATACAATCCTCCCAGGTTCACATTCTTGGTGCAGTTGTGACGGTCAACAGTGTGGACGCGACGTTTAAACCCTTCTTGGTCAGTGAATCTCAAAGTTCAATCAACATCTTGAACTCGAGTATGCTGCAGACCTTCCATGGTTTCGGAGCATGCGCAGGCTTTATGGTCGCAGAGAACACAAGTCTCTCCATCACCTCATCTGAAATTTCCTTGGGATATTCATCTGAACACGCCATGAGGGTCATTCAATCCAACTTTTCCATTGTGGAAAGCTCTATATCTGGTGTCAAATTCAAAACAACCACTTACGGCTATTTGCCAAGTCTTCTGATATTCCGCATATCAAATGGAACAATTGACAACACTCACTTCACCAACGTGACTTTGTTCTTCGGAGATTCGTTGAGTCAGCATCAATCCACCGGTTACGACTTTGATATTGACTACTCATTCAGGTGCCACATTGTCATCAACAACACAGTGTGTGACCAGCAGTACCCGGATGACTGCCTCACGCTACTCGCTATGCAGGAGAATTACGACTTGGCTCTTGAGAACTCAGTACTCAGACTCTATCCAATCATAGCTCACGACTCAGAGGACTGTCTACCCTGGATAAAATGGCATTCTGGTGTTCGGCAAGAGATGATGAGACTTTTCAACTCGACTGTTTTCTTAGACGGTGCTTCTCAGACTGACTCTTGGGAGTACATGTTCAAGTTCATGATGTCATCACTGCTCACCTGGAATTCAGTATTTGCAAATGGCCACAGGAAAGTTCACTCTGGAGATACGGATTTTCTGGTGAAATCCAAGAGTCTCGGGCTGTTCTGGAGGTGTACGGATGACACTGGGTTTCACATAAACGCCAGTCTCATTGCCGATCCCTCGTCCCGTTGGGTTTCATTGGAGCCGGATCATGTCGACGATATGTTCGCTTCAGGTATTGATCAAGAACCTGTCATTTTGATGAGTGATCAATTTTGTCTTTTCAACTCTCTTTTTTCAGTCCACGAGAAGCTTGCAGAAGTTGTTAAAGTCCTTACAATGTTGTTCTTGTGTTTTTTTTTCAGTTGTGCCCCGACAATGTGGATCATGTCTCTGCTATTATGACATCCACAGCTTGCAAAACATATTGAACTGTTCATCTGCGTCACAGACAAAGTTTGGTGATCCGCCTGAGATGACCAATGTCATTTTGTTGAATGGTACAAGTATCAGTGAAATTCCTTCTGGACCCATTGAGACTATGAAGACCATTCCATCTTTGAGAATCATCAACATGACAAACAATAAGATACAGAAAATTTCCAAAGAAATACAGCATCTGCTACAAGTGGAAGAAATTTGGTTGAGTGGAAACCCATTTAACTGTGACTGTGAAATGACTTGGATGATCACATGGCTCAACAGCCTGAGAAACAATTCAAGACAAGGTCCTGTGAGAGACTACAGAGAACTGATATGTGGAGAAGGAAGGTTCAAGGGTCTTCCTGTTCATCTTCTCACAGATGTGTTGTTGGGATGCTACCCAAGCAGATGGACCAAAGCTCAAACAGCAGGAGTTTCAGTTGCAGGGGTTCTTGTTGTCATCATATTTCTTCTAACAGTTCTCACTCTCATAAAGTCAAGGGAAATCAACTTCTTGATGTACTATTATCTCAGGCTGGACAGGGTGCCAAAAGACGACAAGAACGAAAACTTGGACAACAAGGAACATGATGCATTCCTCTGTTTTTGGTGAGTGTGATTTGAGTGTGATTTCGAACTCGAGGTTTGCAAGCTGGACGCATTTGTTCGTTCTGCCTGTGCAATTTCAGTCTGTCTCTGAGACCATTTCTGCCACCGAAAATACACCTTGAGTTTCTTCTCTGATTTCAGCCAAGAAGATGTCCCATGGATTGTGAATGTCTTGTGGAAAAAGAAGGGAAATGGCAATAAAAGTCTGGACATCGAAGTTGATCACGGATTCAAGTTGTTTATTCATCAGAGAGATTTCATAGCTGGGAGAACCATCATGGCGAATGTTCAAGATGGAATCGAGAAAAGTCGACGGGTGATCTTCGTTCTGTCCAAGTGAGTTGGTTATTTGTGTGTGCGGGTGGCTTGTTTTCAGCCTTCCTTGGGTTCTGTAGGAAGAAAGCGCAGAACGCAGTTCTCGACACAGACGGAAGCTTCCCTAATTCTGCTGTGCGGTTTTTGTGCAGCACTCCCAAAGTGTGCGTGTGTGTCTGAAGTGTTAGTTCGTCTCTGGTCTGCGGAATATAACACGTCTTGAATCTTGTGTGAACGCGCGTCAAATCACGGATTGTTTTGTGCTTGGGAATATTGACTTCACCCGTTTTTATTTTGCAGAAATTTTCTGAAGTCCAAGTGGGGGATGGAGGAGTTCATGATTGCTGATCATGAAGCTGTCAACGGACGCAAAAACTTCATTATCATCATTCTGAAGGACAAGTTGAACATGAACGGACTGAGGAGGGAGGTGAAGACGTATCTGCAGATGCACACCTACATTGATGGCACCAACAACACCGACACCATCCCTGCGAGGCTCAGGTTATTTGTGAATTTTGTGGCACATTTGAGAAATTCGTCACACATTTATTTATGTTCGACAGGCACCGGTTTCTCCCAATTGGCCAAACTTGCCTTTTTGCATACCACTTCGTATTTTATTTTGATGAATCTTTATCAGACGAGAAGGGCACATCTCCAGTTTGCAGAAGACAATGTCATTGAGAGCAGTCTTGATTTTGCAGGTTTGCGATGCCGTACAAACCGCTGAGGGAACTCAAACCGGAGTTGTTCGCGGATGAAGGGGACAAACTGGCCATGTTGGCCATAGAAGACCCGGAGTCCGAAGACGATGATGACATTCTTGATGAATCAGACACGTTTGAGGAATACGCCGGTGATGACGTCGAGGAGTACGGCGCGGATGACGTTCCTCTACTGGGGGTCGAGCACCATGATCCAGAGTTCAACGTTCAAGACATTTGCCGAGAAGACGACCTCCACATCACAACCAATCAAACTGTGCTCATGCACGAGATGAACTATGCTTCCGAGGAACATCTGCAGTTGTGCCCTCTGGGTTGCCATGGTGACAGTGATCAGTTGGTGGCAGTTGAGGTCCACACGGAGAGGGGACTGACCGAGGACCCTGAAGGTGCCTGGGGAAGCGGGGCCATTGAAGGGAAGGGCGACGATGCAGAGGGATTCGAAATGGGCTCCTGAGAACACGAAAACTCTCCGAAAGTCTCTCTGGTCGCGGATATTTTGTTGTTTTGTTCTTTCAATGTTCTGAGGAAGTTGCACCGCTGCAGTGTGCATTTGTCGCCTTTGCATTGCTTGACAACGAGGAATGATCGTTGTACACAAAAGAATTCTTTTTCTCATAAGAACGACGAAAATAAAGTTGAAGAATAATGATTCACTGTGCCTTCGTCCAAACCTTGTGTGGAAAACAGTATCTAATCTTGCAAAAAAGTGACGAAAACTGGGAGCAGGTCTCCAAGCAGGAAGCACTGAAACATAGTGCGACACTATCCGCGGCACACGTTGCGTTTTGATCTACAGAGAGAACCTGAAGCATCTCTGCTCAGCTAAAATTTTGTCTGCAGAGTAACTGTTGTCAAATTCATGTGAAAATAATGATTTCACCCCTTTCGCACTTTGCCTGAGAAAGTACACCTGCCGGTATTTCTTGCCATTCCACCGAAGACGGGAAACGCGCACGCCACAAAAAATACTGGTTATTCGCATGCAACATGGTGATGTCCCGCTTGCACGTAAACGCAATAAAATTCAACAATTCTTGGCAAAAAAGGGGCGAGATTGGCATTTCACCAAACTCTCATTCAAAACAGAGCTACGGTGAGAAAGTCGAACAGGTGGAGAGTGGAGACGGAAGCTAAAAATCACACGGGTTCGTGGGAATTGTGTGATTTTTCTTCTTTCTTTGAGTTAATGTAAAACGACAAACACACAACTTCAGGAAGTTCTGTGATTGTTCGCTCAAGAAAAAGACGTGTGCACGTTTCTTCGGCTCTGTGTGTTTTTGGAAGGAAAATAGAGGTGGTTCGTGGAATTATCACACCATTTCCTTGTGATGTCGCAGTCCTAAATCATGTCTTTCTGTGGATAAAAATGCAGTGATGCAGCTGGCAATCAGAACAATTCTGCTTTGCTGGATTTGCGTTGGTTGTTCAGAGTCCAGCGAGAACAGAGAACGAGAACCAACCGTGGGGACTCCAGAATCAAGTGAGTGAATGTTCGTTGTAAAGTTCGAGTGCTTTCATGCCACGGAGTGGTCGAATCAAAGTGGAGGGGGGGTGTTCACTCTGTTGACACAAAAGATGTTATGCGATTCCCACTGCGACTCCTGGGGAATATTTTTGTTCTTGCGGCTTGGGGAGTCACGTGTTTGAGATTCGACAAATTTGAAGCGTTTGCCAGATCGTGCGGCAGGGTTTCCTTGCACCACAGATTCTTGTACGCAAATGTGCCCTGTTGACGCAAACTTCAGGCAGATCAGGACAAACGACAGGGATGACGCAAGATTCTGGGTTGTGCAATCTCGTCTGGATGGACAAGAAAAAGTGGGATTGGCCACAAGTTCAAGTTTTTTTTTTCATTTTTGGACAAAATTTGTTGATGTTATTTATCCCGCCCTTTCGTGATTTTGGGGCCAAACAATTGGGGCCAGACAAGCAAACAATGGGGACTTTATGCAACGACGTTTCACTGAACGCCGTGTCAACGCCAACGTCGAATGGTGTTTCGTGATTGGCCAGTGCCATGGAAACAGTGCTCTTTTTGACGTTGGCGT
>JAAUXT010085958.1_pt1 | contig 16031 bp, 19 predicted proteins | sample 7278171 | NCBI WGS metagenome assembly JAAUXT01 (sample SAMN14350112, study PRJNA611818) | marine sediment metagenome | isolation source: surface marine sediment (1.8m) | place: French Polynesia: Moorea | collected 2018-08 | reverse complement strand
TGTTCAGACGTGCGCCCGTCCGATCGCCCCCCCTCCCCGGGCTGTGGCCCCCCTCCCCGCGCTGCTGGCCGCCTCCCCCCGCGCTGTTGCTCCTGATTGATGGATCTGCACCGGGAGACGCGGTGTCCGAGTCGCGACCCGTCCTCCGGGGTCGCCCCGGGGCCGCCCGCCCGTGCGACCCGCGCCGCAACGCCTTCACACGGGCACGTTATGGATGACCGCGCAGGGTCACAGCGAACGCTCCCCAAGGTCACTTCCATTGTCTCTCTATCCCCGCTGTGGGCACGCGCCGTCAACTTGTGACCGTTCACTGAAATAATCCCTCTTGACGGACGAACAGCGCCACGAACAGCGCCATTTATCAAACAGCTTCTGCGGCTCTTTGCGAACTTTCCCCCCGCACTTATTTCCGGCTGGGAGACTGGTGGAATTTGGTGAGCTGCGCCTGTATCTGATCAACACTGTTACGCCTGGGGCGTGTCCAACGCGTGGTAGTATTCTTCAACATCGGCGTTAAAATTAACATCAAACCCTTTGGTGGACTTTTTGACGTCAGCCAAGAAAACGACCGCACGTCACCCAATGTGAAAACCCCTTTGCTCATCAACGCATTCTCAGCCTGGGCCCTATTGACATCGAGGACGCCCGTCACACGCTCCCCACTTCCGGAACACGCTCCTCACTTCCGGTTCCCCTCCGCGGAAGGACCCGACGCCCACACGAGCCGCGGCGTCACCATGGTGATTACGAGGCGCTGATTTGCATGGCGCGGCACGCAGCGGGCGTCGCGACGCCGCGTCACGTCGCGTGCAGACGCCCGGCGGAGGACGCTCATTTCCTGCGGCGTGATTGCGCATCCCTCCCCGGAGGAGTCTCCCACGCCCGGCCGACCGGCTCCCGCCCTCCATTGACCGCTGACGCAGCAACAGTTGATCATCTGTCCAGAAACCACCATCTCAACATGTTGTCATACGTGGGCAGCGGTAAATTTGCCAAATCTGAGCGTGAATGACAATTCAATTGTCCCGGTTTAGCTTCAGATTCGTGCAAATCGAACACCATTTCACCAATCTACCCATCAAATCCAAGCCCAATATGAATCCAACTCAGAAGGCAGTTTGGGTGAAACCAAATTGGGATTTTTGGATTCGTGCTCAGATTCGGTAAATCGAACGCTGCCAAAGAGAAACCATGAGAACAAAGTGGAGATTCGCGGCTGTCTCTCATCGCAGATTCAGCGAAGGATCTGCGAAGGAACATTCCTTTGAGAAGTTGATCAGCATTTTTGGCGCGAAACGAGCCGGGAGGGAGTCGTAGCGTCGCACACAATCTCGCGTTTACAGCGGAGGAACGAGTGCGGCTCCTCGGACGGCCCGTCCGCGGCCCTGAAGCGGCGCTTCGGACGCTAATGAGATGCGAGAGAGACAGACGACGGAGCAGGAGAGCAGTTAGGATTTCTCATGAACCGTTTGTGAGTCTTTTGTTGTTGTCTGGATTCTGTTGTGCAAGTTCCATTCTAAAACTCTGCGATCACAAAACCAATTTTGTTTGCTCGCATCGTGGTGGAAATGGGTTCTCACCTTACGAAAATGGTTCCTGTTCAATGACACAACTCCTTGCTTGACCAAAGGTCTCGGAAAGTCATTGTGTGGTTTCACAGGAACCATTGTTGTACAGTGTGAGAACCCTGTCATACTCGCACAGAACACAACGTTGGCCGTCATGTCACGTGTTTAACGGCAGCATTGAAGAGAAAGGGCAACAAAGCTGAAACTATGGAGTCTGTGAAAGGAACAAACAATGAAAAGTCCCTTCAACAACTGGTTCCAATATCACGGAACATGCAGCAGAGAATTGTTGACTCCATTTCCTCCTCATGATCTCCACCTCGCTCACCCCCCCCCCGCCTCGCCCGCCCACCCACCCGCCCAGCCCCGCGGAGTCACCTCGCTCCGGCCCCGCCTCGGCCCCTGCCCGCCCCGACTCCTTCCCCGTGCCCGTCCGGGTGGCCCTGCACTGGCCCCCGCGCTCTGCCTGACCCACTCCGCCCCAGCCGTCGGCGAAGTCACGGCTCCCACCTCGCCCCTCCCCGCCCCAACCGCTCCCGCTCCCACCTCGCCCCTCCCCGCCCCAACCGCCCGCTCGCGTCATCACCTCGCCCTGAACCGGCCCCGGGGCCCTGCCTCTCCCCCCCGCCCACCCTGCCGTACTCCACCCCACCCGTCCGCGGACTACCTCGCTCCGGTCCCCGCATCGCTCCGCCTCTCCCTGCCGCGACCTCCCTGCCCTTGCCCGTCGGCGAATTCACGACGTCCAACTCTCCCCCTGCCTCGCCCCTCCTCGCCCCTACCGCCCGTCTGTAGAGTCACCTCGCCCTGAACTGACCCGGCGGCCTTGCATCCCTCCCCCACCCACCCGTCCGCCCGCCCCGCCAGACTGAACTCTCCCTCGCCTCGCCCCTCCCCGCCCCCTCGCGTCCCCACCTCGCCCTGAACCGGACCCCGAGGCTCTGTACTCAGCAATATCCATTCCGCACCCAGATTCCGCCGGACGATATGACAGATCGATTCAAACCAGGTTTGCGGCGCCAAATATAAACGTGATCACCGCCATTCCGGGTCAACTCTCGGGTATCGATGTTTTCACCAACTTACTGTTGGGTTTCATCTAAAGCGCACGAAACCAGAATCAAGAATGAAACAAAGTTCGCATGATTTCTGATGGAAGCAGGGCTCAACAACTGTTCCACACAGATCTGCTCATAGCTGCAAGCTTGCGACACACACACGCACACACAGACGCGCACACACAGACGCGCGCGCGCACACACACACACACACACACAGACACACAGACACACACACACAGACGCACGCGCATGCGCGCGCGCAGGAACGGTGCATGTGTTCACACACACGCAGATACACACGCACACATACACGGACAGGTCGAGCACGCACGCACACACACACACACACACACACACACACACACACACACAGAGAAAGTAAGAGGAAGGTCACCAAAAACTTCTTCACGCCCCGGAAACATGTCGCACCTCTGCGCGCAGTAGATCTACGAGGAGATGTCAAGTACACACACACACGCACACACACACACACACACAGACACACACACACACACACAGACACACGCACACACAGAGGAAACAGGTCGCACCTCTGCACACAGCAGGAGGAAAAATACAGCTGGTGACAAAAATTCCATCTGCTATTGACTCGGATCCGTCGCTTCTGCCGACAACATTATCATCGGCGGGCGACACAAGTCCACAGAGTCGTGTTTGCCTCGCAAACAGTTTTTAGCTTTTCACGGAAATCGATGCCTGAGCCCGGGGCCCGCTGGAAATATCCATTGGCGGGGACTTGAGAAGGCCTGAACGGTAGATCGGAGGCGACACACATCTGCTGCCCTCGTCCCTGTCGCTCCGTATCGCTCGTCTCCTCATCGACCGGAAACTGATACTGAGGGGGGGAGGAAACATCTGATTGAGGGAACAGGTGGAAGCGGCGTGTTTCACACTGTTCCAGCCCTGGGAGAGGGTCACAAGTGTTGTGTGCGGTTCGGGTCTCGGGAGAACCCTGCCTCACACTCACCGCCGCTTGTGTCTCAGCTCAGCCAGACTGCCACAGTAGAGTAAGACTCAAGCGTACACTTAATGGTTTATTCTCACTCCTAAGCAAGAACTGCTCAACAATGTAGGGTGGTCGTGTCCATGGCTTTTATATGGCAGTGCAAGGTGCTGGCCCATTGTGCAGCTTCAGCTTTGCACAGCTCTGCTGAAGTGGCTTCACCAGGTACTCAGTGCCTTGCCTGAAAGCTGGATTGCACGCGTGGGAAGAGCCAACTCTTCCACACGACACAAGACGCATGTGTTCACATTGTGTTCATGTGGTGGTTCACAGTGTTCACAGGGCCCTCCTGTTTACAGGGTGAGGGTTGCAGTGTTTACAGTGTCAGGGTAGCAGTGCTCACTCATGTTCACACTGTTCACAGGGCCCTCATGTTCACAGCATTCGTCGTGTTCACATGGCAGAGTGTTCACAGGGTGCTTGTGTTCACACTGTTCACACTGTTCACAGGGCCCTCATGTTCACAGCATTCGTCGTGTTCACATGGCAGAGTGTTCACAGGGTGCTTGTATTCACACTGTTCACAGCCCGGGGAGAGGGTCACAAGTCACTCATGTTCATACTGTGTTCACAGTGTAGAGGGTCACAGCAGTGTTCACAGTGCAGTGTGTTCACTGTGTTCACAAGGTGCACGTGTCTGCGAGATCAGGGCAATGCGTTCACAGGACACTGGCAAGTTCACAATGTTCGTGTGTTTACAATGTGTTCACATGTTCACAAAGTTCACAGCGCACTGTGTTCACAGTGTTCACAGGGCACAAGCGTTCTCACTTGCGTTCACAGGGTGGAAGGTCACAGTGTTCACACTGTTCACAGTGTGGTGTGTTCACAGTGTCCACAGGGCGCGCGTGTCCATGAAATCAGGGGAACCACGAACAACAGACCATTGTTCTGCTGTTGTTGCAGGAGAAACGGACCAGCAGCTGGTGCTCTGCACGTAAAGCCTGAACACAGTGTGAGTCCGAAGAGGACCGAGCCACCTGCAACAGATCTGCTCAACAGTTGCGTTCTTTTCCTCAGTAAGACATCACAGATGCCGTTCAAAGCAACTTGCCCCGTGAGCGCACCACCAGTTGCAGGTTCCTCTGCAAACTTCTCATGACGTCACTTTCCCTTCGCCACACGATCCTCCTCAAACACAGCGCCACCGCGCGGACTCATGTTCAACGCAAACGCGACGTCACGGAGGCTCAACGATTTTACAATGAAGATTCTCCCGAGTTTCTGTTTGTCTTCCGCGCACTCTGAGAACACGAGCCGTTCCGAACTCCTGGGGTCCAGGGCTCTTCGTTTGAAACCAGATTCAATTCCCTTCTGATAGCTCAACCTGCCACGTCTGCCAATCTGTCGAACAAGTTTGTGCGCGCAGAACACTCCAACTTTCGCAGATTTGAGGGAATACGACTTTTTGTGAATTTCTCGTGAGGTCCGTCGGCTTCAGCATTGACCAATCCGAACCTACTTGGTCCGAGTCCCTGATGCCTGGTCACACAGACATGATTCCTGAACCTGAACAGCAAGCAACGTTCGTTCCACAGAGTCCGTGCAGAAATGTGAAGCACTCGTGGCTGCATGCAAAATCCGTACAACGTTCGCTCTTCAGACACAGACGCAGCTCCACCGTGGGTTCGTGACGTTCACACCCGCGGGGACGCGTTCCCATGACGCTGCGAATTGGCAAGTTAACGCAACGTTGCTGCCTTTGTTTGTGTGTTTGGTGAACCGTTTTGTCTTGGGTTGAATTCCACACAATTCAAACTTGTCTCGGACATACTGGCCTGAGGAGGAGGAGAATGAGGACAATGACGCCAAAACGGAAGTTGATTTGCCGAACAGCGTATCAGCCTCATTTCTGAGCGTGTATTTGTCTTCGGGGAGGAATCTGCAGAGTTTGTCATGAAACGAATCCGTTATGTGCAAACACGGCACGGCGTAGTTTCGTGCGACTCCACGTGACACACAGGTGCCTCCCTCCCTCCTCCGCTGCTGTTGACACAGGCTTCTCCGCGCATGCTCCGCGGGCCCTGCGCGCGCAGCGCGACGCGACGGCGCCGTCCTCTCCGAACCGGAAGCAGAGGAGTGGAGAACCGGAAGTGGGTCACGTACTTTTCAAGGAAAGGCCTCGGAAGAAGAATTTTTCTTGCACATCCGAGTTAACACAGCAAAGCCCAACAGTGGGACAGTCACAAGTGTTCCTTGTCCACATGAACACAGTTCCACAAACAGCAGCAACGCACCTGTGGTTCCCATTCACTCACTCACTCAGCCAAGACCCCTCCCCCCAAAGTCAACTGTGACCTTGATGACAACACATGACTCCTGCACGCAGCAACAGGGGGGGGGGAGAAGTCATGTTTTGCTGGCAGGCTAAACTGTAGCTCACCTACTCTGTCACGTGAGACTTACTTGATCCCGAGAACAGACGAACACTGACACCTGTGACCCCGCGCATGCGCACTGCAGCACCAAAGGGCGTCTCCAGGCTCGAGCCGCGCGACAGGCCTATCAGGTGTCACAGGTGTACATCAAAGGGACGCCGCCGCCGCACAGGTGGAATCACACCGCCGAACCCGCTCCCCACAGCCACGGCTCCGGGCAGTGCAAGCTGTGTGTGATTTCTCTGGCTTTGTGATGTTCAGTGCACAACAGCTCTTTTTATCTGTGTATTTTTTTGTGTGTGTGGCGCAATGGGTAACGAAACCAGAAGGGCAAACAGTGATGTTGACGTCACCGCTGACGTCGAAGTTGAAGGATCCCGCTCCACCGCTTCAACCGACAGGCCAGGGCTACGTCTCCAAGTGGGCAAGCCTTTCGCGTGGTTAACTGCACGCTGACAGCAGGGTTGTACTCGTACACCAATGCCTCCTGGAGCCAACCACCCTCGTCTGACCATCACAGTCCGCGAGAAGACCTGAAGACAGATCACGTGCAAACCACGTGACCACGCCACAAAGAGGCACTTTCATCTGTGACGTCGACGACAAAACTGCCACGACCCTGCACCGTACCCACACCTCCATGGCAAGTTCTCCACCCACTCAACACCCTATCCCATCAAAACATGCGCGCAAGTTCTCACACGCCCTTTCTCTAGCGTCACAGGCGCACGTTAGTTCACTCAAGTGAGAACAGCTCATTTCCAGCCCGGAGCTTTTCGCAGAAGTGTCGCCATAACTCGCGGTGGACGCCCTGATCCGCCGGTCCGCCGGGCCAGCCGAGCGCACGTAAAGACGCCGCGTCCCGTCCCCTCCGCAGGTGGGCGTGCGTAAATCAGTCGTCATGGCTCCTCACCATGGTAACTACACAACAACGAGTCGAGTCTCATTTGCACAACAAGCAGATTGAGTTTCGCTCTGGTATTTTTTTGAAGATAATTTTCCGCTGACCGTGAGTGTTTGAAACTTCAGGCCCAACAAGCAGACTGTGGGTGAGAACTCCATCACAGGAAAGGAGACAGGGCCTCAACACAAGAGTTGCCACTGTTATTTTGCTCTTGATGTGTTGCCGTATCCACCCGTGTACAGGACGCACCTTTTTGTCCCAAAATGAGCACCAAAAGTAGGGGGTGCATCTTATACATGAGTGAGTCAGATATTTCTGTGTGACCTTGACACCAGTAAAATCAAGGCAAAAGTTGGAGTGCGTCTCGTGCACGGGTGTGAGTTTTGCACGGGTGAACACGGTCGTCTCCACCGAACGTGCAGCCCGCTGGCCGTGTCCGCGCGGTGTGAGACGGAACTCCCCGCAGCGCCGCGCCATCTCGCTCCACCTGTCAATCTCCCGTCTCCAGGATCCATCCAACTTTTTCAGCCTCGTCCTAATGATTGCGAGTCACCTTCACTTTTTTTCCTGGATCGATACGCATCTATCCAGCTCGAGTTACCTCTGCGCGCGGTGCTGCAGCGGGGACCAGACGAACCCGACCCCCGGTGGTGCAGCGGGGACCAGACGAATCCGACCCCCGGTGGTGCGGCTGGGACCAGGCGAACCCGACCCCCGGTGGTGCGGCGGGGACCAGGCGAACCCGACCCCCGGTGGTGCGGCGGGGACCAGGTGAATCCGACCCCCGGTGGTGCGGCGGGGACCAGGCGAACCCGACCCTGGTGTAGCGGGGACCAGGCGAACTCGACCCTGGTGTAGCGGGGACCAGGCGAACCCGACCCTGGTGTAGCGGGGACCAGGCGAACCCGACCCCCGGTGCAACGAAATGGTCAGACAACGAAACCCGGAGGCACTGCGCGAGGGCACCAAGGCTGTACCCAAGGTCAGACAGGTCTGACTGCAGGCTCTTTACCCCTCACCTCGTGCTTCCTCATTTCAACTCACATTCCTGGTTTTAGTTGGCACAGGCCACTCAGGTCTTGATGAGTATCCGACCATTTCAGGTGAGAACTGAATTGATGGGGCACCTGATTTTGGGTGCGTGGCCACTCCGTTACACCTGCCCCCTCACACGTCAGCAGGTCTCCTGATTTCGGGTGTGTGGCCACTCCGTTACACCTGCCCCCTCACACATCAGCAGGTCTCCTGATTTCGGGTGTGTGGCCACTCGGTTACACCTGCTCCCTCACACATCAGCAGTGTTTACACACAGCGTCGCGATTACACGTACACTAATGTTTCCGCTGCTCTCGACCAATCAGAGGCGCGACACGGAATCGCTCTCAGTCCGTATTAAACGGACCCAGCGACTTCCGTCCCTCGAGAAGAGACGCCGTCAAAAATACATGAGGCCGACAGCGACTCAAGGCGAAATTTATTCCGCCCCTCTTTGTTCCTCTGCAGGGGCGGGAGTTTTTTTTTTAGGCGACACAGGAAATCAATCGATCAATACCTTTCAAATCAGCAGGGAAAAAAAGTGACTTGCAGGCCTTTGTTGGGAGTGGGACTCGAGATGAAGATTACGAGTTTTTTTTGTCAAAAGGTCCTGGAAAACACCTCTCTGCACGCGCTCTCTGTTGCCGTTCTTCCCGACGTTGTGCTGAACGCGGAACGTCGCACAGAAGCAGGTTTTCTGCCCCCAATCCACACCGCGTACACCAGCGCACGATGCACCCACTTTTATGACTTTCCACACCCAAATGGGGTTGAAACCCATTTGCAATTACAGTGGCCTATGGAATTTCAAGTATGAACACAACTACTCACTGCCCATTTACTTTGCCTTTCTTGTGCATGATACCTATTTTTGGTACGCTGTGACCTTGGTGTGCATTGTGCAGATGTGCTTGGTGTGGATTGGGGATGAAGATTGCACGGTGGACCAACTCAGAATCAAGGTGCGGAGGGCGCGAGTCTCTTTGCTCGGAGCCCACCTCAAACCTTTGAAACGAAAGGCCATGTCAAAAATTGTCTGCCAAAAATGGATAAATTCGTCTCTTTTTTGGAGCAGCTAAATCAAGTTTTTTTCAAGTTGTTTGAAGTTGTTTGAAGAAGAAGTTGTTTCGAGCAGACTTCATCCCAGGCACCTGAAACGGCCTCAGTCGAGTCTTTGCTGTTTGTGAGGTTCCACCCACGGCCTCAGCGACGCGAGTGTTTTCTCGCCTGCCCCCCCCCCGTCTCTCTCCATCTTCTCCAGTCAAGGGAAACATCAACAGCTGCTGCGTCCCTGGAGCGTCCCGGGGGCAACGAACCAGCCGGACTGAAGTCAATGCAGCGCCCCGGCCGCTCCGGGGTCCGGGCTGCAGACTCCTCAGCGACGCGCACGTGTCATCAGCGGGTCCACCGTGGGATAGGGAGAGGCATGGGGACCCGGTGCAACGAAATGGCCAGGCACCCCTAATTTTGACACCAGTGTTTGGCCAATTCAGGTGGGAGCCTGAAATTGCCAGACATGTGTCTCCCCATTTCAGTTTGGGGGTGAAATGGCTCAGCACCGTTGCCTTGTGTACTTGGAGATGATTTCAAGTACGGTCAACTGAAATGGCCAGACACCCATGCCTCATCATTTGAGGTGTTTGGCCATTTCGTTACACCGGTCTCCCTGGTGTCCACTTGACTTGTTACCCTTTCAGGTGCAGACACAAAATGTCATGTTTCATTTGCTGCAGTTCTTGTAGTTGACTCGCGATACTTGAAGGTACATGCAGACCGAGCCACACAATCCCGGAACCGCCAGAGTGTGTCAACCAGTATGGAAACTGTGCCCAACCCACATGGGCGCCACACTGTACCCAGCCTGGGCAGGCCCCACTCCACCACACCCAGCCCCGACAGCCCCCCCCCGACCGAATCCACACCAAGCCCTGCTTACTGACATCAAATTGGAGACTGAAATGTTCCGTCGAGCGCGCAACACTCGACCGCAGCCCCCTCGGCGGACGTGGTCTGCACACAGCCTCCTGAACGCGCAGGCCGAGGAGAGGCACCTGCATGAGACGCTCGCCCTGCGCGGAGGCGTTTACTCCCCGCCTCATCACCGCCCGAGCCTGCAGGGCGCGGCTGTTGTACCGCCCGCGGAGTCCCCGAGCAAATTAGTCCCCATTTCCGCGCAATAATTCCACTTCCGCTGCAGCAGATTCTCCCGCCAAACTGCTCCACGCAGATTGTCACGAACTGCTTTTTCACTTTGGGTTGGAGGCGCTCGGTGCTGAAACTTTTTGAAAAGTTGTTGTTGGCGTCAGACGCAGAGCGATGACGCAGACGCAGAATGATGACGCTGTTGCGCGTCTTGACGACGCATCTCTCATTGCGTCATTGCGTCCATCTCACAAATCGCGCACACAACAACGATGTCGCACGAAAATTTACAACGTTTGTTTTGTCAGCTTCGGAGCTTGACCCACGTGACCATGTGAGTGTGAACTGACCTTCCCTGACGCACCGGTCCCAGCGTCGCCCCGGGTGCAGCGCAGACCACGACTCAACACACACTCCCAGGCACCAGATTCTGATGGCTTTGGATGAGGGAGGGAGGGATCCAGGGGAGCACTGACTCTGACTGGAGCTGGAGTGTCCAGAACTGTGGTGGGGTGGGGATACCATGTCCAGAATAGGCTGAGACAAACGTAGATCCAGGAGGGGCACGAGAACGTGGAATCCAGAATGGAGTCAGGGAGCGAAACGCCACAATGCCAATGCAATTGTCACCCCTTGGACAATGCACTTCAGTCGCCGGGCGGGGCCGGGGCTGAGAACCTTCAACCCCGTCCAGATCCCCCGTTATCGCTCAGATGCTCCATTATCGCCCCATTAATCCGGAGAGCGAGTCATTAGCCGAACGTATGATGTCTGCGGCAGATGACTCGACGCGCCCGACGGGCATCCATTACCGTCGGGTGACAAAGGCGGCGTCGCCCCTGACGAACGCGCCGGCCTTGAGGAAATTGCAATTTAGATTTGCGGGTCTGAAGGCGTCGCCAGCTGGGCGGGCGCGGTGAGTGCGAGTGCGGCAGTGGTAGCGGTCACAGCGAGTACGGCGCAGTGGCGGGTGCGGCAAGGACAGTGGCCGTGGTGGCAGTGGCGCGCATGGCAAGTGAGGCAGTGGTGGGTCACAGTTGCAATGGTGGTGGGGGCAGCTGTGGTGGCAGTAAATGCGGTTGTGGCAGCAGTGGTAAGCGAAGTGGCAGTGAGTTTGGCAGTGGGTACGATGGCGGCGGCGAAGGTCGTGGTGGCGGTGGCGGCGACGGCAAAGGGCCTGCCGGCACAAACCCGAACACAAGGCAAAACCTCGTTCTCTCTCTCCCCCTCTCGTACCATTTCCAACACAATGCAACCAACGCTCGTGACATTTCAATGCAAATGGACTGGCGCATTTGCAACATCTCACACAACAAAAGCCTGGGGGCCTGAGGCCTCACTGCGCAGAGATGCAGCAGCTCATGTCATGTCGAGTTCTTCTGCATTGTCCGCGAAACGCGACTGAAAGCCGCGCACGCCACGCCTTCCGGGGATGGCACGTAATTGGTCACTTAGTGCAACTGTTCCACGGGGTTTTGACGTAATGAGACGACGGTCGCTGTTATTTTCTGCCATTAAGCCAAGAATAATGACAGAGACATCAATAAACTCGTCGCCCGGTGCCACGGCGCGGAGAGGGACAAATAGACCGGGTCGCGCCGATTGCGTCGTGCGCAGGACACGACGGCGTCTGAGACGCGACTCTGACCTGATCTGACCTCGTGTTTCAGGGTGAGACCTTCACCCATTGTAGACTGGGGATTTTCACACTTGTGACGTGGCGTCACACTTCTGACGCGACGCCAGACACGGACTGGACCCTATTTCTGAGACGTCATGTTAAATTTGATGCCTGCGTGTCAAAATATTTACGCCAGCGTCAAATAATCTGACGCCGCCCTGTCTGTGTCAATACCCCTACTTGAACAGCAAAGTTCTCTCTTGCAACTGTCATGGCTCAGCCTTGAGTCACATCGCTCAGGACTTGGACGGATTCCACCCTAAATGGAGAGTAAATGGCATCCGAAGCTGTTGACAATCCATAACCGTCGTGCAACAGACACGAAGCGGATATCCTGGGCGGAGGAGAATCATCGAATCCGCATGCAGAGCGCAGGGGAATGACGCTCTTATCAATATTTGGCTCATCCAACACGTAGTGATGACGTATGCCTTCTGTCAAACGACACAAAACACCGCTGCGTTTGGCAAAACTCCATCAACGAGATTTTTGGATCACGGCACTTTACAGAGACCTTTCTGCACCTTCTTTTCCTCCTGGAAAAGATTTCGTGCACAGGCCTGTGAGAGCTGTTCAGAATGATTTCATTCCCTGCCCGCTCCTTTCCCTTCTCAAACTCACACAAGAAAACACAGCGCCTCCAGGTTCGGTGTGTTGACTCACACCCAGCTGTTTGCTTTTCCTCGGTCTTCAGGGTCACCGCACATCCCCCCGCGCCGCCCCCCCCCCCCACGCAAACATCTGCACCGCGGATCAAAGTCACCGGGCGCAGCGCCAGGCGCAAAAAGAGCGAATCACAGCGACAACGTTTGTGTTGAGTTTCCGCCGCGATGCCTGCCGCGTCTTCTGAAGAAAGTGGAGGCGGTTGGTTTTTGTCGAGTGTGTAAACGATCGCAGAGAAAGAGGCTCTTCATCAAGACTCAACCGACGGGGAATTCGCTTTTTCATACTCAGCACCAGTGCAGATTGTTTTGAGACTGCGAGATGGTTTCTGTTCAAAATTGTTTGATCGTGATCGTGACAAAATTTTGGAAGAACTTTGCTGAAGCAACGCCGTCGCACCCAAAAGGGACGTCAACATCAGTGCGAACGCGTTCGTGTCCCGATGGTGACGTCACACCCCCGACGCCAAACATGACGTGAAGAAACAGGCGAAACACAGACTCCATTTTCACACAACGAATCTGCTTTCTGCTTGTTCAGCTTTTCTCAACAAAGCACGCGGTGAGCTCACAAAAGCCTCGGCGCACGGAAAGCGTCGGAGCGATGAACCCGTCACAACAATGAACCGGTCACAACGCTGAACCCGTCACAACAATAGGGAGGTTCAGTTGCAAAACGCCGCATCCCACGGATCTGTGTGAAACACGCGTTTTCACGTAGAAAACAACTTTTCCACACGTCAAAATAAGTCTTTTTGAAAGTACAATTGCCAAATAATTTTTCAATATCTGATAAAATCAGATGATCAGCCAACCATTGGAAACATTTGGCAAACAAACTAAAATCTAAGGTATTCCGCAAGGGCTGAAAAGTGGGTATGTTTGGGACACATTTTTCAAAACACGTGACAAATAACATGGCAACCCTCAAAACGCGGCGTCACACGTAAAAGAAACAGCCAAAATTACCTCCGCACGTGTTGTAACTAAACCTCCCTGATGAACCCGTCACAACGCTGAACCCGTCACAACGCGCGACTTAGCGACTTCAATAAGACGCCGCTGTCGTTTGACCCTCGGTGATCCATGCGTCCCCCGGGCGTCCCACAATCTGACGCCGTGTCACGGAAAACCTTCTCCACATCAAAAGGCGCCGCTCGAGGAACCGCGGCTCCTGATTTGAATGTTAAAACCCGCGGAGGAGGAAGTGCGCTCGAGGTGAAGTGTGGAGCGTGGAGCCTATTGGTGAGGACCGGTACAGGCGAAGCAATTTTTGCTCTTTGAGTTGACGCCGCTGCAAACTTGCCTTTCTGCAGAACCAAACTGCAGTGTGACGATTAAAAAGTGCTGCTTCCGAAAGCCTTCGCTCGCCTTCACGAATGTGGACTGACTTGACCCGTTGAACTGAATTCATGACTTTGGAACAACGTTACGGGGTGCAGGCCGGTAATGGGCCCGCTTGCTGGGTGTGCCCGGGACAGGCGAATTCACACAAGACACATAGTGACTTGAATTTCCAGCAGTGCACCGATTGACACACGTGACCCAGGGGCGTGGCGTCTTCGTCGCGTCATGGGATGAAACCCACCGTTCAACAGACGTTGCGAGGGTCCGGACCCACTGCAACACACCGTGCGATGCGCGCGCGCCTCAACGCACTGCACGTGTACCCAGGGGCGTCGTGTCGTCGCGTCGTTTGCGTCGCGTCGTTTGTGAGACGAAACCACGTTAACCACAATGGAGGTTTGGTTGCAACTCGTGTAACATCCACGTGCCATAAATTTCAGGCTGGAAATCAGTTTCACTTTGTTTGAAAATGTACACACCAGTTTCAAATTATCAGTTTTAAAACTCCCTTCACAAACAGTATCTATTCCCCAACAAAATTAGTCTTTTCAAGAAAAATAGGGAAACATGAAAGCAGGCTATTTATTGCTAAAAAGGGAAGAAACTTTTGCACAGATTTTCCAGGGTGAAATGCCACGATGCACGTCACACGTGGCGTCTTGCAAGTAAACCTCCCTACAACGTGCGCCGTCGCTCCACGACGCGCTGCACGCCGTCGCTCCACGACGCAGTCCGGGGCTCCACCCGACCGACCGACCCGGGCCCCGAGCAGAATTGATCTCACTTCTCCACCAACACTTGACACATGGGAAATCAGCGCCATTTTGACGGTCAATAAATCATCGCGTTTCAATGGAGAACTTCAGGTTCAGCCTTTACTATTTTTTTGCAGCAGGTTTGGAGGTCACCTTGCTCTGCATGAAAATCCAAAACCAACAACTCGCTGAAAGATCCCGAGATGCAGCTTCTTCTCTTTTTGTTACAATCCGCGTTGAGAGTGGATCCTGTGATCATGACTCACAACTCGGACGCCGTTTCGGCTTTGTGTGTGTGTGTGTGTGTGTGTGTGTGTGTGTGCGTGCATGTGCGTGCGTGTTGAAAACTGACACCTCTTTGTGTTTTCATCCCGTGCACACAGAGCCCGATCTTACCTCGCGTGATCATCCAGTGTCGCATTGTCCTTGTGTGTGTGTGTGTGTGCGTGTGTGTGTGTGTGCGTGTGTGTGTGTGCGTGTGTGTGTGTGTGTGCGTGTGTGTGCGCACAAGACTCGGTCTCAACAGCTTTCAAGTTGCCGCAACTCAACTTGTCACACCTACGAAATGTTCTCTCCGAACTGATGTTCACCGCGAACGATTGCCGACACATACCTGTGCAGAAACGTAGATCTACCCGTGCCAAGCGCCTCCAATGATCAAGAAGGATTCTTACCTGAAAATACAGAAGGAAATGACTGGTGAGTGTGGGAAAAAAACTCACGAAGAGAAACTTGGGAAAACACAAATGGCCAGACCTGGGTCATATCTCTCAGTGCAATCAGTCAAGGCTCTGAGTGACAGGTGCCAAATGATCACAATGTGCACACACTGACCAGACACCAGGATCTCGTGGTTTCTGGGGTCTGGCCATTTCATTTCATTTCACCGCAAACAACAGAAACACTCCGCCACTCTTTTCTTTATCTTCGGTCCGAAACTAAAGAAAGGCATAGATCTGTGGGCCTCCGCCTCCGCCTCAGCCTCAGCTTCCCTCAGTAACATGGGCCTGGCGCTGTAACCAATTTGTGCGGCCTGTACGACATATTTCAAACTGCCCCATAGGAAAACTCCCCCCACCCAAACGGAATACAAAACCAGCCGAGGACACGGGAGCGTGAATAACAATGTATCCAAAGAGTGCTTTTCACAAACAGGACGAGAGTTTCGTCCCAGCTCCGGGGTGAGGCGAACAATCCATTAAACTTTGGAGGCTCGGAGTGCATTTTAAGTGACAGATATGAGAAAAGGCATCCGTAGGACTTCCTGACTCCAGCAGCAGCATTGAGCACACACGCTGCAGCGTGAGGAAGGAAGGAAGGAAGTCTGCAGGAGTGAAATGTTTTTCTACGTGCGGGACGTTCTGTACACATCACTACACGGGACGCACGCGGGAGTGAAGGTGCTCACGTGGTTCACGTGTTCAGCCTCACTCTGGTGTACACGTGGTTCACGTGTTCAGCCTCACTCTGGTGT
>JAAUXT010010660.1_pt1 | contig 16034 bp, 18 predicted proteins | sample 7278171 | NCBI WGS metagenome assembly JAAUXT01 (sample SAMN14350112, study PRJNA611818) | marine sediment metagenome | isolation source: surface marine sediment (1.8m) | place: French Polynesia: Moorea | collected 2018-08 | reverse complement strand
CACAAACATGCTTGAACTTGTGCCACATCATTCTGTACGAGAAGTGGGTTCCCAAACATGAAGATTGCTTGTGGGACATCGCACAACTTGCTCTTGACTGCGTCTCGAGCGTGTTCTGCGATCTCCCACTCGCAATCCTTATGCGTTCGGGAACCCTTACCGAGAGAACAGCCAGGTTCTCAGTGTGTCTGCGCCTGGGAAAGGCAACACGAACTTCTTGTGGTGGCAAATTGTAGCCTGTCGCTGGGTGTCTCGAAATCGGGGGAGGTTAATTGACTGGGCCAAGTCAGTCCTGTTACAGACGCCCGGAGTTGACTTGGGTCCAGAGCACGCGACCTCGGACGGCTGGGCGAGCTCTTTCGGGAGTCTGCAGGTCGACGCGGACAAAGCGTCGAGTGAATGTTTGTGTTGTTGCTCGTTTCAGACGCTGTCGGTGCTGAACCCGATGAAGACGCCGGACGCCGCCATCATGCAGGACACGGACCTGGCCGGGCCGCTCGTCTTCTGCCTCATGTTCGGCGGGTCCCTCCTGCTGGTCAGTGCGCTACAAGCCCGGTGACAAGCCAGCCGCGGCTTTGGTCTGAAACTTTTGGACTTTAGCTGGGAGGGTGCCAGTGATTTCTCGACAAGAACAGGTCTGAATTGGAAACGTTGACTGGCCACACCATGTTCACTGTACATGTTGCTGTCGTGTAACGATTTGCTGCAAAATGAGTTCAATGTCACCATTATCCTCCAGTGCTAATAGTTTCCTCCAACAATAAATTTCGCACGTGTGAGTATGTTCCATGCATTGTGTGCTTGTAAAAAATTAATGCCTGAAGTCATTACTGAAAAAGTGGGTTGTAAATTTGTCAGATGTCGCATGATTGATCTTGTGGAGGACAGGATACAAAGCTCTTGCAATGATCAGATCGGTCTCAACACAAATGCTTTATGGATCAAATGTTTGGATGAAAAATGTTCACCGTGTTCTATACGTCCATGCAGGTCAAACTTCACGAGGAGGAAAAAGAATTCTTGACCAGCACTTGATTTACTTCTTCAGCAATTCATATTTCAGACGGGGAAAGTGCACTTCGGCTACATTTATGGGCTCGGAGTGGTGGGCTGCCTGGCGATGTACTCACTACTCAACCTGATGAGCATGACGGGTGTCTCATCAAGTTGTGTGGTCAGTGTGCTCGGCTACTGCCTCCTGCCCATGGTCATCCTGTCCGGCATCTCAATTCTCATCTCACTCCAGTAAGTCTCGACATTTCTTCGCAAACCTTCACCTTGTTTGGAAAAGAATCAGTTGAATTGAACATGCATGATTTTAAATTCTTATCGCAAGGTGCGTGTACGTCAATGCTCTGACGCACGAGTTGCTGTACTTGCATGTCACAACGTCTCTGGTCACCTCAAGAAGATGACTGTTGTGTTGCCCCCCCCCCCAAAAAAAAATGGCCAAAGCGACCATAATCAGTTGTCACAGTAAAGACACCAAAGTTTGGCTTGGGTCCGATGTGCTGTCAGAGCCAGGTTGCGCCACGGAAAACTGATGTCGGGTGAAACTTGAAAACTCGAAGGTGAAACTCAACAGTCGATTGCACGAACAGTCGCTTGAAATTCGATTGGAATGTTTTCAGTCTTTAGTCCGTAAATCTGGTGTAGAATGGCATGCTTTGTAATTCGGTTCTTGTGGAATGGAGCCCGCTTTGTTGTCTGATCATGTTCCCCTTTGAGCCGCGACACACCCATTAGCGGGTGGTAGTGGCATATTTCCGCCACGGAAGTATACGCAATATCACCCGCAGTGTCGCAGCTGTGTTGCAGTTCAGTTCATCCTGTCTGACTTGTTGTTCGAACGATTTTTTTGTTCGTGAACAAATTTTCAGTGAGACAACGCTGTTACTCGAAAAACAAAGAAGAGTGAAGAAAAACGCGTTTCTTTCAAAAACCAAACAGACCCACACACCAGCACCATGCAAGATGAAAATGGACAGGGGTGTGTGGGCTGTACTATGCACTGTCCAAAACGAACACAGTTGAGTGTGAACTATGCACCACGGGAAGGTCGGGTCAACTGAATCGAGCGCCGTCAAAGAAAGCCCTCGTTAAAACAAGGTTGGTGTTGTGTTGCAGGGGAATACTCGGCGTAATTCTGACGGCGGTGGCGGTGTTCTGGTGCAGCCTGTCGGCGTCGAAGCTGTTCGTGACGGCGCTGGCGATGGACGCGCAGCAGCTGCTCGTCGCATACCCGTGCGCGCTCGTCTACGGCGTCTTTGCGCTCCTCACCGTCTTCTGACGCGCGTGCACACGCGCACTGTTGCCAGACTTCGGAGCGAGACCCCGCGATTTGTTGAAGGCGCAATTAGTTCTTCTTTTGACTTCGTATCTCTGAGAAAAGAACACAACAGAAAAACAGAAAACTATTAGTAATGGGTCCGTGAATGGTTTTCGTGATCAGCGTTTGCATGCTATACGTACAAGTATTGGCAAACGTGAGGATCAGCTGTGGAGACAGAAGTGGTTGACTGTGAAAGATATAACTGGCTCTGCAAATGCCAAGCTCAGTCAAAACGTATTGTTCCTCACGTGTCCACCGTCATGTCATGAAAGGTTGTTGGCATCTGCAGACTGTTTCCGGCTGCAGAAAATATTCGTTGTGTCAGAACATTGTGTGGTGTTGACATGAAACAACATGTATGTATTTTCCGTGGCGTGTCAATAAAGAGAAAAAATAACTTGTGCTCGTACACGAAGTCGTTCACCACCGTTTCCTTGCAAAGGAGCAAGACTTGCCAGAACGATAGGGACATGTCCAGCCAGTGCCTTTGTGCTAAGTGCTGCGAACTTTCAATCTCCAAAGTTGCCCGGGAGCGGGCAAACTTCAAATAGCAGTGAAAATGTCAAACTGCTGTTGGATGAACAATTTGATCAGTGCCTTTCTCAAGAGATCGCCACAGGTAGTTGTCTGCCTGCATCCTTGGCACATTTCATCATCTATGGAAAAGCCATTCCTCCAAATCTGATTTGAGGGTATTTCGTTACATACAAATCGATTTTGGATGAGCTCAAATGGACCGTTAAAGATTCAAGTTCTGTAGCTTCCTTTGCTTATCACGCTGAATCGCGGTCGATTTGCTTTTGCAAACAGCTTCGCTTTGTTGTGATTTATCGCGTTCATTAACAGCGATGACGATGTTGTGTAGTAAGTTGATTTGAGAACATGATTGATTTTAATTCCAAGTTGAACAAAACAGAATTAATTCAGAGAAACTGGTTTGAGGCGTCAACTGCTGAAGACAGAGTTGCGTCAGCCAGTCCTGCGGATAAAAATTCAGGACACATATTGCCATCAGTGAAAAAAGCAGCGGCACAATCTAATTTAGAACGTTTGATTGCTTGCAGCGAAACCTTCACAGATTCGCAATGAATGACAGAGAGTTCTTTCCGCACTGCAAATAGCAGAATAACCAAATCGCGGTGTCACCCTTGGCACGAAACGCACCTTGGGAGCAAGATTCAAATCGAAGTTGAATGTCAGGGCAAGCGGAAGTTTAGAGTTTTCTTCTTCGACGCCCCACAAAAGAAATTCCCTGTGATTTCTGCCTTCAGAGGTTAGAGGCACAATCTTCTTTTTCGTTCAATTTGCTGGGCAGAGTTCTCAAGCTTCAAAGGCTTGCTTTCGTTCAGGGTGTGCCGTGTGGTTTACATTTCGATTCCAGCCTTGCCTGCAACATATGCAACTGATGTACGCGTGCAAATCGACGGACACGGTGTCCAGCAAACATTCTGGTTGTGTCAGTTCTGTCGGGAGCGCTGTGTTGACTTTGTACGAGTCTTTTTGTTTTGGGAAGTGCGCGCAGCGGCAAGAGGGCAATGCTGATTGCGCAAAGGGAAGCAGCTGATGAGCAGGACATGGCTTTGGGCAATCAACCCGCCAGCCCCCACATGGGCACACGAATAAAACTGTGCTTTGAGTGTATCAAATGGAGTGCTTGTTTGCAGAGAAGTGCAGAGTCCTCCTGCCACGGCAGTCACACGTCACTTTGCCTCCAGTGCTCGAAGCTTGTGGGTGGAAACTGGTCGTGTCACGAGATTGCAGTCTCTTCGGTGCGCCTCAAGTGACGCGAAATTTAGAGGAGTGAATATTGTGCGGAATGCATAGAAAACGAAATCCACTCAGAAATCTCTCAAGGCTTCGTTGATTAGATTCATCAAGGAATTTTCTCAAAGCTTTGCATTGAGCACCTTACACGCCGCTTCACAAAGACACATCCGCGATTTATTGTACAGACGGAAGATAATGACTTAACCGAGGGCTGTATCGTACTTGACCTTGCAGCTTTGCAGGAGCGGAATGTGTCCATGATGTAAGAGGCTGGCCCACTCTGAGGAAGCGGTGATTAGCCTAATTGGCACGCAACTCATTAGATCGCCCTCCCTTGTGCTCCTCTTCGGACTGAATGACCATAAAGCGAGGTCACTCAATGGATGGGCCGTGTTGAAACTTCAGCTTCACTTGGTCTCATTATCTCGCATGCACAGCAGAGCGGTGGAATGGACGTCGACATCTGCAGCCGCCGTCTCGCAATCAGAGGTTTCCGAAAACTTTTTGGCACTTTGAAAAACAACTTGGGCGTGAGAAACTTGTTCCTGGTTGATGTCTGGGCCACACCCGATCCCTGAGTTGCCTTTTGCGGCAGAAAGTGCGAAAGTCATTCCCAGCAATTAGTTTCATAAATCGTTTTGATGATGAAAAAACAAGGTATTGAATTTCACATGAAATGCGCTGATACAAAAAAAAAAAACGAGCCAATATTGATCTGGCAACAGGGTCGGATCTGGGAGTTCGACGATATAATCTTGTCATTCCCCTCGGGCGATACGGAGACTAAGTGCGAACACAGTCGTTTGCATCTGGTTTACGATCAAGTCCTGTTGCATGTCGCCTTTGTTGTCTTGCTGCTCGTCGCACAATGAAGTCGTTTCGGGGCAGCCGCCCCTCCAGCCCAGAAGTCCCCATGAAACCTTCAGCCGCTGTCGCGGAAATCCATGCCTCGACCCTTCAGTAAAAAGGGCATAAATCACAAGTTGCAATGGGCATATCACGACCTTGTCTGTTATTAGGGATGAAAATGTACATTTGAAGATCCCTTGATTGTGCCAGGTCCGCAATTTCTTGCAGTAAAAATTGTAGTAATTGTCATTGTCACGAACTTGTGTGAGGTCGTGATCCTACAAAGCAATGGTGGATGAGCAAGTTGGCTTGTCTCACTTCGGACTGCAGGGCGAATTCTTGGACAATTCAGACCCATTCTTGTCGCTTAATTTCATACATCATGCAAGCGTGTGTGCCGTGCACAAACGGAAACAGACACGGGAATGTAGAAACTTTTTTTCTTTGCTTAGCATGTGTGGTTGTGAGGCATTCTGATGTCAAAAGATGGGAATGCAAAAGCAGCTTTCAGACCTCCAGTACAGCTGTGGATGTAACATCGGAAACCATGATTGGATTTCGGCCTTCCTGCTGTCCGAGATAACAACCTAATAAGGAAGCAAATCTGGTTTGTAGTTCTGCCTTGAGTGGTATCGGATTGTGCCCCAGAACTTTGTCGACTTTGTTTTCCGCCATCGCTTTGACTGCTTCCGTCGTGTCGCTCTGCCACGGTGGTCTTTTTCCTTGCAGTTGTTGCGATGCTGACATTGTGAGGTACCGGTGATATTCGAATGTTGAATGCATGAAGTTGCCTTCTGTACAATTTGAATGTGCAACACCAATACGTTGCACCACTATTTCCAGGCGTTGGCAAACACAGAAACAGTAATTTTGTCAGTCTTAATTTCCTCCTCAAAATCGTTTTGATGAAGCACGACAAATGTCTTGGAAGACAAATGTCAGGTGAAGGACTTTTGGGCCTTGTCGACGCCCACTTTTCTTTTCTGAAGGTTCGTAAAATTTTCTGAGACACGCCTCGCGCTGAATGAAGTGTTGTGGGTTTCTTGCAGAAAACACGAATTTCGGAAAGGTGCATGGGCGAAAGTTTGCCTTGTGATTCACTTGGGCTCTTCGACTTCGTGATGATGAGGTGCTCGTGTCATGCTCCAGGTTGGCGCAATCGGATTCACCATTCCGAACAAGTCGACGCAACAGATTAAACCAGAAAAATAATAACTTCGCAATTCATCAGTGTCAGGTTGAGTCAGTTTCTGTTGAAGCGGATCGTTGAGTTGGAAACGTTCAGAAGTCGGTCCATTAGTGGCTGAATGGATGATTTAGGAGTCGCTGCGGTTGAGCTGTTGGCAGATAACACAGGATGCAGATGCTTCGCTCCGTCTCCGTCTCCCCCATTCAACCTGCCCATTACGAAAGGACGAGGTCCCCCGCAGCTGGACGGGAAGTTTCAAAGGTTACCGTCCATTCAAGAGGAATACGACGGTCAAAGGTTTGTCGACGCGATTGGTCAAAAATGAGACGAGCTGAGCATCTGTATCTGCGACTCCTTTTCCTGTGGAGACGGACCGTATTGTCGTTCTGTGTGTGAAAATCAGAAGAGTCGTGCAAATTGTGTTCTTGTGATGCAATTACATTGGGGGTAGAATTAACACTCGCTTTGGGAAGCAAGATTCTTGATAAATTGGTCTGATTAGTGGATCCCTTGGCACCCCGAAAAACAGAGGCGGCAATCTTTCATCGTGTATATGGCTCGATCCTTCTTTGTCCCAAGCTTTTGGAAGAGAGAGGAGAAGCACGTTTGGAGATGAGTCGTATTTGATCTTTCAGCCCAAAGTCATGTCTGATTGTGGTTCCAAAAACGATAGACTTTAATGAAAGCAATTTTCACATTCGTGACATTGGCTGTTTGAAAAGTGATCAACTGCTTTGCGCGTATTTGAACATGATGTCATTGTCACCCGGTCTGCAAAAAACTGTTCATATTTACATTTCTCACAATCGAGACAAATGCTCTTGCGATGGGAAGAGACTCTTGAGTCTCCAACGCGTCCGTTCACAAGACGGAACAGTGAACTGAGAATCAAAGAGGTTTCATGGTTGGCACAAAACGAACACGCGCGCAGATTTTGATCAAACCATTAAAAATAATTGAATCTGACCTCGCTTTTCCCCAGGTTAACTTTCTGCCGAAATTCCTGTTCTCGCAATAATGAGCACGAACGATTTTTGCACCGAGCACAGCGCACAAATTGGAAAACCGATAAAGATCAACGGCCCCAGTGTATCGTGAGTGTCAGCTGTTTTGTTCAGCACTGGAGGTGTGTGGTTCTGCTGTCCTCCCAATAGCGCCCAACTCTGTGCTGGAGGTAGGCTCGCGACAAGTTGGACATGGCCAGCTCTCTGTCCATCGCCGCTCCTTGCGAGTGCGCCTGGTTCGGCGGCAGATTCGCCGCTGCCAGTGCTGGGTTCGGATCCTGAAAGTCTCTCGCTGTGACGCTCTCGTAGATATAGTCAGGTGTCGTTTCATCAGTATCCGTAAAAAGTTGGTCAGGTTGGTGCGGGAGATCCTTGCTTTTCCCAGTTGACTGTCTCAGACTGGCTTCGACCACTGCACTTCCAGTGTTCTCGTCCTCGGACGCGCTTCGCAACTCTGACGGAGCAGTTCCAGGCTTTTCCTGCGTGTTTTCACTACCCATGTTGGCCGCACGTCTCGCTGCTAGGTAGTATTTGTCACCGTATTCACCGTTGGCTGTGGTCCAGAGTCGCTCCCAAACCAGTCGAGGTCTCTTGCCGGCGCTGCTACCTGGTCGGTAAAATTTTGCTTCATCTGGATGTAAAGTTTCCATGCTCAAGGGTGATGGCGGCTTTTGTGGTCTGACATTCATCCTGAACTTTCCAAAATCAGTCAAAAAGAGCACAAACTTTTGTCCTGTTGATAGAACAAATTGCACGTTGATCCCAAAGTGCGGATTTGATAACAGCCTTGCTGCGTGTTTATGCGTTCACCTGTGACTCGCAATGTGTGTACTTGACGCCATGAGATGTGTGGTAACTATGCAGCAGTAAACAGATCAAATGGCAACTTTTGTAAATCCCTCGCTCGCTCAATGCAAGATCCATATTCGCTCCAAATAGACCGCACTTCTTCTGATAAGATGCACCATTGATAACGATTCCAATAAAAGTGTCATCACTTGTGAAGAAGATTCGTTCAAACGCCCGTCAATGGACACACTTTTTTTTGCTTTATATTTATTGTCATGACTCTGAACACGAGAAACAAACGAATGGTCCCCACGGGAGACAAGGGTTTGCCTGCGCGAGCATTTCCGTACGGGAGACATGTTTCCTATTTAATGGCTCCGGATCAACCCAAACCGAGACCACGAAGGACAAAACACGCACATACTTGTGCTTGTTTCGGGCATGCACACAAAACGTTCAACCTACGCGCGCGCACCAAATCACCATGCCGAACTCTTCGACTTCGTGTTGTGCGTCGGCAAAGCGATGTGTGAACACAGGAATTGTTGGCTGTTCCCGATTGTTTGTTGTCCTCATGACGAAAATCCAAAAATTTCTCTGAGAAATACCAATCTAAATTCTGCACAACAAGAATGCGTTCTGCTGAACAGTGGGTACAAGACATCCAGCAGAACTGACACTAGAGTCCGCAGGGCGAAGGGCAGATGATCCCGTTCGTGCAAAGTCTGCGTTTGCACGCACTTGACAACAATTGCAAAGTCAGAAAGCTGAAATGAAACAGACGTCTTGCAGAAAACAGTGAAAATGAATCTCGCCTTCGCTTCTTGTTAAACCACCAGCCCCAAAACAAACATGTGATACCCAAAGCATCCCGCGAACGAAAAACACACGAAAGAGTTCCAACAAGAGTCCATGTCCTCTGATGCTCTTGGTCCAGCGCAGGTTCGGCGCAGATAAACTTCAGCAGACTTGTCCGCAGTTTTCTAGCACAATGACCAGTTCACTGTACATCCATGGTGAACCAGCAGTCCATCACAAGGTCCAAGTTCGTTGAAGAACTGAGGATTAGAACCAGTATTCAACGTGAAACAAGTGCGCTTCAGAGGCCCGTGCTTTCCATAATTCCCACAAAGTTTGTGCAAGGAAACGGTTCTGTTCTCGTCAGTGGTGCGTGTGCGAGACGACGAGCCAACTGATGATGAAGTAGAACAGGAAGATCGGATAGACGGCGAGCGCCTTGCGCCGCGGCGGCTGGCTGTCCGACAAGAACGCCGTCGACGCTGAAACAGACGAGCAAAGGACGGAATTGCAGGGTTGCTCATCCCCAATCCGCGTGCGATGGGAATGAAAACTGAAACGAAAAGAGGACGAATTCGTGGTTTCTGACACTCGAACTTACCGAACGTTGACCAGGCGAAGGCAAGCAATACGATGAAACATCTCACAACAAACAGGATTGTGGTCTGCGGCTGAGCGATGAGGACTAGTTTACAGATTATCAGTGCGACCGTCAGTGGCAGCACACAGTAGCCGAGCACACAGACGCTCTGAAAGAATGAGCTGAAAACGAAAGGTTCGAACGGTCAACATTCACCTCAGACAGACACGCTACCGCCTGAACTCCCACACAACAATTTCGACAGTGACACTCACATTGACCCGCCTAACAGTTTGATATTGACGGTGACAATGACTGCTCCGACCCAGTAGATGACGAACACTTCAGCGAACTGCGGACCGCCGTCGCTCACGTCGTTCAGCTTGACGGAAGAACCTTGCAGCATCCTGAAACGTCAGTGATTTTGAACGGACAGCTTGTCACCTCGCTGATTAGTTCCCTGAACACCCGTGGCTGCCTCTCGTAACTTGTTCGACCAGTCACACGGGCAGCTGCCGTGAGAAATACTCACATTGCCAAGAACACGCACAGGAACAGTGGTCCCCACAGGTCCCCTGCAAAGAAAGTTGGGCCGCACATCACGCATTTTCATCTGTACGACAGCTATGCGCGATGAAAAGTACCACACAGCCATGAACCTCGAATAAACACGGTTGTATCCAAACAGAGGATTGTCACTTCTCACATTCTTGAAGTAACGTTCTGCTCTGCCTGGGATAAAGCACGTGATAGAATTTCTTTCCGACGGCCTTGACATCTCTCATCTGAAATGTTCAAAGAACAACAGATCAAACAAGATGTGAAGATTCGCTGCACACACTCCGTGCTGGGGAACTACATTTTCCTCGAATTCACTTGATTTCGAGTGTCTTTCACAATTTCTTTCCGAGACGTCACTGACCACAGTGGCGCTGACGGGTTCATCGAGCGTGTTGAATCTGTCGTCCTCCTCTGCCGGCGCTCCCGGAACCGCGATGTCACCCTCCAGCGACAAGTCGCTCATCCGCGCAGACTGCAACCAACACACACGTCAGGTGGATCGTGCATTCAGCGCGAAATTCACGGAAGGAAACACCACGATCAGACCACTGCATGGCACGTTGCCTTTGTCTCTGACGCGCTTCATCAAGCAGATGACGAAAACGTAGCCGTCTGAGGAAAATCGGTTTCGAGGTCTGTCTTATCCACACATTGCAAACGACACCAACTGACAACACATTTTGCTGTTTGGTCGTGCACAACTGAAGCTCTTTCCATGCAATTTTCACCACGGTGCAGTTGGGTGAAGTAAGTTGGCTTGGCAAGACTGTCATGCAAGGAGTTTCGAAACAAAACCGGAATGTGAAAATAATCCCCCCGCCCCCCCCCCAAAAAAAAGACAGGGCATGCCTCAAATCTCGAACCATTGTTGTACATATCATGCACGATGGTCGAAACGTCGGATTTTTGCTCGGTGAGGGATTACACTTGCAACAATGCTCTGCATCCACATCGTATGTCAGATGTGTCGGACATCATTAGATGCCTGACCAAAACGTTTCGAGAGAAGCAGAACCGGAGTCTTTGCTCGTGACTGACAACAGCTACGTGTGCAAAAACTAAACTACACACTGAGAATCTTCAGAAACTTACTCCACTTCGGAGGATGTCACTGACATCCATCAAAGTCTCATCAGAGTCGTTGCGATATGCCTCCAAGAGGCGCTAAACGTAACAATGAAACTGTAATGTCACATTCGTTCACCCTGTGAATCTTCGAATGAACCAAGCGCTGTAGACTATTGAGCACACTGAATGAACGATATGCAGCTTCCGATCAGAGTCATACGTAGATCTATCTACTCCAGCAGGGAATCAACATCGTGGAGGACTGAAGGTCAGAGAGCTTTGGATCCGGCGGGTCTTGAGTGCCCACTGTGTGCAAAAACTGCAGACATTTGCGTGACACACGGTGGATTTCTGCCATTCGGAAACAATCAATTCAAGGCGACCATAAAATACTCAAATATCTCAATTATCGCCCTTCAACTGGGGTCTCTGGTTCCTACTGAAGCCAACAATATTCGATTTGAATGTTTAGTGAGTTTTTTGTGTTGTTATAGTCACCAAAACACATCACTTCATTGTCTAAAATCAGGTAAATACTGACATATTTGAATAAATTTTGTTACCTGTTCGTGAAATTCCACGTCAACCATGTTTACGGGATTCCTCAGTGAATGACGTCAGGTAGAGGGAATCCCCGATTTGAGGTGTCAACACGTGAAACGTTGAAAATTGTTTTTCTTGAGCATGGCAAGTGTCGGATCTGTTTGCACCACATCAGGAGTCTGTCGGATACTCTTTACAGTGTTGTGCTTGTTTCTGTCCAGTGAGATCAACTGCACAGAAGATGCGTCTGAAAAAGCTATCCTCACTTGTATCCTTTCGAAAGCGACAGTCCAGTGGACACAAGTTAGACAGCCGGTGAAAAACGTAGAAACCAAGCTTTGACAGGGTTGTTCGTGACATGCAAACTTTTCAAGGCTTTTGACCGAATCAAGCCAACACATACTGTGACATGCAAAACGTTGGATCACCCCGGGGGTGGAGACCATGCATGTGTGACATTTTCGCAACGTGTGCTGTCTTGCGACAGTATCGACCGGTGTGTGTGTGCAGTGCATCACGCTCTATTGATGCCCCCTGGGTGGGTGGGGGAGAGTCGGGGAGGAGGGCTTGAGCAGGGCAGGACGGCTTGGGCGGGGCAGGAGGGCTTGGGATGGGGGGGGGGGCAGAAAATCCAGCCGACCTTCCCTGTATCGCACAACCACTTGATTCTCTGCCCTGAAGGGGCATCGCACAAGTTTCACTGTGGTTTCAGCTGATTTTGTGACTCAGAGTGCCGTCCCCACCCTGAACACTAAACTTCGGCCTCAGCAGGGTCAGGACTCGAGGTGCCATTGGACCCCTCCCCCCACGGAAACAAAGTCCATTCGGACTTCAGCCAGGGGACTCTTGGTACTTTGGCAACCCCAACCCAACCTCCTGGAAACAAAATTCACTCAGGTTTCAGCCAAGGTCAGGACTGAGGGTGCCTTTGGAATTTTTCAGTTTTCTGCAGTGTGGGAACAAACAAGTGCAGGTTGGCCAGGGACTGTGTTCACACAACAACTGGAGAGTACAACGAAAACCAGTTGGTCAAATTGAAGTGCCTTGGGACCAAGGTGTTGGCGTGTCTGTATACCACATCCGGGCAACACCGGTGTCACATCTAAAGGCGATTCTCTCTGTCGATATGACATGACAATACATGCACGAGTTTCTTGACACACGGTCTCAGACAAGCGCCTGTTTCTGCAACGCCGAGCCCAGCATTTCGAAGCACTCGACTCCATCCTTCGTCTGGGTTCATACGAAAGGCAATACCAAATGATTTCCCTCCTTCTGGACAAACTCTTTCCGGTAACTGTGAATCTTTTCATTAGTAACTGCCCTTTTGCGTATACTGTTTCAAAGAGAATACATTTTGCCTGTTGATCGTCGACACAAGGCAGCGGGATGAAAGGAACTTCGTTCCAAACTGTTCGTTCTTCCTGACGAAAGCCGTACCCCATATGATTGCAGAACTGTACACAATTAAGTTGCTCTCACTTTTAGACGTTGACTGACGCAAAAATTCAGTTGATGGAAGCCGGCTTCCTGCCAGGAGATCCGTTTCCCACAGACGAGAACGTCAAAGAAGGTTGGTGCGGAACTCATACCGAAGTTGAGTGGTGAAGTGTGGGTGTCAGTCCGCCGGTTCGGACACGATAAATGGTGGTGGTCCGTGTTTTCTGGTGTGCTTGATCAACGGGCTCGAATTGCGCTCTGCAAAACACTTGACTCACAGCTCATTGGTTTGTTTCAAGACAACACCAGACTTCTTGTCTTCCAGCTTTTTCAAACGTCGCAGAAAAAACAATGTTCTTCGGAGACATGCTATTGAGACTGCCGGATATTACGTCCAGAATTTTGGCGCGGCATAAAGAGTGGGATCTGCTCATCAAGTGGAGTGTGGGCTTTTGTAATGAGTCCAGTATATTCGAAAAGAGAGACGTGCAAGTTCTCAATTTTGTAAGCATCATTTCTGTGCTTAGAAACAAATTTGACTGGCGTTTGTGGACGGAGAAAAGTTGGATTTATGCACACGCTGCAGCGTCTGAAGCAATTTCCGGAAAAGAAACATGTTCTGTACGTTTCAGATGGCACAAGAACTGGGTATCGTAGAAAAAGACGAGAACTACGTGAACCCATATCGAGCCGACCAAAGAATGGTAATTGCTGTTGGTTCGACATGGGACTCACTCAAAGCAAACTAGCCTGCTCCCCAACTGCAGTGGTTCCTTGACACCTTGATCAACCTTTTGTGGGTGCACACGATAACAAATCCCTCAACTCGGCGCAGCTTCTGCTGCAGTTTTTCTACTCGTGGTTGCCTTCGTTTCTTTGTTTCCTCACCTCATTTGTTTTCACCGGCTTTTCAGAAAAAAATGGTGGAAGACGTCGTTGACAAAGAAGTGGACAAAGCGTTGAAGAAGCAAAAGAAGAAGAAAGAAAAGAAGGAAAAGAAGAAATCCAAACGAGGATCAAAGACTGAATTGTGACGAATGCAGCGTTGTGAATCTCATGTTCTTGTAAAATGTACGAGGGTTGTACCAAACTTGACCGATCATTGCACATTGCTCGAAGATGTTTATCAGATCTTGATGCAACTTTTTAGATCCTTTGAAGGTTTTGTACCACTGTCAGACCTGAGTCTTTCCAAGATAAGATAGAGTTGTGCCAAGTGAGCCAGTCATTTTTAACAGCACCTGAGCCATATTGGATGGTTGATACAATCAGTGGACTACAGTATGCATGAAATATGCAGGGTACACATCATGGGGATCAGATAAAAATTTGAGAAATCACGGATGGAGTGATCTGCGATGAACGGTCAAAATTGGTACACCCCTCGTACCTGACCAAAACAAAGCGAAACGGGTGTTTGCTGGACCTTTGCTCAGGACAACAGAACCATTGTGCTCATACGATTCTCAACAGTGCGTGCATTCAAGTTTTTATTCCTACAAATGGTTCTGTTTGCAGACTGCCTGACATTGACATCAACATTGAGGTGCAAAGGAGTGTTTTACTTTTCAGGACACTTGCGCAACTGTCTCTGTGTACATGTTTGTGATTGTGTGAGAAGTTTGAGAGGTCAGATGAAAAAACATGTCGATTTTTAAAGTACAATCTGAGTTTTCTTTGTTGAATTTTGGAGGTGTCGACTTGGAAATGTGACAACATTTTTTCCATTGGAGACGGAAGGAAGGCATCCCTGTCTTTTGCGATCAAAAGAAAACAGGGCGTTGTCGTAATTGTGTCTGGAGCGCTTGCAGCCGCACGCATTTTGGGACCACAAACCACCAAAATTTAAGGAAAAGATTTGCGAGTCGATTTCTAACCTGACTGTGCAGATTTAATTGAAGCCAAGGTTCTCTCCAGCACGCCAAAGTCAAAAACATTTCTGTTCATCAGTGAACGTTTCTGTTCAAGCAAAAGACTTGAACTGCCAATGATCGTCTGACTGAAGCTGCTTCCATCATGCCATCGTCAGAGTTCAAAAAAGCGCAGATCAAACGCACTCGCAGATCCTAGGCCGGAGGTGCAAGATTTGTTTGCATGCTCTACTTTTCGGAATAGTGATGCCGTTTTAGACCTGTGATACAGATTTAGACCTGCTTGAACAGTGCAAAGTATCTCATTTCTCATTGGCAGCTCAGAAAGAACGGCAAAATGGACTTGTTGCTGTTCGACGTCCCAACTTGGATTATTTACTTCGTTTCCGTGATCATCTTCTTCTACGTGTGAGTGCAGCGAAAGACTCTACTCGTATTAAGGCGAATCGTTTAACATTATGTCTCTTTAACATTGCAATGGTGGAGTTGGAAGTTACCGGTACTTCTGACAACATTACCTGTGAAAACAGTTCAACTTCACAACAAAATGAGGGCGGCTATTCTCCAGCGGTTGAAAAAAGGCCCCTGGGCCTCGCGGTGATTTGAACATTCAGGTCGCTCTCTCGCTGCATCACCAACTTTTTCCATCAACTTTTTTTGAAACAGTTCTTTCTCGACCTCTGGCATTATTTTGGACCCGAAACACAACCATTCGATCCTGAACCCAAATTTTGTACCACAAACCTGACCCATGCACAGAGTGTGTGCAAGATGTTTGAAGAGGATGCCTTGTGCAATGAAAAATCACGAGCTGAACTGCCACAGTCACGATCCTTCAGTCAAAACAGCATTCAGGGGTCGGGGAGGGAGGCTCGAGGTCTGCATGGTGCCCCAACCTGGAACATGCTGTTTCTCCATGTCAAAATCGGTCCCCAAATGGGTCTTCCCTTGCTCGCAAAACATTTTTCCAACATCATATCCTTTTTTCAGATACTATACGTGGAGATTTTCTGAGCTGAAGAACCTGGGCATCAAACATCCGCCACCAATTCCTGTTTTTGGGAACATGTGGGAACTTCTACGGGATGTGAGAATTTCCTGTCTTTCACAATAGCCGGGTTGTTCATTTGCCGTGGGTAGACTCAGACCTTCGGCTGTGCAAGAAAACGAAGCCACACTGTAACGCGTTTGCCGTTTTGTAACGGAACTTTTATCCGTTTTTTCCCGTTTTTTCCCCTTTTCT
>JAAUXT010053106.1_pt1 | contig 16035 bp, 18 predicted proteins | sample 7278171 | NCBI WGS metagenome assembly JAAUXT01 (sample SAMN14350112, study PRJNA611818) | marine sediment metagenome | isolation source: surface marine sediment (1.8m) | place: French Polynesia: Moorea | collected 2018-08 | reverse complement strand
GACCTTTTTGACCTCAGAAACCTAAAAATTCAAATTTGACAAATTCCTTCCTCGCGCATTATCCCCAACCCAAAATGAACCAAAAGAGCCCAAAAGGTCCTAAATCAATTATCATCTTGACCATGAAACTGCTGCTGACATACTTTTGGAAGAGGCTGCCTATAGGTGCTTCGATTTGGCTCACACCGATTTGGCTCAAATCGTGCAACCCATCTCAAATCACCTAAAAATGAAGTCATCACCAACATTGAGACCGTTTATGTGTGTGAAAAATTTTCTACCCATCTTTTTGGCTGTTTTTCTTAATTCACGATTCCTTTTTATCTCAAGCCAACTTAAAACCAGTCGCTTTCATATGAAATGACTTCAAAACCAACACCATTCTTTAATTTTTTTCTGCAGGAACTGTGGGAATCCTGGGGAACGTCTTCACCCTGATCATCCTGTGCTCGTCCCCCACCCTGAGGAGCAAGAACTTCACTCTGTTCCTCGTCAGTCAGAGCTGCCTCGACACCCTGTGCGCCGTAGTTCTCATCGCCACCGCCGGGACCGTGGTCTACTATAGGAAGCCTGGGCACCATGGCGTCTCGGGTCCGTGTGGGTTCTTTTGACATCAGAAGGTTTTCACGTTGGCGCCGTCGGCGGCAAAATATTGACGTTGACGTCAAAATTATGGCGCTGGCTTGAAAACGTGGGCTCCAAGAGCAGTGAAGAGAAACGATGACACAAGTTTATACGTCAACCCTCACGACGTCGGAAAAATAGACATACATTACCAATGTGAAAATCGCCACAAAGTTTCACTTGCCAACAAGTGTCTCGTTTGGAGACGCCTTCCAAATAGAGGGCCCCATGGTCCTGTCCCAGTGAACCATAGTCTCAGGGTCCTGTCCCCGTGGACCAGGTCCAAGCGTGACACATGACCAGGGTCCCAGGGTCCTTTCATGTTGAGTGGACCAGGGTTCAGTGGACCCTCATTTGGTTTGTTTTCCAACATTCCCTAACTTGTGTGTGTTGCACTCAGAAGTTGAGGAACAAACGTTTGCGGATGGTTTGCTTCAGGAACTCTGCGCTGCTACCTCTGGCACAACAAACACCAGCTGTGGACCTTCCTGATCAACTCCACCTACAACCTGGTGGCGCTCAACGTCGAGAGGTGGATCAGCCTCGTCTACCCAGGTGACGTCATCAGTGAAGCACGTGACACCGAACCACGTGCTCAGTGTTGTTGTTGCTGTTGTTGTTGTTGAGTTTGTGTGTGTGTGGTGTGTGTGGTGTGTGTGGTGTGTGTGTGGTGTGTGTGGTGTGTGTGGTGTGTGTGTGGTTTGTGTGTGGTGTGTGTGGTGTGTGTGATGTGTGTGTGGTTTGTGTGGTGTGTGTGTGGTGTGTGTGGTGTGGTGTGTGTGGTGTGGTGTGTGTGTGGTTTGTTGTGGTGTGTGTGGTGTGTGTGCTGTGTGTGTGGTGTGGTGTGTGGTGTGTGTGCTGTGTTTGTGGTATGTGTGCATGTGTGTATGTGTGTGTATGTGTGTGCATGTGTATGTGTGTCTGTGTGTGTATGTGTGTGTGGTGTGTGTGTGCTGTGTGTGTGGTGTGGTGTGTGGTGTGTGTGTTGTGTGTGTGGTGTGTGTGCATGTGTGTGTATGTGTGTGCATGTGTATGTGTGTATGTGTGTATGTGTGTATGTGTGTGTGGTGTGTGTGCTGTGTGTGCTGTGTGTGTGGTGTGTGTGGTGTGTGGGGTGTGTGGTGTGTGTGTGGTGTGTGTGCTGTGTGGCGTGTGTGTGTGGTGTGGTGTGGTGTCTGTGTATGTGTGTGTGTGAGTGTGGTGTCTGAGTGTGCAGGTGACGTCTCCTTTGCGAACGCAGAACGTTCTGTTCGTTTTGAGCCAACGCAGAGAAATGCTGAAGTGGATGTGTGGCGTCGTAAATAGGCTGAACAGGGGGAGCCCCAATGTTTACAAAGGGGGGAAACGTCAAGACCCTTTGCACCTGTGGGGCAAAGTCCGCGAGATGGAGCCCACGGGGAAAGAGCGTTTCACACAGGCAGCACGGCGTCAAATTTTGACGTCGTGAGGGCTGACGTCAGGAATGGACTTTCCCAACTTTGTTTTTCTTTGATAGTCTCCATTGGGTCCCATGTTAGTTTGACGTCGACGTCAAAATTGACATTTTTGGGGTGAGGAAGCATGCCCATGCCTGTGCACTCCGGATCTTAACACAGGAGTATCAACCTTTATTTCACCTGATATAGCCAATGGAAGAGTCTTGCTATTTCTTGCTTTTCAGTATTCCACAAGACGAGGTTCCAGAGGAAGCACGCGTTCGTGATGATAGCAGCAGCCTGGCTCATCGGCCCAGCCTTCAACCTGGCTCGTTTCCTCCCCACCACGACCGTCACCCCCGACGGTTTCTGCGTCTTCTACCAAATATGGCCCAATCCATTCTGGGAAGCTTTCACCATATTTGTCGTTTGCGCCCTTGAATTGTTTATTCCACTTTTTATTGTTGCATTCTTGTATATTACCATATTTGTATCATTGAGACGAAGAGCCTCGTCTTGGAGGCAGAAAAGTGACCAATCAGAGAAGATGAACCAAACCACGGTCAATGTGCTCAAAACCATGGTTCTTCTGACAGGAGTCTTCTTTCTTTGCTGGGTGTGGCTGATTGTCTATATTTTCCTGAATGGTATTGGGGTCAGGGTTTCCTTTCGCACCCCTTTCTACAATTTCACTGTTTTTATGGCAAACATCAACTGTTGTGTGAACCCCTTTTGTTACGCTGTGCAGTATAGAGATTTTCAGAATCAGGTGAGGTATTTGTTTTGCAGAGGGAGGAGTTCGGGTGAGGAACAGAACTCAGTCTCGCGCTCCTCCGTCAGTTCTCGTAGAGTCTCCGAGAACAGCGCGATATGAAGGACAATTGTTGCCGAGACAACCCGTGTCCATTATGAGCAGCGCGAGCCTTTGTAATCAGCGTCTTTATGCTGAATGGATCTAATGTGTTCCCGTCCTTTGGGACCACTCGCCACGCACCAATATTTCAGGCCGAACGGGTTGAGACAAAAGTGACTCATTTCAACCAATCAGGTGCGATGCGATGGGATCAGTTGGGGAACTGATCAAGTGATTCACACAGTGAATATGCCATCTTCTTCCTCAGTTTCCCATTCTTCTTCTTCTTCTTCTTCTTCTTCTTCTTCTTCTTCTTCTTCTTCTTCTTCACCCACTGGTTCTTTTTGACCAGAAGCCTTTCTTCCCTGAACCTGCTCAGTAGCTGCAGGACTGACTCCACAAATTTCAGGCAGAATGCAGAAGATGCTGAAGAAATAATCTACAGCTTCTCCAGCAGAGATTCGATCACTTGGGCTGAAACTGGTCATTTCCCCAATCACCTTCCTCACTTTGTTCCACAATGGTTTGTTTCCTTCCTCAATTTTCACGACCACCAATGGTTCTTCATCATAGGCAGACCTTTCCCACATCATCTGGCCAATGGGCACACTCAGTTCAGAAGGTTCATTGGGGGTCTCAATCTTGGGAACCAATCCTTTGTTTTCTTGGATCATGGCCAGGAAAGTTAGTCCCATGGCATAGATGTCAACACTCCTGTGGTAGTTCAGTTTTCCCTGGGAATTTCTTATCCAGAATTCTGGAGCTCTGAAGGCTGCAGTTCCCACATTGCTGGTCATAAGGGAAGTACTGATGCCATCTTCTAAGAATTTGCTCAAGTCAAAATCAGTCAGCTTAGCCACAGCTGGTGTACCACTCACAAGGACATTGGATGGCTTGATATCTCTATGGATGATGTTTCTTCTGTGAAGATGCTCCACACCTTGGCAAACATCAAGCATCAACTTGAGCTTTTCAGGGTCTGATATAGACCCCTTTCCTTCTTTCAAGTAACTAACCAGGTCTCCATGCTGACACAACTCTAAGAATACCCACACACAATTTGGCTGACGAATAACATCAAAGACTCTTGCAATGTTCCTGTGGTTCAGAGTCAGCTGTCTCTGCACATCCTCTGCAAATTTTACCACTTTATCTTCATCTTTTCCATCCATTCTCTTGGCAGCCACCCTTCTTCCATCTCTGTGTGAAGCTGGGTGCACCAAGCCAAAAGCCCCTTTTCCCAAGACAGTGTCTGTGTCAACTTTGTAGTTCCCTTTGGACAACATGTTGAAGACAATGAAAAAACAGGCAATTTCCAAAAACAGAACAAACGAAATTGTGAACCTTTTCCCCCAAAGCAAGTGTTCTTCCAATTTACCGTTCTGTTCTGCAGAAAGTTCTCTGTGTCGATGTTTCCCATGGAACATTGGGATCAGATCAATGTGGATCTTCAGAACAAAATCAATAGTGTCTCAATGATGCCTCAGATCCACCACATACTAAGTGGTAATCTGATGCTGCCTGACATGGGAACTGAACCTGTCTGAAGATATCTCATTCACCAATAAGGCCGGTTGTATTTTCTAACACGTGACAAACTTCGTGCAGGGATCCAAAACACTAATTGGGAAAAGTTTTGGCCTTCAGCGTTGTTCTGGTCTGGGAATGGAACGACACTGACGATCCGAGTGTGAACGAAGAGCCCCGAGACGACTCTGCTCGTGGGTCACAAGGCGCTGCTTGAGTGAAGACGTGATGTCAAATGAAGCCTTTTATTCACAGAGCGGACCAATTCACAAAAAACATCCTTCTTTGCTCGCTTGTTTGTGAAGGTGACGTCAGGGCATGGAGACGCACACACTCATCTGGGCTGACGATCATTCTACGTTTGTGATGTGCGCGTTTTGATTGAAGTGGTGCACACAGGGGGAGGGTGAAAAGTCGGCAGCCTTTAGAGGATGTGTTTTCAGCTTACAACAAGCACCTGTGTGCAGTGTCCATGCCAGCGCGAATCATAACGGCCCAACGCAAGGTTCATTCAGTGTGGGCTCTCCCAATGAACTGATGCAACTGGAGAAGAAACACATGGTTCACGTTTTCTTTCGAAGCAGCTCTACATGCCGCCATGCAGGTTTAGAGTCCTTTCAGGTCACATAAAAACCAGAGATCAATCTCAAAAACTTCTCTGAAAATGAACAGGTCAGCTGATTTCTTTCACAACCAAGGCTTTCGTTTCAACAACTCTCCGCAATCCAAACAAAACATGTGTTGGTCCATTTTGGAATTTTGACAAAAACTGACACAAAAAGTTTTGGAGTTACAGGTCAAATTACGCTCCATGTGAACTTCAAGCTGAAGTCAGGCGCGCGCATGCGCCACCTTACGTCACGTGCGTCTCCCTCACTTCCGCGCCACCAGTTTGACGAAGACGCCCTCTGCTGGTCCCTTGATGAAGTTGACGTTTTTCTTGATGGGCACCTGGGTCTCGGGGCACCGCTCCACAGTGTAGTTCTTCATGAGCCGAACCAGAGCGATTTTGAGCTCCATGAGGGCGAACCGCATCCCGATGCAGTTGCGGGGGCCGCCGCCAAACGGGAGCCAGGCCATCGGGTGCCGGGCGCACTTCCGGTCAGGAAGGAACCTGGTAATACAGAGAAGATATAGCTGTGTACTTGGAAATGTGATGAAAGCACCCGAAGGGACCTGCAGAAGAGAGGTGGGGTGCGGGATCCAGGGGCAGACACAAAGAATTTGTCATCATGTTTGGTCACCATTTCAGGAAAGGTGTTCAGCCTCCAGTTCTGCCCAAAACACAGCCACAGATGCCAACACCCGTTGTGACAATGCAGTCCACTTGCGGTCGAATGATCAAACAATAATAGGACCCAGACTATGTGTACTGTATCAGAGTTCGAAACGTGTCACAAATACATCTGTTGGGGTGGAACGAAGCTGTACATATGTATATTATATCACGGTGCTGTGGCACCAACACTGGTGTTCCACCAGACATGTCATCCATGCACAAGTCTCCATTCAATGAGTCAGCAACAGCACCCACCTCTACACTCAAGCACACCAGTTGCTGACTGGGCGACCACTCTGCCACAGTATGGCAATGGCTGCGATGACAGCACTGCCACACCCACACAGCAATTGCACTGAGAATGGCACTTCTTCTTGTCCTTTTTCTCCTTTTCCCTCCCTTTATTTCCTTTTGTTCGCTATTCCACCCCCTCCTTTAATCCTTACTCTTTCTTTGCCCTCTTAATTAGATCTCAAAATATTGCAACACCCATTTCTGTTGCCCTGCAGCACATACCTTGAGAATCATGACCTAAGCCGCACAACAAACCCTTTTGTAACAATCTTATAATCATTGAACAGCCTGCTTGCTTTCAAACAAACAGAGTAAGCAAGGGCACAACCACCCAAGCAAATGTGTTGTGTTTCAATTTCATGTGAACAACATATCATGCTAACAAGAACCATAAAGGTTCCAAAGTTGCAAACAAACGTCCATTGGTAAAAGCATTTCAGAAACTTATTGAGAAAGGAATATTCATACTTCAATAAATAAATGGTTATCTCGTTGATGGATCCCAAATTGGTAAAGGTATTTGAGGTTTATTTCCAACTCAATTTGGGCGCCTTGAGGGTAGGTATTTAGATCACTAGCCAGAGACATGATGTGGAGTGATTCAGTGTTCCCCTGAACATTTTCATTTTCAGATGGAGTCATTTGTACTTATCTGAATCCACAAGAGACTGGACATGTTGGTTGTCACAAATGATTGGCAATTAGGAGACATCATCCTGATTGGGAATGAAGGATCTTTGTTTCTAATGATTGCCTAATGGGAACACTGTGGCGTTTGGGAGGTCATTCAGTCTCCTTCCTCTTGACTCCTGAGCAAAGTGTTAGCAGTAAACTGCGCTGCACTGGAACAAAGTTGACTGTTGAAGTCTCTACACACCATTACTCAATCACTTAATTGCCACAATGCGGTCACAACTTTTCAAAGTGGTAATGACACCAAAAATTATATCATATAAATTATATCATATATTATTGGACTCACACCTTACAATTTCTGGTCATGCACAACCAGTGGTTTTTGATGGGCTTGCATGTGGGAAAACATTCAGCGGTGGACAGTTCCAAAAAAATAGCTCCATGGAGCTCGCAGTGATTTGAGGAAATTTCAGTTGCTCTGAGTTGGCTTGCTCTGATTTGGCTTAGTCTGATTTGGCTCACTCTGATTTGGCTTGCTCTGATTTGGCTTGCTCTGATTTAGCTCACTCTGATTTGGCTTGCTCTGATTTGGCTTGCTCTGATTTGGCTCACTCTGATTTGGGTTGCTTTTTTGGGTCAAAATTCTTATTTTTTTCACTTGATATTTACAACTTGGGAACTCATTTAGCACACACCAAAATGGAACAAATTTGACCAAATGGAACTGAAAAACATTGTTTCACAACAATATCCACATATCAACCAAAAGAATTGCCCAGTATCCATTTTTAATTTTTCTATGAAAAATAACTTTTTAACCCCAACTTTAGCCCTACCTAAAAAACATAAAATACTTCTTTCACCAAATACTTGTGCCTTCTGAGATACGGAGAAATTTATAAATTCACACCCCAATTTTCCCACACTTCCAAATTTGACCTTTTTGACCTCAGAAACCCAAAAATTCAAATTTGTCAAATTCCTTCCTCATGCATTATCCCCAACCCAAAATGAACCAAAAGAGCCCTAAAGATCTCAAATCAATCTTCATCTTCACCACGAAACTGATGTAGACATACTTTTGAAAGAGGCTGCCTATAGGTGCTTTGATTTGGCTCACACTGATTTGGATCATTTGAGCCCAAATCGTGCAACCCACCTCAAATCACCTAAAACAGTGAATATTTTGCTTTTATTTCACTTTCATTTGAACAGAATCATGTTTGCAGCAAAACTCTGGAATTCTTTGTGAGATGCAAATCCAGTTGTTTATTGCACCCACACAGATGATCTTGATCTCACAATCCTCAATCCTCCACTGTAACAGTGATTGAGGCCCATTCTTTCATTTTGCAATGGGTCCACAGCTGATTTGGAGGGCAGGTTGGAGCACCAGATTAACCAGATAAATAGTGTGGACAATTCACTCATTTGTAAACACAATAATGGAAAATCAGGATCTACTCCCATCCAGCCACCCAGTGCACACATTCAGTCCAAAGTCCTCTCACAGATTGTTGCAAAGACTCAGGATTTGGACAGTCCTCCCCTCTCTTCAACCCACACAGCACACAGATGCAGTTTCATTTCTCTGGTAGATAGTTGCAGAGAATCCAGGTTTGGCCTCTAGCCTACTGCCCCCTTCAAGGCAGCATAACAGGTCCTGCATACAGCAACTTAAGGATTGGTGCCTTTATTGTCATGCTGGGAGTTTCATTTGCAAAATGGAAATACAGTATTCCAAATGTCGTCTTGCTACAACAGTGGTGTCTCAATTGGCATCAGACTCAAAATTACTTTGATGGATTTGAAATTTGTAAAGAGCAGGAAACTCTCTCTTTCAACCCTTTGTTTCCCATTTGAATCAGGATAGAAATTACCTTGCTTGTTTGAAAGAGATGCAGCTTACAAACAGTATGAAGGATTCTTTGTGATGTTGAAACAAGATATTTCTGTTTGAAAGACATTGTCAACAATGAACTTTGCTTAAATATTGGTACTGTTTGAAATGTAAGATTGTAGAAGAAGCCATGACATTTTTAACTATTTCACTCAGAGAAGGAAGAAACACAAGAGGTACACAATGCTACTTTGGTTCCTTCTCCTGCTGGCAAAAACAGAAATTTGTATTTCACAAAATTACCAAACAACAAGAAAAGTGTACCACAGATGCTGCTTGCTCACAGAAATTCCTGACAACATTCCAGCTGATATTGAAGTAATTGAGCTGCTTCACCACAAGCGCTACAGTCTCAAAGCATTCTCTTTTGCCAAATATATATTTTGCAAAGAACTTGTATTGCAAGATGGCTCTGCAAGCCATATTGAAAACAAGGCTTTCTGTGGTATGAAGAGCCTGACCATTTTGAACTTGAAAAGTAACTGTATTTCATCCATTGCAAAATTGGCATTTGAAGGACTGACAAATTTGAATGATTTGGATTTGAGTCAAAACAATATTAAAGCCTTGCATGATTTTTTGCATCCAGTGAGGCACTTGCAAGTCTTGAACTTTCAAACAAATTTTGTACATGAAGTCAGTGCAACAAATCTATTTTGCTTTCAAAGTTTAACTGTATTGGACTTTTCACACAATGGTATTGTGTCTTTAAAGCATAATTCTACAAGCATATTTCTTCATCTGGAAAGCTGTCAAATTCTGATCCTTTCAAATAACAAAATAACAAAACTTGAAAATGGAACATTTGACACAATGAGCTTTCTTGAGGAATTATGGCTTTCAAAGAATCCATTAAAAGTGATAGAAGTTGATGTTTTCACAAGTATGCTTTGTCTAAAATATTTGAGTCTGTCTCTGAAATATTTGACATTGACCATTTTGACTGAAAATATTTTGAACTCACTAACAGGTGTTCAAAGGCCTTTGAAAGTACACATTACTGATTCAAAATATGGTGTTCTGAACTGTCAGGTTCTTTCCCAAATCACCTGTGAATCTGAGGAATCCTTGTGGTTCCTGAGTAAACTGGAAGATGCAAACCATTATGCTTGTTGTAAGAGAAAATTCCAATATCCTCATATCTTTATGATGGAGCAAAAAGATCAGTTTAGAAAAACCAAGAATGATGTCAGTTCCTTTTTTCAGACAATCTGACTGATGCACCATCTGCAGAGATGCTATTCACAAAACACAGAAGCATTTGGCACAAAAGTATTTGCACAGACCAAACTTACAATAACATCTCACAGAGTTCCAAAATGAAATTTGAAATGGGTTTTGTTTTCTATTTTCAGAGTCTTCTTGCTCATTTTCTAAGCCTTGGTGCCACTATTTACACAAAGTAACTCTGAAAGCTATCCAGGCAACCAAAAAGGACAGAATTTTCTTTTTATCAACACTGAAGGCAGTTTACAACTACATTGTATCTTTCATTCAAACCACAATGATCCAAATGATTGAAATGCCACAACATCAAAATACCCAAAGGATACTGACACCATTAGCCTTTGTTGTGATTCACAAATTGGTGCAAGGGAAACTAAAACATTATCATTGTTTCATTCTGCATTTTGATTTGCACAAGGCATTTGCAGCTAACTTTACAATTAATGTTTTACATTTGACAAATTCCTTGTCAAACTGCTCCAAAGCATTCTTTGCTGTGATTGAAAATGATGATTTTAAAATGTTTTGTGGACATCATGCTGCTACTCAAGTTTATTCCAAATACAATGAATGTCAGATCAAATTGTATGTTGCAATATTGGCAGTATACTTTTTGTCACTAGATTTCAGTGTCTCAAAGAAAGGACATACCACCTATCTTCACTCTTTTCCCCTGAAACATGTACTGAGTCTCCTCACCAATCAATTTGAAAAAGTTTCACACACATTTTTCACAATAACAGTGAACAAATACCAACACATCCTTTTCATTTGTGAAAATTGCCTTGAAAACCAGAACATCAAAATAACAGTTCATGATGGTCCAGGAATAAGATCAAGAATAATAGGTTTACAACAGCAACAGCCTGCATCTTCTTCATTCTTATCTTTTGTAGAGGTGTACTACACACTGAGCAACATCATCTTTGATGAAACTCATTTACTTTCTATCATTCAATTTTGTGCAAAGCAGCTACCCATAAGTTCCACAATTCAGATAAAAGAGACAGAACAAGTCATAACTTTGGTCAATTCCACAAAAATACCTTTTCACATTTTCTTTTTTTCTAATGCAGACACTCAAATCAATATTTCAGTCATTAATATCTCACACAGGCTGATTGGTGAGAGTCAGATCATCAAGGGGTACAACATTAACATCTATTCTTGTAGGTATGCAGGGATACTGTCCATGGAGAAATTAGCAAACTACAAGGAAGAAAGTTTAACTCTTTGTGCAAGGGAAAATATTCAGAGAAACTTTTACTCATTCAATTCATCTCTGTCTCTCCTTGCATATTCCTTTGCCAATTATGGCACAGTGAATGCAACATGTTTTGTTTCTGGAACCAGATGCAGAGCAATTCCATTTAACACTTGCTGTTTGAAACATGAAAATTTTGCAAAAGTCATATATACTAAAATGGTCATTCCAAGCAATGTTTTCCAGTCTGTGTTTCAAATTAATTCTGGACAAGGACACAATCCAATAAGGTATCAGTTCAAAATTTCAGAAAACATGTGCATAATTTTAAGGGTGAATGAGAAGACACTGACAACAAGTGATGATGAATTGCTAGTTTGGACACATACTTGTGGATCTGTGAGACACCCTTTGATACAACCTTTAGTTTTAAACTCGAAATTAACAGTTCAGTACAAAGTGACAGGTTTTGTTGACAATGACCCATTGTCAAAGAATTTCCCTGAGCACTTTGTTTTCAAGGGTGAGATACAAAGACAAAATTTCTGTTACTTTGTGCAAGGTATCAAAATCTGTGTTGAAGATTTTCACATTCAGATCAACACAAGGACAACAATGTGTGAAGGCAATACTTGGTTGTGTCTGTTGCAAAGACAAACAGTGGGCATTGAAAGACAGGCAGATAAATTTGAATGGTTTGTGGAGTACACTCATGATCCTGATCAGAAACTTAGCTCAAAAGCAACTGGGAAAGGATTCAACTTGGGCCTTGGTTTGTACACCAGGAGTTGGTTTGATATTGAGATAGTTGTTTCTGAAAACACAACCAGGGAAGAAAATGGTCTCCAAGTACTATATCCCCTGAATATCCACAATATGGTAGACTGTTTCTTTGAATAGCTTGAAGTGTTTCAATGTTAGAACAAGTTTGGAAAAAAGAACCCTGTAAAATAGCTAAACAAATATTTTGTCTTTCTTGTTCTTTTCAGAAAAGCTATGTAGCCTCGTTCAATGAGAACCAGATTAGGACTGTCTTGTTTTTGAAGATTTATTTAAAATCAAGCAATGACTCTACAAAAAACTCATTGATCAGATTGTCTCTCCGGGCAATGAGAAAGTCCACAGGAAGAATGTACTTTCATGCTGAAATGGAATTGAGAAAACTTTTGAAGAATTTTTTCATTTCCCCTGCAGCAGACTATTATGATGCATATTTTTGTCTGTGTCCAGACTTCCCAAAAAGTGTTGGCCATTTCAGACTAATTGACAATAATTATAAAAAATATAACTTTGTCATGAAAAACTCCCTTCAAGAATGCTCAGTGAGAATTACATCTTGTTTTTGTAGAAAATGCTGTCAGTGTCAAGTCACTAGGAAACAGTGTTGCTTCTCAATTGTTGTTGAAACAAACTTTTCAATGAAGGTGTATGCTTTTCTAAACTACCATCCACTTCCATACAGAACTCCAGGTGGCTACTGTGGTAGAGCCCAAATAAATTGTTTCAGATATTCCTATGAACTGTCTTGGGAAAAAGCATGGAAAGTGTGCATTGACTTTCAATCCAGTCTTCCTGATTTCCATAGTAGTGAGGAATTACAAGAGTTTATCAGTATTGTGGTATTTGCTCAAGATATTCCATATTTAGACAGGATGTTTATTGGCTTAAAATATCAAGAACAAGTAAGTGATGATGTGTTCAACTAACTGTCCGTAATTTCCTTCTGTTTCACACTAATTTGTGGTCTTCCTTTCTGTCCCCAAGACCAGTTCACTGGTTTACTGCTTCTTTGTCCATTGGACAAGGTGTTTATACAGGTAACAAAGCAACCTGAATGAGTGAACCAACTCAACTACCCATTGCAAGCAAGGACTAAAAACCTTTGGTAGAACTTTTTCAGGGGATGTCTGTGACAAATGAGAATATTTGTTCATTTGATGCCTAAAGACAACACTGGCTGACAATTTGATCAAAGGTGTCTCAAGCTGTTGAGTGGGGTAGCTTTTGTTTGTTCCTTTTTACACTTGTTCTTAAATTTTTGGTGAGGAGTGAGTTTTACCATTATCTAGAAAAAAGTATTGAAATTGATACTTTGAGAGAAATCCCTTTCTTTTGCAAAGGTACAGGTGAATGTTTGTTGTTCAAAAATATGAATGTTCTAGGTTATTTTGGAGCAAAAAATATTGAACAAGACAAAAAGAAGCTACTAAAGTCACTAATGCAGGTTACCCCTTCAATTCAAATCACTGAGGGCTCATTGCAGTTGTTTTTTTCTTGCAACAATCACATTGATTTCAGAGTATTGATCTTTTTTCTGTAGTTTCTTGTTTCTATTTCAGAATATGCTGCAGTGGATGAATTCCATTCCTGCAACTTTTCAAACCCCAATTAATCCATGGTACAATGGTCAAGGCTGGATCTTTGTTGAGGATGACATTTCTACTTTTGGCTTCTTCAAGGAAAGAATGGCAAAAAACACTTCAACATGCCAATTGACCTATCTTCAAAGCAGAGTGAAACTGACCCTCTGGAAGCACAATTTTTCCTGCTCCCTGATGCTGTTTGATAACTTGGCAGAAATACACTGGCAAAGCATTAAATGTGGAAAACATCTTGAAGTTTCTACAGTGGTTTGTTCCAACAGAAGAACAAAGAATGTACCCTCTCCAAAAGACAGCCATACCTTCTGTTCTCTTGATGAAATACTTTGGAAGAAAGTTTGTTTTTCATTTCTGGGTTTGGCAAAAGCAGACTTCTCATTGATATCCAATTCAAAAATATCAGTTTTAGAAAAACCTGATATTTTCAGCTTGTTAGAATGCCTGACACTCTCAACATCATCCCAATCTCTCAGCTTTGCCATTCAATCTGGTTTTAAAAAGAACAACATTGAAGTGTTTCAGTTTACCAAACGCCAAAATATTGTAGTCAAAACCAAAATTTCAGAGTTTTCAGCATTTTATCTGAAAGTAAGTGAAAGTGCAGAAAACATCTCTGGAGATCACATTGTTTTTTGTGAAGATGTTATTAGTTCAGCTTTCTACCTCTGCAGCCAGGATAGTCCAACAATTCTGCAATGTTATCTATCATTTTGTGAAAAAATATTCTCTGAAAGTGAGTTATCACAAAATGTGTACAACAATTGCTCTTTTCCTTTTGAAATATTGGTTGGTAACAAATGCAAGAGGAAATGAAAAGAAGTCAATTTTGGGGGAAAAGAACTTTTCATTTGAGTGTGAAAGTAAAATACTGCCAGAGTCTTTTGTAAATGACCTGGCCATTGATTGTACACATGCAGAGGATGAGCCAAATCTGAAGTCTCTTTTGTTTTTCAACAAAGAAGTAAGTTGCAGAGAACCTAATTTGATACCATGCAAGCAAAGTCATGCATCCTGCTTTCATATCTTTGATTTGTGTTCTTTCGCTCTGTCTGATTTTAAAAGGCTGGCTCCCTGTACAAATGGTGGCCACTTGGTAAATTGCACTTTATTTGAATGTAATGCCAAATTTAAGTGTCATCTTCATTATTGTATTCCATGGAAGTATGTTTGTAATAATATTTGGGATTGCCCATTTGGAGATGATGAAATAAACTGCAGTGAAGCTCAGACTTGCAAAAGCATGTTCAGATGCCACAAAACCTCTAGAACATGTTTACACAAACAAAATGTTTGTGACTCACACACAGACTGTCCTTTTGGTGATGATGAGTACAATTGTTTGTTGCAAAGCTTTTCTTGTCCAAACAAATGTTTGTGTCTTTCATTGGCTATCAATTGCCAGAACCTTGATGGGATAAAATTTTCAAACAAGTTATCCTTTTTTCCTTATACTTCATTTTATTTCACAAATTGTTCCTACCTTCACTATGTTTTAGACAAAAGAGTTAAACTTTTTTCTGAGGTACAGTTGTTGATACTGAAAAACAGCAAGTTATCTTCAATGGTGATTTCACACAACATTTAGACATATCACAAAATTCTGTACCTCAAATTTTTATTTGCCACTCTCTTTCCCTAAAATATTTGAATCTAGCAGAAAATCAAATATCTGTGGTTGAATCATTCAACTTTCAAGGCTTGAAATCTATCAGACTTTTGAATTTGTCTTACAACCCTATTCTGATTATTGGAAGCTCCTTGTTTTCAAGCAACTCAGAAATTGTACTTTACCTCCAGACAAATATTCCAAACATTGCTGTTGAACACTTGGTTTTCAAAGATGTTGAAATTTTCCATCTTGACACAAATTTATTTGAACTGTGTTGTTTTTTGACAACATTGTCCAGATGCAAACAGAAGGCACCATGGTTCTTCTCTTGCACTGGTTTATTGTCTCATTTTTCTCTTGATGTGTTCTTCTTTCTTGTTCCATTTTGCCAGATAGTTATAGTTTCTAGAATTTTCAACCAAACCAAAACAAATTCCCCTGCATTCAGGATGATAGTCAATACATTTTGCGCAACAGGTGTAATATGTGCATTGTATTACTGTATTATTTTCTCCAAAAACAGAATCATTCCATGCAAAACTCAAATTTGGAGAGAAAAGTGGAAGTCTGGCTATGTTTGTGTTCTTGCTTACTTTTGTATGTTGTTTTATTCAATTATCAATCAACTTCTGCTCATTTTGATGTCTTTGTCCAGATTAAGAGTTGTTCTTTCACCTTTGACAACTGGATTCAAGGAGAAACATTTTGTGGGAAGAAGAATTGTGTTCCTGGTTCTGATATCTCTTGTGTTGTCTGTGAGTTCTTCTTTGCTGGGCTTCTTTTTTGACAAGGAAATGTTTAACATGCTTTGCTTCCCTTTCATTGATGTGACCCATTTGTCAGTGAAAGTTGAAGTTTTAGCTTGGTTTGCTATTTTGTCTCAACTTGTCTCTTTCACTGTTGTTGCTGTTCAGCATTTTTGTCTTTTCAAAGAGTACAAGTCAAGCAAAGACTCTGTAAGCAGTTCCAAATCATGTACGCGGTAAGAGCCATAGAAAGAGTTCCCGCTGGTTCCTGCCATTTTCTGTGTTTCACCGATCCATCGCAGTCGGTTGTGAGCTTTCCTTGCGTCCGAAAATGAGAACG
>JAAUXT010090648.1_pt1 | contig 16036 bp, 24 predicted proteins | sample 7278171 | NCBI WGS metagenome assembly JAAUXT01 (sample SAMN14350112, study PRJNA611818) | marine sediment metagenome | isolation source: surface marine sediment (1.8m) | place: French Polynesia: Moorea | collected 2018-08 | reverse complement strand
GCCTACATACACACAGGGAGGGGGGGGTCCAGGCCGGGGAGGGGTCCAGGCGGGGGGTCCAGACCGGGGGGGTCCAGGTCGGGGGGGGGGGCAGGGGACATTTCATCCACCTTGCCTTGTACTGCACTACCACATGGTGCTTGCCCTCAAGGGACTTCGCACAATAACCACTGTACAAGTAACTTATTCGAGCGAGCAGCTCGCAGCTAAAACCCGCACCCACCGCTCCAAACCAGGGGAAACTAAAAACGTTTTGCAGGCGAAAATGCGGACACGATTCTGACACAAGTTTTGCCTCAACACACGTGGGTCACTGGTCAGCTCGTGTGGTGAATTACGGTCATATCGACTTCAACCACACAAATGAGGAGAGTAGGTTGACAAGTGTTCGGAACACTGTTCTTATTGAGTCACAACAAATGACCTCAGCGTGAGACAAGACTTCCTCCGGTCATGCTTCTTCCTGAGATGAGACGTAGCCATCTTTCAAGATATCAAAAGCTTTCAATATTTGTTTGCTCACAGGAGGAACGAAGAAAGAGGAAGGACAGGTAAAAATGGGCGGACAAAAGCGCACAAAACCAAAACAACCCACCTCACTCCAAGACTCCACGTCCCGAGATTGTTCCCTGATCAACTGCTCTGGTTCCTTCAAAATTGTTTTCTCCAAGATCCGAAAATCCAGCAGCACGGAAAACTGGTCTCAATTGGGACCAAGAGACGAGAGGAAGAGCAGAAATATTGTTTTGTTGGAAAATTCATTTCAAAATTCCCTCGAGTTGAGAATACGCGGGATTATTGCGCATCGTCAATTTACGGATTTGCGCAAAACGACTTCTTGTTGGCTGATCTGTACCGTCCTGGTGTCAAGACTTCAGGGATCCAGAATTTTGCTAGTAGAGGCCTGACCACTGGTCTGGAGTGCCCGGTTTCAAGTCTGAACGAATTTTTGCAATTCACCTCGCCCCTCGCCCCTGCCGCAAAATAGCACAAAATTTGGTGAGCAGAATGGGGATTCGCCTCTTGACCCAGTTTTGGCACAGCAAGAGATTTATTCCAAGTCCCGAATGCAAAAAGTGTTCAAAAGAACATTCTCAGTTTGGGTGGGTGTCATTTTTGGGCGGGGCGCGTGCAGGTCTCTCTTTCCCTGGAACCGCCGGAGACTCTTCTTCCACATTCAAACACTTTCAAACACTTCGTTTTGTCTTTGGTTTTGTTCACTTGTCAGAAATTCAACACGAAACGCAAAGAAATTCAAAAGGCAGGGCTTTCAAGGCCTTTTGGTGTATTTCACTCGTCAATGGAAAGTTCTCAGAGACAACGACAATGTTCAGCTGTTCTGCAAAGGAATCGCGTCCTCACGTCTGCACCAAGCTGCCTCGATTTCGCGCGTCAGTCCATGTCCCTGTGTTTTGCGCGCGCGTGGAGCGCGCATCACAAAATGATGAGGCTGGACTTGTTCCAAGTCGGGTGGTGCGCGTCGAGTTGTCTGAACTGCAGCGCGCAGCGGTTCCTGTCGCGCGTCTCTCCCAGCGCGTCGTACAGTCGCGCCTGCAGGTAGAGGGCGTCCTTGCAGCGCGCCACGGCGTCCAGCGTCCGGAACGCCTCCACGACGCCGTCCAACAGTGACGCCGCCGTCCGCAGCGCTGCAAACAAATGACAATTCTGGTCTCGTATTTTGTGTCGTTTCGGGAAAGCAAACTCGCAGACATCAACGAACGCCGAAACAATAGTGACACCACACGTGCGCAGTCAAGTAACGACACCCAACAAGGAAGATCTCTGCAATCGCAGAACGGCAAAGTATGGACTGTTGTTGACACCTCCTGGTGCGTCTGTAAAATCTCTCGTGCTGCTGACACGATCTCCTCTCGGGACAGCTCAAATGAAACTTCTTCAAAATTACTGGCACAAAATACCACCCACCTTGCGTTTTCTGCTCCTGCCCTCTCTTCCCCGCGGCCGCCACGTGACAGCGGATCCACAGCAGGTGTGCGCGCGCACGCTCCAGCGTGCTGCCGTTACAGATGATGGTGACAAGGACGCCCTCTATCAGGCGCAGCGCCTGCTGAGGCATGTCCAACGTCAACTGCAACAACACAAAATGATCGGGGCTTGAAACAGCGGCGACACAGGAAGGTGTGTCAAGCAGAAAATAACCTGTGAAAGGACACGAACAAGAACACCTGTCGGTGTGGACATGCGTGTGACTCAAGCGGCAGTTCTCTTGGATTTTACAACTGCAACGCACTGCTGTGCGCACAAACAAAGAGGCTCAGAGACTTTTTGTGAAGACAAAACATCTGTGTCGGTTGGATGTTCGCAGACTGCACAGGCAAAACTGGAAATTGTCCTGCGTTGCGCGTCGTACGCAAGAATCAATGAGCCGAGGTACCTGGACGTAAGCGAGGAAGAGCGTGGCGGTGGCGGTGTGCAGCGCCATGTTGTGCAGCTTGGCGTGCGTCAGCGCCGAGAGGAACGGCTGACACGCCTCGGTCGGGTTGTCCGTGCAGCACAGCAGCTCCCCCTGCAGCAGCAGCAACCTGCAAGTCACGTGTAACTGTGGGTCCACTTGGAAACCTGATCCTGACCCCCGCTGCGAAGTCCACTGTTTCTTCTGACTCGAGCTGAAGAAGCACTGTACCGCGCCCTCCACCCCCCCCCCCCCACACACACACACATATACACACACTGCGAGCTACTCCTGCCATGTGACGCCTGTTTTCGCTGTTAGTGGGTTTGGGTGGTGAACTTGATTTTCTGTCGATTCCACAGGAGTTCCCCTCGCACACACCTCACGAGGAAGTCCGGGGAGTCGAGCTCGAGTTTGGTGTCGCCCTGGGTGGACTGGATGAGCTGCTGCACGAGGTCGAGCGCCGCCGTCGCGTCGCCCTGCTCCCGCAGCAACACGCACTTGCTGCAACGCACACAAACACAAGCGAGTTCAGACTCCGCACATAATGCGGACCTAAAAAAAAGCAAATATGCCGCAGATTCTTGCAGGAATCGCATCATTCTGCGTCCATGGGACAGCAGGGTTGTTTTCTTGGTGAATGCAAGTCGAAACAGTCTGTTGTGCACAGGAGGATAGGCGAAGTCACACTTTTGGACTTTCAACGATGATCGAGACAGGATCACCCTGGATGCGGCTTGTGGTGCGTAAGACGTGAGACTTGTACGAGGTCGGTCCACGACTTTCCCGTTTAGTTTTGTCTCAAGTTTACAAAACAGTTGGTGTGGTGGATCTGCCTGTCAAGTTTTCGGAAACCAAGAAACGGAAAATTCGCGGACAAACCATGATCTGCGTGTCACAAAATGCCTCCACGGACAAGTCAGAGTGCCGTGTTGTGGGTTACAACGCAACGTTCATCGACAAGTGCAAGAACACAGCGACAACACACCACAAACAACGTGAGACAGTACTTGCATCGAGTACGTCACGCAACGCGATCACGTCACGTTGACGAGTGTTGTGCAGGACGGGACTGACCTGAGCCTCGCCTCGGCGTGGTCCACGGCGGCCATGTGCAGCAGCGCCTGCTCGGCGTCGGGGAGGCGGCGCTCCGTGATGGCGCGCTCGAAGGCGTGCTGCTGCTCGAAGAGGCGCCACAGCCGCGCGTGCTGCGAGCTGTCCGGCGGGAAGCGGTGCCGCGCCGACCCGAGGATGTCCGCCGCCAACCCGTACAGACCCTGCAGTACAACCCATACAGCTCCTATGGTACAACCCGTACAGCTCCTATGGTACAACCCATACAGCTCCTATGGTACAACCCATACAGACCCTGCAGTACAACCCGTACAGACCCTGCAGTACAACCCAACAGACCCTGCAGTACAACCCAACAGACCCTGCAGTACAACCTGTACAGACCCTGCAGTACAACCCGTACAGCCCGTGCAGTGCACCAAGGCAATCAGTGCGGAATGACGACAAGACGCCGCGGAAATGGATCCACCGCACCCACCAAACCTCGACCAGTCGCACAGGAGCGAACAGTGATTCAAGGGGCCCTCCGAGTTTCACTTGAACACTGGTGTCAACGCCTCACACCCTTTGTCTGAATTTGCCGTGCTCGAGCTTCTGGCAGTCAGCGAGAAATTCTGTATTTCGCCAGTGCGTTCAATGACGACAGACCTACGTGCACCAATGTCACACACCTGCTGGGCGTGCAGCCGGGCGAGCTGGCACAGTCCGAGACACTCGACCTCTCCGTTGTGGTAGACGCCCAGGTCCTCCGTGTTGAGGTTCAGCATCAGCTGACTCGACAGCGAACACATCTCCCTGCAACGCGACAATCAGCCAGTCTGCACCTCTGAGAAGTTCCCAGGCAAACAAGACAGGGAACGTGTGCTGCCATTTTTCTGAGGGTTGATAAACTCCTGCCTTCCGAAAAATGGTCACGATACCATTTGATTTCAATGGTATTTCGGAAGGCAGAAGTTGACCACCCCACACAGGCACATTGAAACTTTCCAGGGCCAACCTTGACACGTCAGCTGATAGCCGGTGAGAACACTGTCAGAGCAAACTGACCTGTTTCCGTACAGCGACCAGAGCGCCGCCTTCTGGGAGTAGCTGACGCACATGAGGTCCGACTGCGAGTTCTGACAGTTGACGATGTCGCTGCGAACCAGGTACTCGAACACACTGCAGACGCAACACATCAACACGTTCCCACATTCAGGCGTGCAGAAACGCTGTTGTCAATACCCCCCCCCCCCATCCCAAACACTGTCCGAAACGTGCTTCCGCCTGCCCACGGTTCACGTTCAAGCTTTCACAACCAGTCCGCACTTCGCTGACATGCACCACGTTTTTCTTGAGCACTGCGAAAACACCGACGAAAAAACACGTGACCAACTCACGTGGACGGCTGCGCAGTGGAGAGCGCGTTGTGATAGGCGAACGCCTGCACCCCCAGCGACGTCAGGTACTGAAAACAAAGCGACATAAAAACTGAGACTTGTGTTCGAGCGACGAGATGAGGCAAGCATAAGAAATTCCGTGAGCGACTCACCGCCAGGTTCAGATCCCCGGATTTGGACACGAGTTTCTCGAGCAGGAAGGCGGACTGACTGTTTCCCTGCACACCCAACCGCTGCAGCCAGAACTGAAACAACAAAGCAACTTTCTGGTAAAAGTCAATACAAAATGGTGGTGTTGCTGGGATGGGGGGGGGGGGGGGGGTTCGGGGGGGGAAGGGGTGATTCTGTGGTTCTGTGGGCTATCACTACAATGTCGATGCTTGTCAATGCAAATTGTTTGTGAATTGCATGCTCAACAAAAACGTATTTCCAAGCCTGCTCCATCTTTCTCTGGAGATTCGATCAAAAAAATCACAAAATTGAGCGAACTGACCAGGCAGTGCTGCAGACAGACGTGATCATTGGCGTCCTGCGCCAGTCGCACTGCGCCCTGTACCGCAGCCAACGCCTCCGCCCTGCCACAAACACAACACAACATAAACAATGCCACAACTCTGCTCGAGCTAAAGATGAGTGAGGGGATCGGAAATCCGGCTGAAGGTCGAAGACACCACGCCTCAGGGTAGGACCGCATGGAACCTCCCCCCCCCCTTCAATCCAAAGTCTCACAAATTCGGGTCGCCGGTGTAACATGTTTTTCTTTTCACGTCCAACTTGTGGGGGGTTGAAATCCCCCACCCATTCGACCAGATCGTGGTTTCCTCAGTGATGGGCACCCGAAAACAAATTGACGAGAGCTGACACACCCCCCCCCCCGAACCGCGAGTGCGCCCTTGCGCCTCCCTCACCTGTGACCGAATCGGAAGTGCGCAGCGCACAGACTGAGCGCCGCGTATCTGTAGCTGCGGTTCGTCGCGTCGTCGTCCGTCTTGGGTTTCTGGGCGGCGTTGCTGCCCGACGGCGCAGCGCCACCGGCGGCGTCACCGAGACTCATCTGGCGGTCGAAGTAGTGGAAGAGCGAGTCGATGGCGCCGCAGTACTCGAAGACGCGCAGACTGTTGAGGTAGCTCAGATAGTGCTGCAACGGGATCCAAGGATCATAGACGTCTGGTGTCAAAACAAGAGAAGAATCAGGCAAGTGTTCCAGGCAGGATTTGTTGCAATGAAGTTTCATGCAGGCGTTTTCAGTCTCGCCAGGTGAAATGGGAGATCAAGACGAGAAATGGAGCACCGCAAATTCTTGACACCAAACACGTGGTGAAAACTACGTACGGCTTCTGCGAGGTCCGGGTTGCTGAGCAACAGCTCCGTGACACGCTGCTGCAGCTGCCGCGGACTGAGCGCCTCCTCCTCGTTGTGCTGCAGCAGCGCCGCCTGTCGGAGCAACGAGCAACAACTGGTCAAAACAACAGCCAGGAAGAGTCCACTGCAGGAAGCCCAGTTACTTGGGCAGACGAAACAGTTCTGAATTCAAAGAAGAATGAAGACTCAAAGTTCAGCATCTGTTCTCGATTTTTGACACACACACTCACACACAAGCACCAGGCTTCGTTTTTCTGCCCGACCTTACTCTGTGCTTGACTTGACGCACTTGTGCACGCATTCAGAACGCATACTTCCGTTGATCCAAAGACATGCGCCCTGAGCGCATCACTGCGCCGCATGGAACACGGATTTACCGGCGTCCTGGACGTTTCCTCACCTGGCGTGCGATGAAGTACTCCGCCTGACGCCGCGAGTAGCGTCCCTTCTCCGCCGCGGCAGACACACCCCTGGAACCACAGCCAGACACACACGTGAGATACGTGCCACATGAATGTGGGAACGAAGCACAAGGGAGATTGCTCTTCTTGGACATTGTAGACACGGTGAACGTCTTGGTTCACACAAACTAATATGCTGTCCAAACATTTACTGCACAATCCTGTCTTCTCAACTCACGAGCTGTGGACGTGAATCCCTGGAATCTTGGGGCCGACCCCCCCCCCCCGTTCCAATTGCATCTCAGGCGGAATTTTGTGTTCCTTTCGACACGTTATTTTTTCACTCGTTTCCCACACGACGGTCAGGCGCCCGACCAGGTCCTGAATCTTCCCCGAGGGTATTGAGTACCTGGATCCACCCGGAGGGCACAGAGCACTTACGGAAGTGTGGGCTGCGCGTGCGCGGGAGCGTGCGCGGACGCGGCGGGCTGCGTCTGGGAGCGACTTGAGTCCATCATCTCCGTGAGATTCATCGAGGCGTCTGTGGTCGCGTCTCCGTCCCCACCTGTCAACACGCATCAGCAGACCAGGTTCAAGCGAATCACTGCACAAAAGGCAACTTCGCACGAGCCGTGAGTTGCATGCGATCAGCTGTCATTGAGAAAGCACAGTCATTTGAAAGGACACGTTTGATGTGAAATGCAGGTTTGCCGTCAAACCCGGTGAGCCAAATCGAACAAACACGTTTTTCCACGCGCATGTGCACGCACCTGTGAATGCATCACTGGTGGCGGCTTCTGGCGGCGACCACGCGGCGTGGTAGCGCTGGTAACGAGCGTGCAGCTGCGTCACCTGGTTGAAGGACAACTTCTCGAACGACAGGTTCATACGCCTCCAGAACAGCCCTGCGAAAATGGACACAAAATGAGCAAAACTTGTTTGTTTCTTGAGAACAGCACACCTTGTCCGGAGGAAACAAACTACGCAAACGCTTTTTCAACGGGATGCTGCAAAACTTGCACAAATCTGGGCAAGAAATCAGAGTCCGAAGCCCCACGACTACCCGCGCGTTTGCCAGTGCGAGTGTGACTGCAGTGTGGTCTTTTTCGACAGGGTTCACACAGGCCACCACAGACTGAGCTCTTGTCTTGCTCAGTGATGGAGCAACGAGCAGAGCGTTCGCTCCGGCCCAGTCACCAAGGACGGAGGGGCGAGTCTGGGCAGGGCGGGGGGATAAGGAAGTTTGGGCGGGCTCTGGGGCAAGGCTGCTCGTCACGAGTGGCTCACCGAGGAAGCTGGACTTCTGCATGGGCGTGGTGGGCATCCCTTCCCGCGGCTGGAAGAGATCCATGAGCGCCTGGACGCTCTCCGTGCTCAGCTCCTTCAACCTGCGAACGTGAATGAAGGCGCTGTGAACAAGGGTGGTGTGAACGAGGGCCCAGCAAATCACACGCACAAGATTCCGAAAAACATTTGATCTGCAGTGAAAAGCACCAGTACTTCACACACAGATCCACGTTCCCAGAACGAGCACACGATGTGAATTGGTTCTTGAGTTGCTCCAAGCGACAAGAGCACCCAACAAAATTCCCGAGACTTTTTTCCAATGCAAATGAAATTCAACATTATTCTGTGAATTCGACGTACTTGGAGACGATGATGTTCATGAGCTGTGGTTTGGCGATCAGCTGCAGTTTGTTCATCAGATCCTTCAGCTCCAGATCCGGACTCTGCAAAAATCCGCGCATTGCACACACACACACACACATACACACACACACACACACACACACACACACACACACACACACACACACACACACACACACACACACACACACACACACACACACGGAAACTGCACCCGATCTTATCCCAGCTCCGATTGAACATTATGTGGTTGACTGACGGCGTCCACGCAAAACAAAGCACACATTACGGCATTTTGGGACGAAAAGGTGCGTCTTGTACTTGAGTGAATGTTGTGTTCCGCCACGTTTGCCGGTATCCCGGCGTCCCAGCGGCGTGCACGTCATTCACTGGTTTTCCACCACAACAGGCGGCCGGTAATTCTCGGTTCACACCAGACACGCAAAACGTGATGCAAAGGCTGCGCTCAATTTGTTTCGGTGACCTCACAATTGTTGATCGTGCATGGCATTTTGTGTTTGGGTGCTCACACAAGATTTTTGTGTTCACCTCTGTGCAGCCTTTCATCTGCCACTTACACACTTCATAATAAGAAGCAGTGCTCAAGGCAACTGCAGTGCGAAGTCCCTTGCCGGTAATGTCATTGATTCTTCCTTGGTGGTCCAGGCTGGGGGGGGGGGGAGTCCAGGCAGGGGGGTCCAGGCTGGGAGGGGGGGTCCAGGCTGGGGGCAGGGGACATTTCATCCACCTTGCCATATACTGCACTACCACATGGTGCTTGCCCCAAAGGGACTTCGCACAATAAGGGGGTGGGAAGTGCCTCGTGTGACTCAGTAACGATGTGCACCGACTGACCTGGACGAGCTGAAGCAGCGTGAAGACGAGCTCCCTCTCCTCGCGCTCGGTGTACGCGTTCTCGGCGTTCACGAGCTGCGTCGGCGGCGCGTACAGCTGCGCCCACAGCGCCTGCGTCACCACGTGCAGCGCCACCTTGTGCGGCGTCACCTCGTCTCGCAGCGCCGGCCGCGCCTGCTGCCCGAAACTCAGCATTCTGCAGGGTAACCACATTATTCCAAGTTACAACCAGCACGGGGGGCTCAACGCAAAATTAGCGGGGGAGGGGCAGACGGGTCCTCAAAGGCAACTTTGATCCGCCACTGCACACAAAAAATGACTGCAAACCAGAACCAACAGACGAAACAGAGCAGAAGGCTCCTTTTTCCCAGAAAGCAGTTTCAGACATCACACAAAGTTCACCCACAATCCGACGCCAGACCAAAGATATGCATATTGTCAGACACATGTGTTCACCAACCTGTGCAGAGATGCTCAAATAGCCAGTGAAGCGGGTGGGACCAAGGACGCTGTGCGGTCAAATCTGCAACAGAAGCGAAGTTTTGACAATTGTGTCCGACTGCTGACATTTCGACCTCCAGTCCACTGTGTCCAACCGCACTTCGCATGTGTGACAAATTTTTCACTCCACTTGACATTTTCCTTGTCCTCTCTTGAGTCGGACAAAGCGGACTGGCACCACAATAGCTTGTCAACAGGGTTTTCACACTGCATGGAGTTTCCGTGCAGACTCCACTCCACGCGCATCGTAGTCTGCCCGAATGAGGAAGACTCCAATTAGTTTTCGTGGACAGCGGCATCGTCCTCAAGTGGACCTGACGTGGAAAGTTTGCGAACATAGTCTCTTCACGTGGAGTGTGATCTCGTTCTGTTTCAACGTCGACGTCAGTAGCACGTCTTGCAAATGAGCTCCGCAAAGCGAGTTCCCAGTCTATTCTCGCGGTTCAAGAAGCGGTTGTGGACACAGGTTTTTGGACGCGAAAATTCAAAGCATGTCGGTGGCCACACTGCCCCGCCAGTTGGCGTGGTGAACGTCAGGGGACAAATTCTTTCAAGCCCCACCAGGTTGTTGTGGTCAATGGGAATTTTCACGTGAAAAGAATTCTCCCTTGACAAATTGAATCGACAGGCACAACAGTTGACCGAGTGCCCACTCTCACCGACATTTAGGCAAGATATTTGGAAGCGAAAACAATCAAAGAAACATGTCGCCTGGCCAGTGTGGCCACCCCTAAACACAAGCAGCGTTTGGTTTCGGCGAAACGTCCAGGCAGAGTGAGCGTTTACTTTGAATCTAGATCTTCACAAGTGCGTCTGAGGCACATGAAATGTACGTTTGTACCGAATGCTCAGCTCGCCCAGAAACTTTGAATCTAGATCTTCAGTGCCCTCGGTCTGAACACGAACGGTTTCTTTTGGTGTGTGTGTGTGGGGGGGGGGGGTATTTTGGGGTAGTTTTCGGCTCTGGAGGCAAGGGGCGCCGCTCCCTTTTGGTCTCGTGCGTGCCTTGTGCCAGAAACAACCACAAACTTTCGTCGTGATTTGAACGTGAATGACAGCCAAATGTGGTGAGTGCTTTCAACTAGACATTTTTCTCCACCTGACATGTGGTATTTCTGGCACAGACTCCATGCAAAAGACCACCATAGCCAGAGAATACACGCAATTTAAAAGTTTTCAGCTTTATTTGTAACAAAATATATTCAGCTCAACGCAGTGTTCTGGAATACATAAATTTCGAGACAGACAAGTGCACCAGCCTGTGGCAACGTACATGTAAAGAGCTATGAACAGAACGCACACACCCACACGCACTTTTCGGTACATTTGAGATTCACGAGAGCAGAAAACAAGAACGCCAGCGCATTAACAGTCCGCGTTCCCCTTGTGGCGGAGCTACCAGTTGGTTCCAAAGTTGGATCTGGCCTCACCAGTTGATGTGGTGGAACTGACCCAACCAGTTGGTGTGGTGGAACTTAGACTCTACCAATGGGTGTGGCGAATTCAGAATTTGTCCTCCCTTGGTGGGGTTGGCAGGGGGTCCCCATTGAAACTTCTCAACAAACATACGAACACAAGGGTGATTAGTACAGCCCGTTTCCGCCACTTCGTTGAAAACATTCACAGATCTTTGTACTCAGATAATCATTCTTCCATTCCCACTTCAACATATTTCAATTCACCTTCCCAGACACAAATTCCTCAACCTCAGAAAGGCAGACATAAATTTTGCCAAAAACTAGACTGTGTCATGATGGCAAAATACAGAATAGATATAACGCGAGAAGTGTGTTTATCAAGAGAACACGCATCGATGCAAAATATCATTTTTCATGGGACAATCGACCTCAATTTTTCACGAGAACCAGTCCTGTGATCAACGCAAAAGTCAATGAAATCACCCGCACAATTCATTTCAAAACTATCAAATTTGGAAGTGAGCACAGACACACCAGACAAGTAAAACCGCAAAATAAACCCGAGCACTTCAGGGAGAGTCAGGTTTGGCAACAATTTTCTTTCAAGTTTGGCAGTGGACCTTGTTTGTTTGAACAAGCGCGACAAGCGGCACGAAAAGAACAAAAGTCGGCGCGTCGACGCTTGAAAGCAAATTGAACAGGCCGACGAGATGTGGACCACAAATTACTACTTGCAAGTCTTTTTTTTTTCAAATGAACGACGCTGCAAATAAACGACTCCACAGGTCGAAACTCCGAAAGAAATCCGTCCTGAAGAGAAGTGCACAGCTACACATACGTCGCAAAAACATGTAGGCTGGAGAAAACGACACAGAACGAGCGGTGCTTAGAACGTAAAAGAAATAGACAACGTGTGCGCTTCTGCCAGGGAAAACACTTTCAACTTGGTTCACACTATAAACTGCTCGATGTGAACACACACGCACGCACCCACGCACGCAGGCGTACGTACGCACACACACACACCTTTCGCTTGTTTTGACCCTTGTTATTGTTTTCAAAGCAGAAAGAAACGCGGTACTAAAACACAAAGAACTAGAAAACCAAAATCATACACGTCTGTCTGTGCTGAACTTCAAGGCAAAACTGGTTTCAAGTATCCGTGCACACTTGCACATTCAGTGAATTACAAGAAAGACATCGATTCTGAACAGCGGCAACTGCTTTGCAGCGTAGATAAAGGCAAATATCACAATCAGCATCGTGGCTTTCACTGTCGAAGATGCAGCGGCGTCGACCACACGGCGCATGCGCCGTGGCTACACGGGTCTCGTGACCTTGAGGACGGCGACACACGTGACCTTGCAGGGCGAGCAGAGTTCCGTCTTCTTCCACTTGCTTCGGTCCGGGACGAATTTGAGCAGCTGCCGTTTTCCTGGAACGAATCTGACTGTCAAGATGCACCAACTATCTCACACGCACTTGCGCGTGGTCGTTTTCTGAACGTGGAAGTCTTGAGGTGAAGACGCGACGTGTTGACTGAAGTCACCTGGACCATGGACTGAAAACTCAGTGCAACACTGACACCCCCAATGCCAGCCGCAACATGCCTGTTTTGCGGCCCTTGATCTCCGTCAGCGCAGTCTCGAAACAAGCCTCAATTTTTGTATTCCATCGCTTCCCCTCTCTGCACCCACGGTTGGTTTTCATACCCTTGGTTCCTGTGTTTTTCAGCGCACTCAGCCGACGCACGAGCGCAGCGCCTCTACTCACCGACGACCCCGAGCAGCTGGTTCCTGAACACCGTCTGGTGGATTCCCTTCACCGAGAAGCTCGTCCGCACCACCGTCCACTGTTCCTGCTTCGGGCAAAACACCTGCAAAACGCCCCGCTGATCGTGTTCGATTTGCGCTTCGAATGCACCACGGGTGACGCCCACAAGGAATCCGCCCATTGGAATCAAAGCCGTGTGTCTCGCGAATTGAGATCAAGAGGCTCAAACTGGAAAGGGGCAGGACAATATCCAACCTGGAATCTGCACAACATTAGGTGGCGGGAAAACGCCAGAAGAGGCAGAGCCCCGTGGCCTCCCTGGGTCCGAGAGAGAAATCGCTCACCTCGCAGGTGTCAGAGACCTCAGGCTCCGGGTTGCCGCCCCCGCCCACGACGTACACCTTCCCGTTAAACTCGGCGCAGTTGTGCTGGACGCGCGGGTTGTGCAGGGAGGGCTTCGAGATCCAGATGTCTCTGCAACGTTTCAATGGTGCGCTCGTCATTCACTGGATCAAAAAAACACTTCTCGATTCGAGCGCCATCTTTCTTCCCGTTTGTAACTGTTGATCAACGCAACGAACACCTGCACCGGCCTCATCCACCATCAAACACCAGTTTCGGTGCGAGGGTGTTTGGTTGGTGACGATGCTGTCAGTTTCAGGGTGTGTTATGTTTTGATACGGTGACCGAACGCAGCACCCATGGTGATCCTGAACGCTTTCCCCGCAGATCTACCAGTGTTGAACCAGAACATCCCCGACCTACTTTTGCGCATTGTAGGCGACGACGTGAGCAGTTTTGCGGACGCTCCCGCTGACATCGGTGTAGCCACCGGTGACGAACACTTCCTGGCGTGACGTCAGACTGCAGCCCGCTGCGAACGCCACCTGTGGAGCACGCAAACCTCTCAGGTCAGCGCACAAGGAACGAGCTGCGATCGAGCCACAGTGATACAACGGGGGATCCAAGAACACTGTGCTTTCTACGGATGAATCAGTGCAGTCTGACAAACATGAATCGAACCAAGAGCCGTCACACTCAGTGAGACACGAGGTGTCGGGCCGCTTCACGTCAGAACCTGAAATGATTTGACACCTGCTTCTTGGTCTCAAGTCTCACTTGAAATAGCCAGGCAGCCCCTGTCCCCATGATTATGCCACTTGGGGTCTTGACGACTACCTGGTCATTTTGGGTTTGACCCGAAAAGACCAGACATGTCCGAGTTTCAGGTTCAACGTGAAAATGACCACGAAAACGTGCGCACTTTGCAGAGGTCCTCTTTGACCCGCCTCTCACCTTGTACAGTGCGTCCTCGGGGATCCACCTCTCACTCTGTAGAACACGTCCTCTGGGACCTGCTTCTCACCTTGTAGGGCGCGTCCTTGGCGACCTGCCACTCGTTGCGCTCGATGCTGTAGCGGAAGGTTCGGCACATGATGTTGGCGAGCGCGACGGTCGTGACGCTCTCCTTATCGATGAGCAGGCCGCCCGACAGCACGATCGAGTCGCCCGCCAGCGCCGCCACGTACCCCACCTGTCAATATACCCAGTACACAGGTGTGCATACCCAACCTGGAAACGCACCCCACCTGTGAACATACCCTGTGGACCGGAAATGTACCCCAACTCTTAACACACCCGGCAGACCTGTACACATACCCAAACTAGAAACACCCCACCTATGAACATACCCTGCTGACACACACACACTGGAGGTGTACCTCACAACCAGACTTTCCCTCTAGTTCAGAGTTTACCCTGTGCAGACTAGATTGAGCGAAGCAACAGCACATTTCTTGCGCACAGACAGAGAATGGTCCGTCGCCAGAAGGTGCACACATCGGGGGCAAGGGTTGGATGGCTCCATAAATGTCTCACCCTGGTGAAGTGACAATACCCGAGAGCAAAACACTGCGGACAAGAACGCAGCACGCATTCTTGCATGATCGTCAAAGTGGCGAAATGCAGCGCGAGACAATGCCAGTACATGCCTCACAGCGACTTGCCCCGGAATGGAGGTGAGACACGTGACTCACCGTGGCCTGCTGCGGGATGGGCGTCAGATGGAGCCACGTGCGCGTCGCGCCGTCGAAGCGCTGCATCACGTTCCCGATGAACCTGGCGTCGACGCCGTGCAGGAAGAGGAAGTTGTTGACGGCGACGGGCTGCGCGCTGTAAAACGCGAGCGGCACGTCGATGGCGTCCGTCCACGTGTCCCACGCGCCGTCCAGCAGCTTGCAGAAGTGCACCGTGTTCTGTTTGTCCTCCGTGTCGTATCTAAGCGAGAAACGGGTTGCGTCGAAAAATGTTTGTTGGAGGTCCACTGTCCAAATGGTTTCACCAAAGAAGGGCGTTTGTCTCAAGCAAACTTTACACACGCCTGGAAAGTGTTGGGTGCGACAACGAACACAAGCACGCAAAAATGGCTTCTGGAGCTGACTGCACAAAACGCTCACACATACCAAGAAGCGGGACCCCTCCTCACCTGCTCGGGTAGCACGACCCCTCCTCACCTGCTCGGGTAGCGCGACCCCTCCTCAAACAGCACAAGCGTCTCGGTGGCGCGCGGCTTGTTGAGGCGCCCGGTGTAGAGCGGCTGCGTCAGCGGCTCGGCGCTGTAGCGGATCGCCTCGTCCACGAGCCGCTCGCACTCGCTGTTCGCCCTCACGACGTCCGTGCGCAGCGCATGCGTCATGAGGTCCGTCGTGCTCAGCAGCGCCAGACGCACACTCCTGCGTCACAAAGCGCACATAACATCTCAAGCACAGGTTCTTCATGAAATCAAGAATGAAGGACAAGGGTCATCCAAGCACGCACAAAGCGCAACAGTCGGTTGAAAGAACTCGAGAACAATTGATGAATCAACGAACGAGTTTGCGAGATCAGAACGCACACACGCACAAACACACACACAAACAACATTGAATGGCGGACGAAACAAGGCGCTACTGACCCGAGGATGTCCGCCGCGAACTTGCTGCGCCCGGGGATGTGTTGGAGCCACCGCAGCGCCGCCTTGAGGACGTCGAGCTCCCGCGCCACGAGCTGCGCGCTGTCGAGGTAGCGCACGAGTGCGTCCTTCTCCAGCTGCAGGAACTCCTCCTCCTCGCTCACCAACTGCAGTAGAATTCTGTGTGTGTGTGTGTGTGTGTGTGTGTGTGTGTGTGTGTGTGTGTGTGTGTGTGCGCGCGCGCCAAGGACTCGCAAACT
>JAAUXT010018095.1_pt1 | contig 16036 bp, 16 predicted proteins | sample 7278171 | NCBI WGS metagenome assembly JAAUXT01 (sample SAMN14350112, study PRJNA611818) | marine sediment metagenome | isolation source: surface marine sediment (1.8m) | place: French Polynesia: Moorea | collected 2018-08 | reverse complement strand
GGTGTAACTCAACATGGTGAAATTTAGCCAGGATCATTTTTGGGCCATTTTGAGCATTTTTGATTTTTTTGCCCATGTTGAGTTGGCCAGCCCATGTTAAGTTGCTGGGGAGGGGGGGGGGTAACTCAACATAGTGAAATTCAACTAGGGCCATTTTAAGCATTTTGTATTTTTTTGGCCATATTGAGTTTGTCCAACAAATGTTAATTTGACATGGGCTAGCTGGCTAACTCGATATGGAAATTTTCAAAATTTTCTGAAATGGCCAAAAAACCGAACGTATGTATGGACCACACGCTTTTTATGCGTGGCATTCTTGTTTAAATTTTGTGCCTCTGCCATTGCAGATCCTGGCAATATGAGAGAAAACGCGAATTCTGCGGTGGCATTTTGCAAACCGGACGGGTGACATGGACTCCAACACGTGTTTGCTGGACATCATAGAGTAAGTGAAACTGAGTTGGCGTGTTGGTGGGCATTGCAGACAATGTTTCTGTTCAGCAAGGTTTGCGCGGTTGATCAATTCAAATTTGTCAACAATTGTGGTGCCTTGCAAACGATATTATCGTATTTTCAGTGACCCGAATGCCTTGAGTGAATTCTTCGCGCAGGGGCCGGAAAATGGTCAGGTGAGCAAACGATCAAGCACCAATCCGTCTGTGTGTACAGATTCTGTTGGTTGTGCTCCCACTGTTGTTTTTCCTGCTTGTGCGACTGTTTCGTGGATGGTTTCGTTTCCAGTGTTCCTCTTGTTGTGTGTATCGAACAAATGTCGGTGGTCTTGGACAGGTGCCGGTGGGGGACAACGCCGACCTCGACGACCTGCATCCGACGCTGTGGGACGATGACCCGACCTTCGCGCCGGACATCTCCATCGACGCGCTGGCCAGCACGGCTGCGCTCAACATTCCGGCGGCGCTACCACAAACTGTGCAGGCGCCGGCGGCCGCCGTGACGTCGGTTGCGCAGCAGATCGTGGCGACGCACACGGCGCCGAATCCAGTGGCGCTCGACGCCGCCCCTGCTGTGCCGTTTCAGTCGACGGCGGCGGTGCCTCTCGTCCAGCAGAGCTCTGCGCAGGTCGTGGCTCAGCCGAGCGCTGCCATGGTGTCCGGAACCAGGTAGCGTGTCGTCACTTTCGTTGTTTTACACAAGTTCTTGTCGAAGAGGCCATTCATGCAACGCAAATAAAAAAAGAAATTGTTCTTCCAGCGCGTCGCCATTGATGCAGCTGAGCACAAGTGGCAGCGTGGCGTCTGCGATGCAGCCGCAGCAGCAACAGGTTTTCCTGCAGTCCGCTGCCAGTGCTGGTCAAATCCAGCTTCGCGCGGCCGCTGCGCCGGCTCAACAGGCGGCGCTGCAGGTCCCGACAGCGGCGTCCTCTCCCGCGCCGTCCAACGTCATCAATCTGCAGCAGGCGAGTCCAAAGTCGTGCACTGTGTTATGGTTAGGGTTAGTTCCGACGAAACGGATCCAGCAGGCCATCTTGGATGTTTCTAACAGTGGGCACTGTGGTGGAATTGATATTTGCGGAAAACAGCTCTGGAGAAAGCAGGTGGTACGTGCGCGACGAGGTTGACTCCGCAAACACAACTGTTCAGCATTTCTGTGGTGTGTGAAAATGCACCGAATCGCGGTTTGCGTTGCACCACATTCAGAAGAGTTTTGTGCAGAGAAAGACGAACTGCCTATGCCAATGTACGACTGTCGCGTTGCAGGTGATTCGCCCGGTGGTGTCCACTGGCACGTCGGTGCAGATCCGGCCGCAGCAGATTCTGCAGACGAGCGCGGCGCAGGCCGGCCAGGTGAACCTGCAGGGCGCCATCCTTCAGGCCGGAAACCGCATCCTCATTCAGCAGCCGGTCATCTCAGGGCAGCCCCTCACTCTTGCCAACCTTCAAGGCCTGCAGCTCCGACCACAAGTTCAAGGCGCGCAGATTGTCCAGGGTGGACAAGTGTTTCAGGCAGCACCCGCCAACCAGACTGTGTCGCAGCCGGCTCAGCTTGTGCAAGCAGCGCCGACTGTGCAACAAGGTCAGGTTTTGCAGACAACACACGGTGCCACTGCCCAGGTCGTGCAGCAAGCGCAGTTACTGCAGGCAAATCAGCAAGCTGGCCAGGTCTTGCAGTCGAACCAGGGTGCGCAAGTGTTGCAGCAAACGCAACAGGGACAAATCGTACAGCAAGCTGTTGTGAACCCAAGTACATTGCAGTCGCAACCGCAAACGCAGCAAATTATCCAACTGGCGGGCAACCAGCTGCCGACTGGAATAAGCGTTCTCCATGTGGACGGCCAGCAGATCCTCATTCAGAAAGCGCCAACGGCCGAAGGGCCGGTCATTCTGAGAGCCGTGCAGAATACGATTCCCATTCAAACTGCTGCTCAGGGTGCGGTGAGCCAAGTCGGAGGTGCGGTGCGGGGCTCCCAACAGCAGGTGTTGATCACCCAGCCAGGAGGACAGATTCAGCAGAGTCAGATGCAGCTACCTCAGAACCAGATGCAGCCACAGGTTCTTGGCAATCTCAACATACTGAATGACTCGCAGAACGTGAACATCAACCTCAACTTCCTGACGCAGGGACAGCAGGGAAGTGCGAGCCAAGCCTTGCAGCAAATACAGCAGAACAAACTTCAAATGTCTGGTGGTCAGATTGTACAAACGAATCAGGGTCACCAGGGAGCGAATCCCACGACACCAGTGAAAATACTGCCGAAAAGCCCAGCGGCTGGAGGTCTGCAGTGCGTCAGTCTGCAGTCCGTCCAGCAGCAGGTGGTGAAGCCGCTCGTCGCCTCAGGAGCCGCCGCGACCGGCTTTCAAGCGGGAACCGTCTCCCAACAGCCGGTGATTCCGTCGGGTCAAGACATTCTGTCCACCGCAGCAGCTCTCAACGACATTCCATTGCAAATGCAAACTCCGCCTAGTCAACCCGTTCAGTCGAAGCCTGTGATCAACACTGCCTCTTCCGTACCCAGCATGACCGTCATGTCCAGTGCTGTTGCTGCCACTAGTCAGGCGCCGCTCCAGGCCATCAAGGTGGAACCGAAACCTCTCATTCAGACCATTGCGATTGATCAAAAACCACAGATTCAAACTGTCAAGACTGAGCCAGTGAAAAGTGTGGTTGCCCCTCCTCAACACATCCGGACACCACAGGGGCAGATAACGGTGATGAAGCAAGAGCCAGCTCAAGCTGCCCAAGCTGCGACGACACTGTCGCAGCAACATGTGACGCTTCAGAGTTCCCAGGGTTCAGCTGTCAGTGTGGCTTCCCAAGGATTGCAACAAGTGCAGACTTTGGCAGCCGGTACCACAGCCGCGCAGGCGGGAATCGTTCATCACCAACCGGTGCAAGGAAAATCATCGGACACTTCAGCGACCACAAACGGGCCGCAGAACACCCAGGCTTCCGTAGTGACACAGGTGCAGCAAGCCAGCTCCACTGTGATCCAACAGCAGCAGCCAACTCAGGGTAGTCCTGTTCCCAACGTAAACATTGCCACCATGAGGCATCTTCAGACCCTGCCGGCCAATGCAGATCTCTTGGTCAAGAGCTCCGCGCCAACGACGGTGATACCGACAGTGGTGCCGTCGGTAGCAAATGCAACCAACAGTGCAGTTCCGCTGACGCAGCCCGCAACAGCGGCTGTTGTGGCCCCCGGTCCTCAAACGCAACAGACGACGGGCCAAGCGCCGACCCAGGGAATGGATGTACGCAGCCTTCTTCCGCGAATTCAACATCAAATCAAGGTGCGCTTCGCGATCATGATGAAAAACAGTCGTGAAATTTCTCAAGCCGTGGGAAAAGGTCAGTGGAATTGTCCTGTCTTTGCAGGTGTTGCTTGCAATCCCCAACAGAAATGAAACACAAAAGAAGATGCTCAAAAATCTCGGCGGCCTTCAGAAGAGGTTCACCGCACAGCTCGCCGCCATTCGGGAGAAAACGAGCTCTACTCCGATGACGTCTAGTGGCGGCGCATCCAAAGGCGCACAGACTCGGGTAGGCTTCGTTGTGCAGTTTTCCGCTGTATAGAAACAAGATCATGACAGGTGCGGTGCATCTCACCTTCACCCGAACACAATTTGAGTCTTTGTAGCAGTCGACGACAGGAGCTGTGGACCAGACACCCAATCCCATTGTCATTCAACCACTGCTGCAGCCGGGTGAAGAGTCGCAGCAAGTGGGCGTTCCGGCTACCGCCACCACTCAGAGCACGAACAACGCGCTGCAAGGAATGTTCGTCAACGCTTCTGGGAACAACGTGCAGAAAGTCAGCGCGGTGATGACCCAGCCAACCAATGTGACCGTGACTCAGGGTGCGTCGTCTGCAAAACCAGCAGGTACATCAGCGCGGTTACTGCCACGCGCCCTCGTTCGGAATGATTGTGCTCGCGGTTGGGGGCGTTTCACTGAAGTGTCACCCTTGCCTTTCAGGATTGATTCAGATCCGGCCCGTTGTGGCGACACAGAGCGTACAGAACGTGATCACGGTTCCAGCGAGTGGCGTCGCAGCAGCCGCGGGGGCCGCACCAGGTGCAGCCGTCGCCGCAGCGAACGCGCCGGGCCAAGTGCTCGTCACCGCCCAGTCTGTGCACCAGCCTGGCAAAGTGAGTCGCTCTCCAAATTTCGTTCAGTCAACATGAAAGGTCCCACCGTTCTGTGACTTTGGTAAATTCTTTACCAGCAAACATTTTCAGATTTCACGTTCTTTCAAGGATCTTTTTCAAAGAACATCAAAACATTTTTGAGGTCACACAGATCCAGCTGCCTGCGGGGCTCAAGGAACGGCTGGAGCAGCAGCTGATGAAGCTTCCACCACATCAGCAGGAACTGTTCAAGAAGAACCAGCCCAAGGTGATGCTACGGCTGCACCAACAGTTGGTGCAGCAGCAGCGCGGGGGCCCCGTCAGCGGCATCACCAAGATCCCTATCACCATCAACGTGAGTGCGTGCTGCCCGTCCTCAGACAACACGTGTTCACTCATAAGTTACAACACTGTCACGAGTGTTCTGTGCAATGCCTCGTTATTTCACCACCTGAACACAAACTGTGACGCTCCAATGACGTTCTGCAGGCTGTGACGACCACCAGCGCCACGGTGCTGCAGTCCGTCACGACGTCGATGCAGCCGGTGGTGGTGGCGAGCGACGCAGCGGGGCAGCAGTTCTTCATAAAGCGGCCCACGAGAAGCCAGCGGTAAGTCTTGGCTTTCTCCGTGCAGCGAACGCCGCACACATGTGCGACTCACGGACGGTTTTGTCGTCAGTCTGCAAAAAGCTTGCCCAATCATGTGAAACAGACTCTTGATTGCGACTGAGACTGTGCGCTCGTTGCACATCTGTAGATAACATTCTTATTCGAAACAACGGGGCCGTGGCTGAGATTTGACGCTCCGCTCAAGTGGTGTTGGGTGCTCGTGATAACCAGTCGCGCGTTCGTTTGTTCGCAGAATCGCGCAGCAATTGGCGAGGGACCAGAAGGCAGCGACGCAGCCGGACTGCAGGTCGCCTTTCAAACAGTACAAGGACGCGTGTCAAAAGCTGCTGCGCTTCCACGTGTTTCAGGATGACAAACCCAACTACAAACAGATGCTGCTGGGTGAGTGTTGTTGCGAATTTCATGCCGCAGATTTGTTCGTGATTCCAAAGTGTTCCAAATATGCAGGCAGGTTTCGTGTTTGTTTCGTTTGCAGAAGGTGACGCATTCGAAGAGCGAGCAAGCGAGTTGGTCGAGAGAAAGGAACGAATGTTCAACAAGTTCGAACTGTTGACTTACAAGGAAGCGATGGTGAGGTTCATTGTCCTTCCGTGGGAGGAAACAGAGCTTCTGATGAAACTGACGTTTGCAACTTGCTGTAAATTTCGCGTGGTTCATTGCAGAGGGAACGAGTCACGTCTGAGAGTGTGATGCTGGAGAAGTTGTTCCTACAGGAGGAAAGCAAAATTTTGAGGGAAGAAAAACATCTCGCCATGACCGAGCCAGGTATGGGAAGGATTCAATTTCCTCCACGGGTAGAAGTTGCTTTTGAAAATCATTCTGGGTGCTAGTCTCCTTGTCTCTGTTGCCGACTGATGTTGCTTGGCGGTGTATTTCAGACCTGTTCATGCCCAGACCGAGCAAGCGAACAGCACCATCACCAGACGCACAGGCGGAGGAGGCCAAAGCAGACTTCTCGGATCCTTCAGAGCCCAAGCTTCCGAAGTACGGGCCAACACCTTCTGCGGAAGAGGTGCCGATCAAACAGGAGGTGCCGGACGTGAAAACGGAGCCGCCCGTCTGTGCGGCGCAGGACGCGTACACAGCGCACTCCAGTGGTGGTCTCAAGATGGTGTTCAAAAGTAGTCCAGCCCACGTACCCAGTTCCTACGCACCGTCTGATGTCTCGTATGCTGCACCAAACTCCGAACCGGGCGACTTGGTGAAGGTTGAACTCGACGTTGACGAAGTGGAGGACGAGACGCCCGCGCCATTCCAGAGCTACGAGAGCGATGAGGACGACCGGGCCACGGACGAAGAATTCCAGACGCAACACTCGACGGACACGGAATCCCAGACGCCCAACTCGCCAGCGGAGGCCAGGACAACTTCAACTCCCTTTGACGTGTCAGAGGATGACGCGGCTGTTGCGGGACTTTTGTCGGATTTTCGACCAGTGTCTGAAAGTGACGAAGTTCAGGTGATTGAGCCCGACTTTGACATGACGGACTCCAGAGTGGTGAGTCAGGCGTACGACTCTGTTGAGCAGAGTTTTGAAGATTCGCAGGACGTGGTGGCTCGAGATCAACGCGAGGTGGACACCGCTGTTCACGGGCTCATGGACGACATGGGCTTTTCATCGACAGACTCCGCAGATTTTACCTCCGCCCTGTCGCAGGAGCCCCACGCCAGCGACTACGACTCGCTCACTCGCGAGGCGGAGGTGGATCAGCACAGCTACACCGGACACAACGTCGCTTCCGCCGATTCGTTTGGCGGCCTCAATCAGCTGAACACGGAGATGGAAAGCGCGATCAACAGCATTTTGAGTCTGAATGACAGTGGAGAGGGGAATGATTTTGATGATGTGAATGACTTTTACGGGTGAGAGCTCAGTCGAAGGTCCTTCAGTCGTGTTCCAGACGATGGACACTGACGCCGCAGTGGCTTCGACTGGTAAACAAGAACTTTGAGGCTTCTGTTGAATGCATTTTGATGTGGTCAGTACCTTTGAAACAGGCTGGGGCCCGGCCAAATCCGTGGTTCACGTGCTGATAGACGATTGTGTGATTCCCATCTTTTCCGGGGAGAACAGACTTTTTCCAGTCTTGGGCCCACACGCCTGCCAGATGATGGAAAGGCAGGGGAGCAGTGACGTAACTTGAGGGGCTGGGTGCGGGCTCACCAACTTTGGTGAAATTGTTTTGCATTTGATTTGGTATCCCGACGGTACTTGGCTTCAGATGTATTCCGTGACATCTGTGTGCGAGGTTTGAAATATGGTGATGACAGACGAACTGAAACCCGGCCGAATTGGGCCTGTTTTCAACATCCTTTGGCACAACAGAGCCTCTGGTGAAAGTTCATTGCAACGAGCCGCAGGTTGTGTACTGTGTACACGTCGAGTTACAGCTGCCTGCCACTTGTCAAGCTGTGGTCACCTTACTGAAAGTGTCGGTCTTTTTGTGTCTGTATCGTCATTTTGCACTGCATGTTTCACACAACGCGCTGGTTTTGACATCAGAAATGTCCGTGAGTGTTTTGTCCTTCGTTTGTTTTTCCGCTGCAGATGTCCGATTGTGTGAAAGTGCACGAAACAGAAACTATTTTTTTACGAATAAATATTTTCTATTTGAATCGAGATCGAGGTGTTGTTTGAATTGAGCCCAAAGTTTCCAATGGAAGTTGAACAATTCCCCCCCCCCCCCAACCTTCCACCTCGCCGTCTTTCCGTCGGCAAATGGTTCATGGCCTCGAGCGGGGATTTCGCTGCCCTGTTCTGGACTTATGGACGCGGTCGCGCGATATTTCAGGCGAACTTAGCGTTTTACAACAAGACTGGTTTCATTGTGGTTGGCGGAGCTTTCCCACTGCTGTGAAAATCTCCACGCGTTGAAGAACTTCAACAAGAAACCACGCTCAGAAAGCCCGCGGTTCTGAATTTGGTTAGTTGGTGACGGGTAACTCAGCTGGGCCAGCAGACTTGGGCCCAGCACAGTTGGCTCCGCTGAGTTGGGGGGGGGAGTAACTCAGCTGGCTGAGCTGACTTGGCAAGAACACACGTAGAAACCTGTGGACAAGCCAGCTGTTACCCCCCCCCCCTCCCTGAGCCAGTACAGTTGGGCCCAACTCAGCTGAGTTACAGGGGTGGGGGGTCAGTTGAGTTGGTAGAAACATGAAGAAACCTATGGATGAGCCAGCTGAGTTAACCCCCCCCCCAACCCACCCACCCATAACTTGGTGAGATTTTGCACAGACAGACATATAGAGACCGATTGTACAAAGCTCGAGGTTTCGGCCTCCGGGGACCGCGGCCTTGAAAATGCAAGAAAAACAGACAGCTGATCCCAACTGCGAGGAGGCGTAAATGAAGTAAGTGGAACGGCAGATCGCAGGCGAAGAACGCCACTTTATTCACAAGTCTCTACAGCAGACGCAAGAAATGGGACCGAAGAGGAAAATGCGAGGGCTGTGCGGTGGTGTCAGCTGGTTTTGAGCTTCTTGACGTGCTTCTCATCACTGTCGCCAGATGCCACTTGCTGCTCTTGTCGCTTCTTGTTGCGTCTCTGCGAATGCCTGCGGTGCTTGTTGGTCTCCGCTTCCATTCGCTGCTTCTTTCTCTCAATGTACTCGGGCATGTTGTCAACTTTAGGCTTGTGTAGCAACGCGAAAATGCTTTCGACGTTCAATGATGCTGCAATGACAGAACAAGATTTTCTGCCAGTTTTAGTGACCACGATTTCCTCGCTACAAAGTCAAACTGATACCTGAATGCGATGAAGACTTCATACAATTATCAGAAGAGAGGTGCACGCACAACAAAAAGATTCAGAAAACGTACGTTCAAAGAAAGCCCAGTCCGCATTCACAGCTTTTATGGTGCTGACCAGCTTCTGCGAGTCTTGGTCTTCCTCGTACGGGACAAACTGCAAAAAGAAAACAATTCGTAAAATTAGAGTGCGTCGGTCGTGGCAATCCTGCAGTGTTGGTTCACGCCACCAGGTTATACAGCTGACCCAGATGGGGACATGACACGTTGATCCCAAAAGTTAGAGATTCCCTAACTTTTCCCTGCTCATCATCCAATGAAATTATCCAGACGTCTAAGCTTTGTAATTGCTGCCGAGCGATCTGTCTTGGTTTTCCTGGCAAATTGAAATTACAGCAGCACTACAGCAAATTACGTTACCGTTTATCAGATTATAAGGGAGGCTAGTTGACTGGGGTTGAGTTTGTGCTGAAGTGACAGCGTAGCCAGAGGGTCTCTGTGCACCTCCCGACTTAACCCGAACTCAGCCCTCCAGTGTCCAGCTCATCATGCCAACTAGGTGGGGACAAGGCAATTCAATTCCCCCCACAACCTTGTCTTTACACTCGGCCACAAACATCATTTGCAGTTCACAGTAAATGTGTTATTAGCACCAGAAGGTGCCGCGGTCTGTCAGCTTTCATCTGCCTTAATTCCGACTGCACAGACAGACGCTGAGAACCCTCCACGACATGTCCACGCGCTGCCCACGTCAGCGCGACTTCACAACTGTGTCCGGTTTTTCTTGCGCAAATGCAATCGTGGAAGTTTCCAACGCGTTTAACACTCACCTCGGAGTTTCGGACGTGAAACACTTGCAATGGTTGCTCTTTGTTTGGTGAAATGACCCACAGTCGACCTGCAGCGTCAAAGGCCAAATCCCACGGCGCTTCGTCAACGGAAATTGTGTTCTGCAGATGCAGGCGCCGCCGTCCTTCTTCTGTGCGCAGCTCGTAAATCAGCACCACTTTTATTCTGCAACAATATGAGGGTTTTCGTCTCATTCCTGACTTCTTTTTGGGATCTTGAATTTCTTTTCTCATCCTCACAGTACCACACACCCTTCAAACGTGACGGCCAGTCGTCGTGTCTTGTCGCAGAACGAAAGGTTCTTTACGTCCACGTTAGCAGCAGTTTTATCCAAATATTTCTCCTCTTTTTGCTGATCTCCTTTCTCAGCCGAAGCTTGCTCCAGCTGCTCGGAGTCGGTCTCCGGCAGCACACCCTGCAGCCCTCGCAGGTGTTCGCAGCAATTCGCGGTGTCCTCATCTTTCCCTGACTTGTAGTTCCACAGTCGGACGGTGCCGTCCTGCAAAGAGAAAGAACAGCAAGGTGAGCGCACGAGGGCACCTCGAAATGACGCCTAACATGGCGGATAGCAGTGAACATGAGCAAGAACTCCACACAAGGAGTCTGCAGCAGTTTGTCTCTTCATGCAGTGAAAAGGTTCAAATTGTTCAACAAGCGGTTATGGACCTGGCGATGTCTGTTGTGTCCGGCCGAAGTCATCTGAACCAAAAGTGGAGTACCCACACCCCACCCCGTTTTGAGATTTCTGGTGATGTCGCTGCACACACAAATGAAAACGAGATGCGGAGTATTCCTCCCAGAGTAATCATTGGACATCCAATGTTTGGTGTTTTTTTCTGCCTCCCGCGGTACCTAACAAATTGCCCCTGAACTTCGTTGTCACCACTCTTCCATGAACGTTGAGGAAAAGGTGGGTCAAAAATTCGGGAAAGAAACCGTATGAATTTCTGTGTGTTTTTCTCCTGTTTCGGTCGCAAACGGTTACCATGCACGCCTTTTCTGTCTCGATTTTTTCTGGGGTGATCCAAGGTTGGATTGACAGAAGGACCTAACACACACGAACGCACAAAAAGCGCTCGTGCACGGAAAGCGGCAAAATTCTTTCAAACGAAACAACGTCTGCTTCTCTTGCAAATCTGAAAATTACTTTGCAAAGAACCCACGCGCAACAAGGACCAGTGCATTTGAAGCGACACCTTTTCCACCTTTAGAAATTACCTTAATGGCTTGCGACACAAAGAAGTGAAACCACATTTACCGCCATCTCAACCTGAAGTTACAAGTCTGGAAAAATAATCACACAAATATTTTGCTATCTCATTTGGCAATTTCCGTGAATGACAAGCAGGCAAATGAAGCATGTCCCATTTCAATGAAAGCGTGCAGAGTGGAAAGTTTGTGTTGCCAAAGAAACATGTGGCTGCGCTGCACCATTGTTGAGTATCGGGCCCTCCTACTCATTTCAACCCAATATCAAAGTTCAATATTGACACTGCCAGGCATTCTCATTTCCCATTCTTATTGTGCCAAGGCAAAACAGCAACAATACACACAAAAGGTGACACAGAAGATATTCATTTCTCCAGCTGCATGACAGTCAGTTGAAGGTGTGTGCCATCAAATCACAAAATGCAAGTTGTGCTGAATTGTTGCAGATCATGCTTCCCGAGATTACTCGAGAACAACTGTCACTTCACACGCCAGTGCTCCTTCGAGACGGAACCCTCCCCCCTCCCAAGTATAAATAAGAAAGAGAAAACAGAAAGTGACGAATTTTAAAATTGACGAGGGAAAATATTGCGCCCCTTCAGAAATCCACACATTGAAGCTCATTGCAATGCCTTCAATTTCTAGTCACAGCACGCATGTCCATTTGGAGCGGCAGTGTTGCGACACACCAATCACATTGCAGAATGATCGTGAGCTCCACAACTTTCTTGTTTTATTTTGAGCTTGTATTGCAGGTTTGCGAAACACCTTCTCACGATGTTTGCAAAGGTATCTGATAAAATAGATTCTGCCACCAGAACAAAAAGTTTTGACGAATGTGGTGCAAACCCAGCAAAGCCGTACAAAGAATTGACGCATAAGTCGATAAATGTCGTCAACGAGATAACAGTGCACAACTTCCGTGCACAGGGCGGTGATATCTTCACTCATACCGTTGATTTCTGTCGGAAATCTTTGGCAAAGTGAAAAATACAAGACAAATATTTGTGAACAGAATGTTAACACGCAATGGCTGCTGTCCCAACTGATCGTTGTGCCATCAATCCATTTGTGCCCTTCGGACATTTGTCACGAACTTCAAAATCGTAGGATGAAGAAAACAAGAGCCGTAGATAAGAAACTCAGAACCAACATGTAAGGAAGCCCCAAGAACACTGCATGTTGCTCTTCTCACGAAACTTTCCATTTTGATTGTTCCCAATCGCACAGGAAAAAAGTTTTGGGAAGTTGGAATGAGTTGCAGGGAGTTGAAGGTGGGTTCCACGAGACGTCACAGGAGGAGACGGTGCCTGTGAGAGGAGTGAACCCACACCGGCGGTGTAAGGTAAACCTGCTGTGACACTGCACATCAAAGGCGCAAGATCGTGTGTCGAAATCGATGACCATTAAGGGTCTACGATGATCAATCTTCTTCTCTCAATTACGAGCCCAGGATCCCGTCTTTGTAGCAGAGTGATTGGCCACTCTGAACTGCACAGGTGTACCTCAGGATTCTGGATTCCAGTCTCCGCTTTGTACAGACTAGTTCACAGAGCACTTAGCCAGGTACATTACTCACAAGCCTGCACTTTAGGTGGTCCCACCACTCGCGTCTTCATTTCTCTGATCGCAAACAACGGGCGAAAGATGATCAGTTTAAAGACAAAGGAAGCAGACAAAGAAATGTATGCACAAGATCTAGGTGTGGTTGAACGCAAAGGCTCGAGCCTGCCAGGTGGCAACCGCAACACAAGGCGCTGTTGTCATCCTATCCGAGTGTCCCCGTTCCTCAGGCAACCTTCCATATCTACCAATTGAGCTTATTATCTGGCGCTAGAAACAAGGTCTTTCCAGCTTTTATCTTCTCCTATATTCAGGAATACAAACGCTAAATACTACAGGTGGAGAAACAAATGACTTATAATAAGGATTGTTACACCTGTAAGGTCACGAAGGTGTGGCATATCTAAACCCAAGTCACCCCAGGTTGACATAAACGGTGACTTGTAGTTATCAAGATGACTCTTTGTTGCTCATATGTCTCAGATTTCTCACTTCAGTGACACGCAAGATTCAGTTCCAGGCACAAAACAACAAAGCAATTAAAAATGAAGAGAGGAAATTCTTCTGCAACCCCACGTTGAGAAAATTCTACAATTAAGACTGCTTCGTTTTCATCTCAAACTTCTGACTTTTCTTTGTTCCGTGACACTTTGCATGGAAGTTGCTTTGGAAGCGACGTGAGTGGTTGATGCGAAAAGACATGTGAAAGTTAGAGGCGTGGCAAGTACGGTTATTGACACGAAGATCTACCGACATCAGCGCTTCAGGAGAGTGTCTTCGAGGTCTCCACCACAAACTGCAACTTTCCCTTTCCCCACCTCTTCATCAACGCGTCAATACTCCAAATGACAAACTGGCGTGATTCTTCCCACTTGTTTGTTGGGACTTGTAAGGTGCTCAGAATGCAGAGACAGTAATATGTGAAAGACTATTTGTTCTTGAACGAGGATATTCTTTTTCCAATCCGCTCTTCAGCACAACAAGAAGGCTGACGCCTAAAAAGCGCGCGGTCCTTCGGGCCAGTCAGTTTCTCCGGTCTTCTACAGGCCAGTCACTCTGACCACGGTTCAGTTGGCCAGTTCGGTTAGCCATTTGCAGGGGGGGGGGTGTAACTGAACCGTTGCAAAATTTCACCAAAATCATTTTTAGGCCATTTTGATAATTTTGAAAATTTTAGTTGGTAGGAGACGGGGGTAACTGAACCTTGCCAAAAATGAAAATTGCTTAAAATGGCTTAAAACGAATCCTGGTGAATTTTGTGATGGCTCAGTTACCCCCCCCCCCACCAGTCCAATTACCTAACAAAACCAAAGTGACCACACACTGCTGGTGACTACAATAAGCGCATATCCTATCGGCAATGCCGGATCGTGCGCTTAAAAATGTCAACACTATCAGACCACAGTATCCTCCTGAGAGCGACTTTTTTTCGTTCTGCTCAGAATTTTTTTTATAGTTTGATGAGATGTACGTGGCAACCTCCACAACAAACCATCCGATCGCGATATCTCTTCCATATCTCATATCTCAAAAGAACAAAACAGAATATTTTGGAATTTTTAGTTAAAAAAGGTCAAATGGGCAAATTGAAAATTTCAGATTGGGGTTCTATTTTGGGCTGTATCTTGACAGTGAGCAATATTTGATCAAAGGTGTCCACACATAATTTTTTTCATACTGAAGGTCATTCAAGGTAAAGTGGGTATTTTGTTTCTGTGATGACACTTTTATCTGGTTTGTAGGTCAGACAAATTGAAATTGATTTTTGGGCTTTTTGTATGAAAATGTGTTGTAAACTATAATGTGCAAAAATATTTCTCCTCGTCCAGAGGGTGTTGAATTCTGATGCAGTTCACACCAAAAGAAACACGACTGAACCTCTTTTTCGAGCGTGAACCTTCATGTTTTCTGTACATAGAGGCCAAGTCATGCAAAAACACAGAGATCAATCTCGTGTGTTCAATTGGGCAGCCACTCCAACAGTCAGCCACCAAAACAATCAGTGACCAAAAGGACTTTTGGAGTGACGAGTTGTGTTGTGATTGGTGAAATCCCAACTGCAAGTGTGTCATTGTGTCCAAATACAAACAGATCTACCACCCAGCTTTGTGAGGGTCACAACAACTTTGGAAATCCACCACCGTCAACATTGTGACCCCTCAGCGAGGCCCAACGCCCGCGACGGGCGGAAACGCATGAAGCCTGTTCTGAGTGGCGAACACTCACCCCTGATCCCGACACAAGCACGTCTTCTTCCTGCAGGTACACCAGTCTGCTCACAAATCTGTTGAAAAGAAAGAAAAAAGTGAACAATATTTTTACGAAGAGAGGTGACTGCCCACGATGCACCCTGTTCCCAGCTTATTTGCTGTCACATTCTGGCCAGGCCTCTGTGTTTGGCTCTTTATCACGAATCTGTGCGCCCACAGAACCATCTTGTGAATGGACTCACAAAAGACTGTTTCATCTTTTCTCCGTTTACATCCAAACCTTGAAAACACACAATCTGTGTTCTCCTAATCACCTTCTGGAACTATTTCAAAACTTCATCAGTGAATAACAAGCATCAGCCGAACACCTATCTGCACCAGAAGACATGACAAAAAACTTGTCCGCTTCCAATTTGTGCACTGATACAGTTCTGCTTAATTGGGAGAAAGCCAATTAGAAACGTATCAAGAGACATCACTTTATCGGAAAAATCATTCCTGCACGAAAAGGTACGATCGTGTTTCCAGAACATCTTCTCTCAGCACCGTCACACAGCACCACACTATTTTGTAATGATGCCTCTGACAAAGCAAATCTGATATTCCCTAGCAATGAAGGCTTTCCAATTAGTAGCCCAGCAATGCACAAATGGGGGAAATCGTTGAGATCCGTCTCGTTGTGAACTTGGTGAGACAGACTTTTGACGACCGTCAAGATGCTGGAAAAGCGTCACAACACAAAAAGCTAAATTCGTCGAAGAATGTTGCGAACTGGAAGACAACACTTCGCGTCTCCCCAGTGCCTGCGGTCGGACGGGAAAATCAAACCTTGCCACAGATGGATGGGACTGAACGTCAACGTTTTCATCAAGTTTGTGTCATTACCAAACTCCAGGTAGTTGTGTGATTACTCACAGAAACAATTTCAGTGAAGTATCGTCCCACTGGAGTAAGCTTCTGGGCAGCATTTACAAGAGGTGTCTTGCCTTCTGCTCACGTGTTTCTCCCGGGGACCATGTCTGGAACATGTCCAAGAATCCAGAAGACTGCACCAATAAAGGGCTTGGCGCATGACACTCCACAAAGAAGGTTTTTGGTTGCGTACTTGACCATCTAGGTGAAGCACACAGCTTAGCAACCAGTAGCTTTCTTGTGCGCAACCATCTACAATTTTATACCCCTTGGCCGGGCGGCGGGGGGGGGCGGTGGGGGGGGGGGGGGGCGCGGGGTGGGGGGGGG
>JAAUXT010112558.1_pt1 | contig 16038 bp, 23 predicted proteins | sample 7278171 | NCBI WGS metagenome assembly JAAUXT01 (sample SAMN14350112, study PRJNA611818) | marine sediment metagenome | isolation source: surface marine sediment (1.8m) | place: French Polynesia: Moorea | collected 2018-08 | reverse complement strand
GACAGACAGACAGACAGACAGACAGACAGACAGACAGACAGACAGACAGACAGACACACACACACACACACACACACACACACACACACACACACACACATGCAGTCAGGTGCCAAGCCTGCACTGAGATTTTGTGTTTCAGGCTTCAACGATCCAGGCACCGCGAGCCTGGACGGTCTCCCGCTCCCCACCGGTACTGGCGTTGGCACTCGTGAGTTGACCCGCTTTACCCATTTTTCAGCCCCTCAAATTTCACGTCAAAACGGCAAAAGGGCGTCGGAAGTCCAAGACAGCATCGCTGTTTGACCCCAAAAACGACACAGCGTGCGAGATACGCTTCAACAACAGTTGACTTCATTACTTTCCTTCTTCTATTGTTTGAAGCATGGGAATTATCAGTCTAAACACAGGTCTTGTGAAAGTGATGACATGTTGTAGGAAAACAACAGACAACGGGAGATTAATGAATCTGAGCTGCAGCCGAGGATTTAATGTCCTGTTGTCTGTTGGTTACTTGTTGCAAGGCACAAGTCATGGCAACCAAAGTGCAAAAGTGTCAAACCATTTAACTTGCAAGTGGAGATTACTTGTTTCAAATCTCTTGCTGAGAACAAAGGTTGCCCCTGCCGACGTACCCTACCAACTGTTAAGGAGTCAGTTCACACACTTGAAGTGAAGATTGACTGGCAGGTCACACCACTCGAGGCTTTGCCTCTCATTCATGCTGTCTGCCAGTCTCAGTTCACTTCGCGTGTGTGAACCCATACTTCTCACACTGCAAACACTGAGTGTGAGATCTTATTCTTCCCTCCACCGGCGACAGTCGCCAGAATTAAACTGTGTTGCTGAAGCCAGGGCTGAAGTTGGAAGCTGTTGCAGGACTCACGCTGTACGTCTGGGACTCTTCTCAGCAGCCGGTCGGGAAGGAGCCTCTGCCGTGGGACCGCACCAGCATCCCAGGTCAGCTGCCTCTCCTCCTCAGTTTTACCCCCACAGATTGGCAGTCTTCACGTTGTCTCATGATGTGACTCGTGTGTGGTTCTTGCTGTTGGATTTGTGGGTCTGATGATAACAGACTCAAAGGGAAGGGCAAGCGTCCTGGCGCACAAAACGTTTGTGACAAACCATCACGTACAAACTGCGCCACAAGCGAAAGTGACCATGACTCAAAGCAACAGGGAAAACAAACTGAACCCGTGCCGGAAAGTGTGTTTCTGAAGGGTCTCAGGATTCATTAATTGGAATTGAAACCAGAAGGAATGTGCCTCTCCATTTTCGCTTTACTATGCACCTGAAACGCACACTGGGTCTGGACAAATTCCGTGCCTCTCCATTTACTTTCTACCGGCCGCCTCATTTTGGAAGCAAAATGTCTGTGATTGATTCTTCTCCCTCTCTGCTTTTTGCGTGCGAGTCCACTGACCTTCAACTTTGCACATGTTTGTACCCAGAGTCCCTGAGGGTATCGCTCGTGCTGCCCCCTATGAGCGACGCACCGTACACGGTGACGTTCGGCGTCGACTCCGTCAGCACGACCGTCCCAGGTTTCCCTGTCGGCGTGAGTATTTGGAAATGTCTATCCTTTCGTTGTCAAGATATAAAGAAAAAGTGAAACAAAACGCGTCCAACCTTTAGCTGGAGAAAATTCAAACTTTTGGGGTTAGTCGCTCTGCAAGCACACTGCGGACACGCAGCTATTGGTCAAGATTACACCAAGGACAGCGACTCATCCTGACTCCACGGCTCATGGTACGATGTTGACTGATGCTTGATCTTGACGACTCCAGATTCCGACGACGGTGGCGGGGGAGGTGGACGTGGCGGTGTTCCTGCGCTGTGATGAGGTGGAGAACGCCTTCCGCCGCAAGATGGCGGACGAGTCTGAGTGCGATACATACCCGTGGTTCTTCATCACCGACAAACCCATCTACTACGGGCCTCTACAGACGCAGGCGGACGGTGGTGAGTCCAGGCGCCGCGAGCAGGAAGAAATGAGGGAAGGGTGTGTGTGTGTGTGTGGGGGGGGGGGTTCTACAACTCTGCCATCACATAACCTGTCGTTTCTGCTCGCATCATTGTAGAAATGGATTCTCACCAACAAAAAGGGTTCCTGTTCAATCGCACAACTGTTTTCTCGACCAAAAGGCTCGATAAGTCATTGTGTGATTTTGCAATACTGGAACCATTTTTGTTCAGTGTGAGAACCCTGTCTTCTATTCCTTTGCAAATTATTCAAAGCTGAGACCAAGACCCTCGAGGTCGTATTGCCTTCAGAACAAGAGGGTTATGCACAAAGGCACTCTGCTTTGTGCATGCACAACAACCCTTGAGCAAGCACGTGGATGCAGACTGCCCACTTTAGTTTGACGATTGGCACACGTGCACAGACAGACACATTCCTGACTCTCGATTTTTTCTGCAGGTGTTGACTCGTTCTTCGACATCCACTACTACATGCGCAGCGGTCGTGTCGGCAACACCGGCTGTTTCTGCGGTGAGGAGAACGTGGACACAGAAACAGACGAGCCTGGTCACACCAGGAGCACGACGAGAAGAAGCAGTCAACCGGAAGTCCCCCCGATTTTCCAGTTCCACCGGAAATGCCCGATTTTCTGAAGTTTCACCGGAAACACCCGATTTTCTCAAGTTTCACCGCGCTCAAATGTGACATGTATCTAAGAATCCAACGCGAAAACTGACCCACCAAACATCTGACCTTCAGATAGCGGGCGGCTGTACGTGGTGTTTGACCCGATGAACAAGATCCCGAACAAAGCGAACCTCTGCACCGACTGGCACCGCAGCTTCCGGTTCACGGCGGACTTGACGACGACTTCCGGTCAGCAGCCGCAGCGGAAGAAGCGAATGTCGGAGCCTGTGACCTTGACACGACCCAGTGAGTGCAAACCTGTGTGAAATGTCACGGACCTTCTTTCCCTGGAGCACAGTAGGAACTAAGGACCACTGGCTGGAAGAACAGACCAAGTTTGGAGTTTCAAGCAGTCCAAGTTTCTAGAATCTTGCATTCAAAGTGGGCGAAAGTATCCCCTTTGAAAGACTTCTTTCCTTTGTCAAAAAGAACATTGAAAAACTCTTGATATTGTGTCGTGAAGTTTGTTTCCTTGTTTCCCGCAGTGGTGGACAATGTTTGGTTCGTGGCTCCACCTATGGATCTGGAAGGAGACCTGGCCGTCGTGTGTCGAGGCGGTAGCATCTCCTTCTTGGGCGTACACGTGAGAGAAGCTTCACCATTTCCGTTGCGCATGCGCGAATGAACTGCACCATCTGACGAGCACGCTGATGACAAATTCAAAAACGTTTGTCTGCAAAGTGAGAACCCTCTCCACCAGAACAAGAACCTCAAGTTCCAAGCAAACGTCCATGCATCCACACACAAATCTGATCTGTTTTCGGCGTGAGCACACAGGAGCAAAGAGCCCATTCTCGCCACCCGCACACACTACCCGCATCCCAACAGGGAGGTTTTGCAATTTGGAAACATAAAACGTAGGCGTGAACCCAGACGTCGAATCTCACCCTGTGGGATCTTTTCCCCACAAAATGTTCAAGTCCAAAGCAAGAAATGTATCATTTTCTTGTTTGTGATATTTACTTTCTCTTTGTTTCAAACTTTAGCCAAGAAAATTGTAAAAGTAAGGGCAGAATTTGGTTCAAAAGAAGAGAAAAATATAAATATCTGGGAAGGATTGCACCCCACAGGGTGGGATTCCATACCCACGTTCACGCCCACGTCTACGTTTCCAATTTGCGAAACCTCCCTGTTGTGTCCATCTCGACCACTGCAAAAGCGACGTGTACGTGCACGTCGGGCCGACACCACCCTGTCCGTGTTCTCGCAGTGCTCACGGGGCGTCGCACCCGAGACGTTCAACATCTGGGACGTACTGAGTGCGATGGACTTCTCGAGCGAAGAGGGCGAGGGCTTCGGGCCGAGCGGCCGCTGCACGGAGCGCAGCACGGACTACTCCTCGTCCTACTCCCCGTACAACAGGCCCAACAAGTGCTCGATCGAGCCCTACGCTCGCCTACTGCTGCGCAAGTTCCGCGGGCGCCTGGCCAGGGAGTTCTCCGAGCAGTGCGCCAATCGCCGGAAGGACGTCGACGCGGCGCTGAAGGCTCTCGGGTAAATGGTGCGCGCGCAGCCAAGGGTCTGCGCGGTCTGCCACCAGATGGCAGTCGTCGGTCGATGTTTTTCTTTGCGAATTGAGCAAAATGATTCTATCACACAGATCGTCATAAAACTTTTGTTTTTTATGTTTTTGTTCCATGTTGCGCAGACAAGTGAAGAGAGCGTGCCGTTTGGACGACATGGAACAGCCATTGATGAGGCCAGAACCCGACCACCAGCGACTCCTCATGCAAGTCTCAAGATTTGTCAACTTCACTGTCGAGGACTTCATCGGATGTAGAATCAGCGGGTACTCCGCGACTTGTCAACGCACACTGTCGGCCGCCCTCGGGGGGATTTTCTACTTCATGATGTCGGGAGAGAGCGCGACTCAAGCGGACATGGACTTCATCAAGGGAATCGTCGGGGACACCCTGGCGCCGTGCCCACCTCTGGGCACCACTGGCACGACAAACTTACCCTTGTGCCAGGACGGGCCGCTGAGGATAAGGTTCCGCAACTGTGCGACCAGGCAAACGAAGAGCCTGCTGATGAGGGTGTTTCCCTCCGCGCCCATCACCCCTGGTGGCGGCAGCACGACGACTCGGAAAAAAAGAGTGAGTACTGATCTGAACCAAGCCACGCGTGAATGGTGGCAGTTTTCGATTTCTCTGGACGCAGAAGATTGGAAAAGTTTCCCCAAACACAGGATGTAGGCCTCATAGTCTTCTTCAGTTCGCGCCATGCATAATTTAAATGGCAAAAAAAAAGAAAAAAAGCGAATCGATTGATGCGTTTCCACCAGAAAATGCGCAGGTGTTTCATGGAAATCGTTGTTTCGTTTGTACACGTCAGCAAATCCCGTTCCCTGGCGACGGGAGCTTCTCGCCTGAGTCGTTCGCGAAGTCGATCGTGTCAGCGCTGGTCGAGATCGGAGACCGCTGCAGTGACGTCATCACCTCGGTCAGTGACGCACAGACGCTCAGCCGCCGTGTGGCGCCACCGTGTGGCAGTGTCTCATGTAGACCTGGTGTTGCCTTTGAGTTTTCATGCACAGAGGCAACCGCGCTTGCGCCGCCCAAAAAGGACGAGGGCTGTTCATGAATTTTGCGCTGGTCTTCAACGCTCAAACCGCCTCAAATTGTCGCGAAAACGGAACCGAAAATTCGTGGACAGCCCCAGTACAAACCACACGCAAATAATAGGGACTTACAGCACGACGTTCCGTCGCCACAAAACGTATGCGTGGCACGTAGCTTCCAGATGCATCTCCCCTCTTATGGAAGGAGGGGCCACAGAAAAATTCACACCATTTTCAAGACAAAACTGTTGGATTTCTGAGCACTTTGCAACTTCATGTCTTTGATAGAAAGAAGACAAAATTTCCTCAGGTTTCTGGCTGAAGAAAATAGTGAAATTTCAGTGGACTCTTCCAGAACAGGGGAGTTGCATCTGCATGCTATGTGTTACGTGTACGATTTGTGGCCACAGAACGTAATGCTGAAACTCGCAAATGTGACTGCAATTCGCAAATACGTGCACGATTTAACGTTGCAACCATTTTGCACTGGTTCTTGCGTGCTGAAGAATTTCAATACATTTCGGCTGTTTTGGAAGCAAAGTTGAAAACGTTGTTGGCGCCCTCAAGAGTGTGCGCCGTTGTTCAAAAATCCTGATTCAGAGCCCAGAGTGAAAGAGAGAAGAGAGTCAACCTGTGCAATCTGTTGGTAACAGTGGACGGCCTCTTACAAGGTGAAGAAAGATAAACTCAACCGAGTTCAATGTTTTGCATTCTGAGCTTCGTCGTTTGTTGTTGAAAGAAAAAAAAACATTTGCAGGAGGAGGAATGCAAACCGGACATCGACTCAAGTAACTACGAGCAGATGTTCACCGACAACGTGAGTTCCTCTCTAACTCAAACGTTCATGCGGGTTGGGTGCCAAGGCATTGCACAATCAAGTGTACGATACATGAATTGTGCCAGGCAAAATCCAACCTGCACCAAAATCTCGTTTGACGTTCTCACATTCACAAGGTTTTGCTTCTGACCAGAAATTTTCTTAACCTTTCAGGTTATGGGCGCATTCACCAGACCCGACGATTCGCGCAAGCGAAGGAAACGCGACTACGTAAGTTCTGTCTTCTTGTTCATCAGAGCCTAATTTTCTTTTCACCCCTTGTTGAGAGAACTGACACTCATAAAATACCAAGCTGTCCTCACCTGCTGGTGTTCTAGGGCTCGTACACACCGAATGGTGGGAGCTATGGGTCCGACAGCTGGTCAAACTTCGCACCTGACGGCGGATCGACCTACGGACCGGACAGCGGGTGGAGCACCGGGCCGCCCCCCGGGGTGGAGGAACCCGAGGGCCCGGACCCCCGCGGCGACAGGCAGCACGGCCTCCGGGAGATCGTGAACGCCCTGCAGGGCAGGGACGGCTGGATGAAGTGTGACTGCGACATCTCCATCCAAAAGTGTGGTGACGAGTAAGTGCTCATGCATGCGCAGAAGCTCGTATCTGTTCTCGATCTCTTCACGTTCAGAAAGTGTGTGTGTGTGTGTGTGTGTGTGTGTGTGTGTGTGTGTGTGTGTGTGTGTCAGTCTGATGTGCGTGTGTGTGTTGTTCTCTGTGTGCGTGGTGGTGGTGGTGGTGGTGGTGGTGGTGGTGGTGACGGTGGCGGTATGTGTGTGTGTGTGTGTGTGTCAGTGCCAAAGTTTGGTTCTGACCTGCAGCCATTTGCAGACCATTACTTTGCAGACTGGAAAAGTCATTTATTGTTACACTGTTGAAACTGATGAACGAAAGTCGGACCGTCCATGCATCTTTGTTCCCGTCTGTTTCAGGCACCTGAACATGGTGTTCAACGAGGTTGATGCTGTCCACATCGCACACGACATGATCCCTCGAAATGTCAGCGACTGCCCAACAGACAGATTCAGAACAACGAGTGACAGTAAGTTCCTATTGTTTTTCTTTTGAACAAGATTATCTTGAATTCTTGTGTGGAATATTGAGGACTTGGCAAAATTGGGAACGGCTCGCTGTTGAACTGCAGACCTGGAGAACATCGACGGCTGGGACGAACCCGAGGCTCAACGCCGCGCCAGGAAGTGCTGCTCCCCGGCCTTCAGACCCAAGAGGGACCAGATCAGATGCAGCTACTGCAGTAAGACCTGTTGCACTTCCAAAAAATTGTTTTGAAACCGAAGACGCTTTCACATTGGTTGCTGTCGACGTCAACGACAGCAGAATTTTGACGTCAACGCCAACATTTGACCTGATGCCCAATTGGTGGGCGTAAAAAAACAGTCTAGACCATTCTTTGATGCCGTCAAAAAAAAACTTGCCGTTGATGACAGAAAAAGCTGATGCCGTCACCAATATGACAACCCCTGGAGATGACGTCTGTCGTAATTGACAACAAACGGTTGCAGCACAGGGTCAAGGACTTCGGTTGTGTGCTGACTCTCCACAGTCCAGACAGAACAACCTTGTCACCAGAAGTAAAACTTCCTTTTTGATGTAAGACGGGGACGTTGCATCTCTTTGTGTATGTGTTCAAAATTGAAAGCTGAATGCCAGTGTCTCTTTCGTTTGGCCATCTAGGTTCAGCGGAAAGAGTGGCACACTTCACTTTGTCAATCACCATGTGCTCTTGACTCAAGTTATGGCAATTGTTCGATCTCTGACCTTGCTCTTGGAAAGCCATTTTCACATTGGTGCTGTCAACGTCAAAACTTTGATGTCAACAGCAAAATTTTAATGTCAACATCAAAAATTTAAGTTGACACCCAATTGATAGGTGCCAAAAAAAACCACCACGGTACAGACCATTCTTTGACGTTATCAAGAAAAGTTGCCGTCGACGTCAGAAAAAGCTGAGGCCGTCATCTACGTGAAAACCCCTCAACGCTCGTCTTGCCTCTACAGCACGCCGAGAGAACGGGAAACTCTTCATCTACAAGTCCATGTTCGGCATGTGCAAGCTGGTGTCGGTGTCGCACTGCCCGGACTGCCACGGAGACCGCGACATGTTCGATTTCTACCAGCTCATGGACGAGACGCTCGACGACGTGCTCGACCGCCACTTGGAGGAAATCAACCCGCTCAACTTCCTGTTGGGCGACGACCCCGACGATGGCCTTGACCCCTTAAAGCGGCGCCGTCGCCGTCGCCGCCGTCACGCGTTCGGAGCGGCTTAGACGCTCGAGGTCAGGCGTCGTGCTCTGCATGACAAGTCTTCTCCCTCAATGAAAACGCCACCTTTTTTTTGCAGCAAACAAGAATCACAAAATTTGACATCTAAATTTTGAAAAGAAGCGTTTTCTTGTTGCTGAATGAAAAAAAACTTTGTTTGTATTCACCCGCTCGAAAAATTGACCAAGACTGAAGTGTTGGGAACACGAAAACTACAGATCAACAGAATCAGGTCTTTTGCCCGCACACCCGCATGTGCATACGCACCCGGTCAGCTGCAGGCGCGTTATCGCTTCTGTCGGGCGGGAATTTCGCGTTCCTGCAGAAACTGGAGTTGCGTCTGAACGTTCCCTTCAGTGTGTGCGCAGTTTTTGGTTCCTTGGTCATTCATTTTGTCTGTTAAAATTCAAAGCTGCATACTGTGTGGAACATCGGTTTTGAGCCTGCTGCATAATATCACAAGACTGTGAAATGTCAAGAACAGCACAAAGTTGCCCTGCCCTCTTTCTGTGACGTGTGATTTGAATTACCTGCAGACACTGCTCAACTGTGCCATGACTTAATCACAGTGTGGGTGCATTGAGGGAACCGTGTGACGGTGAGGATGCCAGAAACTGTTGAGAACTTGAGCCTTCATGGAAAGTTGAAGACTTTTCTTGCCAAGGGCTGAACTTGTTCCAGCCAATCTCTTTTGCTTCGTGTTCCGCATCTTCTTTGTTTTTCGTGATTTTGAGGCAACCATGATTCTCAGGTCTGTCGAAGTTGCTGCAGGACGATCGCAAAGAAATATGCTCGTTTCGCCTCTGACTCAGAGGATGAATGCAAACAAGTGTTCGCTCACCTTCGCAAGAGACTTTTCCTGCATGGCCAGTCTTTATTGACCATTGCACAGGATGCAATTGTGAAAATTTTTGACACAAAAACACTGGTCGGGTTTAGATTTTTGGAGGAACCTTCTCGTTGAAGCCGTTCACAAAGAAATACTCTTTCTGTGTACTTGAGAGACGCGTGTGCTGTTCAAGAAAAGTTTATTTTGGGATTCATGTCTTTCTGTTGAAAACAAAGAATTCGTAGCCCGAGTGACATTTGCAAAAGTGCGTTGAGATTCCTGACAGGTTTCGCTTGTTCCGACTCACAATGAATCGCGCGTGACCAACTTGTGAACTTTCGGGGACCCTGGTCCTGCCTCAAGCTTGAACACTGCAAATTTATTCTTTTGCTGACCGAAATAAACGAAGGTCGTTCAATGGATGAGCACGAACCAAATTGCGACAGTTTGGAAATAAGTAAACGAGAGCCAAATTTTGAATTGTGGTTCGCTGCCATGGAATTCAGGTTTTTTTGACGCAAAGTACGTCCACATTTCGAGCCAAATCTTCGTGAATTGCACAAAGAAAAATCTGGAAATAGAAGACATATACCATGCCTCCAGTGGCAAGCGACCCTTCTTAAACAGATGTTTTTGTCTCTTTTGTGTTGCCCTTTTGTTGTTGAATCACAAAGTGATTTTGCGCCGAAAATTTTTCAACGTGCCGTGGCCTTGTCAAAGCTGTTGTGCAGCACTCACTGAGCAAGACAAAACTCACACATCCACATTTTGAATTATGATATGCGCCGAAAATGTAATTAGGATCAGAGCAAATTTGACCATTTATCAAGCCCATTTGACTGCACAAACATTAAAATGAATGCAGGAAAAAGACTTATACGCGCCACAGTGCGACTAATGTTGGCATAAATGCAATGATGTACGGAAATTGAAAACGCTCTCGCCCGAGCAACATTCACAAAGTAACCCCAATACCGGGGATAATGAGGCGCTATCATCGCTATCATAACGCGGAAAATACACACATGGGCTGCAACACACTGACCCCCTCAGTGATTGTGGGGTACAACCCCAAAGCTGGAATAATGCGTCGTTTTAACGGGTGATTGAATCCACTCTTCCGCGGTGGAAAAACCAGCCGAGTGATTTCATTTGTCACAATTAATAGCAGACAAATTGGACTTGTTGTCATTTTTTTCACAACCGCATTGGGAACACAAGAGTGTGGAGTCCTGGTGACCACATCTGTATGCGGAGCGAACACAGACTTGGTTTGACGTGGAGTGTGAAGGGTGAGACATCGCGACACTGGTCGCTGAATCATGGCGAAGCTCCTTGGTGCTGCGTTTGGCCTCAAGGACGTCAAGTTCCGCAACGACGACGAGTTCATTGACCGCCTGACGCGACGTCACACGGCGTCCGTGCTGCTCGTCTTCTCCGTCGTCGTGACGACGCAGCAGTACGTCGGGGACCCGATCCACTGCTGGTGCCCCGGCCATTTCTCAGGTCAGTACACGAGGTTGACGACCCCACCCACCAAGAGCCGCGCGCGTTCGTGTGTGTGCTGCGTGGAACCGATACGGCGTCCTGAAGGAAAGTTTTCCGTGACATTTTCCCCCGAATTCTGAGTGGAGGCAATATGCATGTCTTTGTTCAACTGCACCAAATTTCAATCTTATGTGACCTGAAAGCACGTATTGAGAGCCGCATGATCTGGACACAGACACAGACACAGACAGGCAGACAGACAGACAGACACACACACACACAGACACACACACACACACACACACACGCGCGCGCATACGTTTGCACTTTGGCACGCGAAATCAATATTCCACTCACCAGTCTCACTCTCCTTGCAGAAAATTTCGCAAAACGTGTTCTCAACCATTGACCAATCCATTTGAAAAACAATGATACATTGGTCCAATGACGTTCACCATGTTTGGTGCGCTCTCCACATACAGGTACCCACATTTCGTACACGAACACGATCTGCTGGGTGAAGAACACGTACTACGTGTCATGGAGCGACGCGCTGCCCCCACACCACGACCCGAAGGCCAAGCAGTACATCAGCTACTACCAGTGGATTCCAATGATCCTGCTGTGCCAGGCCGTGCTCTGCTACGTGCCCAGGTGAGCTCGTCCTTGTGGTTTGCCAGATTGCCGAGAGACATCTGATATTATTGACGTTGTTCATGCCCGTAGATAATTGGTGTATATACAGTCCCTTTTACACACACACTCACACACACTCACACACACACACGCGCACACACACACACTCGCGCCTGACCATGTGACCTGCACATGACTGACTGTCTGACCTGTCTCGCAGGTTCAGGTTCTGGGACGCTTGCATGGACGGTCCCTTGCTTGGGGAGTTAATGTCCTCTGTCCGATGCAACATTTTGGTTTTTCAAGACATTTTTACATCTTGAAAAAAGCAGAGATGGGTGTCTCGAGACCACAGTTTCCTGCTCCCTGCACGGTCCTGGATTCTCGGAAGTTTTCTCACTCCATTGTTAGCGACATCACGAGTCTCTCCTCGTGTCTCTCCCTCAGCATCATCTGGCACTTCTTGAGCCGACGCTCGGGGATGAACATCGCGGCGCTCATCGACGCTGCCGTCTCCGGGAACCGCACCACGTACGCCGAGATGCGCGAGAAGACCATTCAGTACCTCGTGGACTACCTCAACAAGTACCTGACGGTCCGACAGCGCACGCGCGAGATGCTCTGCGGCAGCATGGGTCACTTCTTCAACAGCTCCTGCAACAACTACGGCACCTGTACCTGCAGCGGAAGTTACCTCACCGGCTCCTACTTCCTGGTCAAAATCATGTACGTCGTGAACTCCATCGGCCAGTTGTTCCTGTTGAATTTGTTTCTTGGCACAGACTACCACATCTATGGGTTTGAGGTCATTCGGCGCTTCATAGACAAGGATGATTGGACGCAATCGCACCGGTTTCCCAGAGAAACCATCTGTGATTTCAAGATGCGGCACATGAACGTGGTTCAGCGTTTCGTGGTGCAGTGCGCACTGCCCATCAACCTGTTCAGCGAGAAGATCTTCATCTTCCTCTGGTTCTGGTTCGCCACGCTGGCCGTCTTTACCGTCATCAGCGCCACGCGCTGGATCTTCGACATCCTCTTCCTCTCCCGCCAGGTCAACTACGTCAAACACACCCTCGGCATCTGGATTTCCTTCGAAAGCAGGGACACTGAGGTCGCCAAGAAGTTCTGCGTTTCCTTTTTGCGCAGAGACGGCATCTTCCTGCTGCGACTGCTCAGGAGTAACGTCGGGCACCTGATGGCAGCCGAGGTCTTGAAGGGTTTATACGACACGACGTCGAGTTCTATCAAGGACGCTGTGAAGCGTCGGAACGCTGCGGGCGGGACGCCTCGATTCAAACACATGATCGACACGATGGCGCTGAGTCGCAGACCCGACCCCAACAGCTCCGACGCCAAGGTCGAGGCCGTTTGAGGTTGATGCGTGGTAACTTCAACTTTGTATGCAACTTGATACAATGGACGAAACAAATCTGTTGGATCGTGGCGGCGTGTGAACCGACTGAAGTGTCACAGAAAAACGCACTAACTTAGTGGAAATTACTTTGAAGATAACGCCTGCAGAAAGGAAAGCTCTTTGCACGTTCTTTTGCCAACAGAAAACTAGTGTCATGATGATAAATGCACAACAGAATGGAATTTTGGCAAAGTTTTGATTTTCCACAGAGCGCCTTTCATGAAGTCCGCAAAAGGTACGACAATTCGTATCTCGGGTCAGCGAAAGCTCGCGCACGGAGGACGCAAGGCCTCGATCGTATACGAACAAGAGCGATCCGAGCAGAAACTTCCGCTGCAAAAAAGCTTCCGAGATTGTTTGTATCCTGTGTATTTTGCACAACTTTTTGGCTTCTTTTCGACAACACACGCAGCAAAGACTCAAGAATCCAGACAATGCTGAACTGGAAATTGAAGAAGTTTGTTTCAAATGTTTGTGCGTGCACAGAACTCTCGAGAGTGAATTCGTGAATGTACAGGTTACGAATGAAACTAAGTTGTGACTGCTCGTGTAAAAGATGGGAATTCGACTCAGCTTGGTTTTTGAAATAAATTGTTCGTTTGAAAATTTGATACAGAAACAACAACGAACTCGAACCGAGGTTCCCTTGTGGACAGTTCAGACATTTCAGACAGCATTGTCCTGCAGACAGTTCACCGTGGATACAGTTTCTTTGTTCGCACCTTGTTTCTTTTGCCGAACACACAATTTCCCTGCATGCCAAATGCGGTTTTCCAAGCAACAACAAAAAACTGCCTTGGACACTGATAAACAGGGCAGATAAGATATTCCACAAGACTCTCCAGCCGTTGTCAGGTTCCGTCAATGAGTGAAACACTCCAAAGTCGTGGGGGCCAAAGATACTCGCAAAGAACGATGTGGATCCGGCACAAAACTGCAGACCTGTACAAGGTCAAGAAGCCAGGAGGCGTGTGTGTGCGTGTGTGCGTGCGTGTGCGTGTGTGTTGTGTGTGTGTGTGTGCCTTGCGTTGTCATCAGGAAAGAAACGAAGAATCTTGCCTGGTCACCAAGAAAATGCACTGAAGTCTTGGAAAGCTTCTTCTCAAGCATTTCTTGGGGGACTTGCGCCTCTGAGGCTCTGGGGATCCGCCCCGAAAGACTCTATTTCCTTTTTGCAGCAAATCGTTCGTGAATGGGAGAGTCTTCCCACTCAGACGGAACCTTGACAATTGTTGTCACGATGGACATCGTCCTCCTCCTGCTGGTTCTTGCAGTGACCTTCATCGTTGTCCTGCTGTCTCTGCGCCAATATTTCCGCTTCCTTCTGAGGAAACAGACGCAACTTTGTTGCCGGACGAAGAAAGCAATCCAGCAAAGAAAGTCGTCTTTGCCCAGAACAAGCGCCTGCCTTTGCGGTGAGAGATTCAGAAGAAAATCGTCCGTGGTGTTTCGGTTCAGACGCATCAGCAGCGTCGCCACGATTCCAGAGGCCGTCGAGGAGCCGGTCGCTCCTGAAGAAACGCGGGAAACCGGAAGTTCCGGTTCAGCTCTCCCAGAGCTCGACAGGACGGCACTGAGCAGGACAGACTCTGGAAACCTCTCCCGCAAAAGCTCAGACTCCACGAGTGAACTGAGCGAAGAGGGAACCTTTAGCCGCTGCTTGTCCCTGGAGCAGGAATTTTTTCCCCAGTTGCAGGGAAGCGCTGCAGGCCGCTCCTTTTACAGACGAGGCTCCCAGAAATTCTTCCTGGAGCATTTGCCGCCTCGGATGAAGAGGAGATCGTCCTCGCCTGTGACGCAGGATTACCTGCGGAGCATCCAGAGGAGCTTGCTGACGCGCAGACAGTCTCTCCAGGGCGCAGGAACATTCGCTCCAGAGTCCCCCACACATAGATGTTACCTGATACGGAGAACCAGTGAACCCTCGCAGGTGACCCGCTTTGATGACAATGCGAAAAAAGACGATTGTGACGAGTACAAAGATTGGAGCGACAGAAGACTTCTACAAAACGGCATTGTTAAATGACGATAATGCGCAACAATTGCCCACAGGTCTTCGTTTGGCGAAGATGCATTGAGGACTCAGACGAGCTGGTGATTCAACATTCCTGGTTTCTCAAGATTGCAAGTGAATCTTTTGGAGAATAAAATTCTGCAACTTTTGACAGCTACGTGTTTCACACTTGTTCTGGTCTTCATATGGATGTACGTGAGTGCGTGTGTGTGCGTGGGCGCTCGTTCGTCCTGTGTCTCAAATTTGTTTGATTCTGTCGGGGTCAGATGCAACGACAACCTTCTGAGGTCCCAGATCTGTTTGATGGAAAACGATCCTTTTCCGATGACCTCGCGTCACCGAAATACCTGGCAGCTTTGCCACAGTGTACGAGGACAAAGAACACGGACCAAGGGCCACAACAGTCCAGACTTGGTTCACGCGCGAAGCCTTTCCGCATCGCCTTTGTTGTGCGCTGAAAGATTTCCCACTCTACGCGCGTTAAAGAAACTTGCCTCCAGTCAAATGCGAAGCGTGCTGGAAAATGTGCATCGCAAATTGTGATTTGAGAAAACGCTGACAACTTTGTGCATTGACTGGGATTCAGCAGCACGATGTTCACGCTGCTGTATCATCTGCAGGCGCTGCGCTGGGCGCTGCCGACAGCCATCATGCTCGGCTCCGCTCCCACCTTCTTCGTGACTTGGTTCGGGTGGAGAGCCCTCACCTCAGTCCTACCACAGCAAGTCTACAACAGGGGAGACGCTGCCATGTACAACTTCTACCAGAGCTTGATCTTGTTCTTCTTCGAGAGCCTGTCTGGTGTGGAGGTATGTCTCGTGGAGAGATGGGCTGAAAATGTTCCAGTGCAGGATCTCAAGCCAAAGCTGTTGAGGCCCAGTCATTTGAGCTGCTCTGCTCCGAGTCGTGTGAAAAGGTTCTTGGACGCACGGATTTGCCAAAGCTTCGGCGCTTGCATTGTCATAACATTGCAGTCAAAGTTGTGCACATGACCGATACAGTTGTTCAAGATGAAACTTTCAGCGCCATTCATGATTCAGGCATGGGCGCGTGTGGACACTGATCGATGTTCTTGTTTTTGTTCGAAGAAAAGGTTTCCTCTGTTATTTGATGCCGTAAATAATTTTTTACTCGTTGTGACCTCTTTCAGCTTGTCATGTACGGAGATGCAGAAGAGATTTTCAAAAAAAAGGAAAATGTCATCATGATATGCAACCACCAGTCAACAGGTAAAAACAAAACAAGAAGTTCCGAGGCGGGAACCCTGATGCTCGCGGAAGCGGAAACTGTCCTTGCTCTTCCCTGAGAAAGCCGTGGTGGTGGGTG
>JAAUXT010004306.1_pt1 | contig 16038 bp, 11 predicted proteins | sample 7278171 | NCBI WGS metagenome assembly JAAUXT01 (sample SAMN14350112, study PRJNA611818) | marine sediment metagenome | isolation source: surface marine sediment (1.8m) | place: French Polynesia: Moorea | collected 2018-08 | reverse complement strand
GTTGTCAGAGGGGGGGCGGATCATGGTGGGACCCTGGGAGGATCCCTTCGTCCGAAATGTTTGCCTGCCGGGGGCTGTTTCCCGAAAAATTTCCTTCTCAGGATTTTAGATTTTACATAAATTGTGGGAGTTGGTTCTTGAAAGGGACATTTTCCCTGCCTTGGAAACGACAAAAAAATTTTCTCAAGTGTGATCAAGGACCAAATTTTTTCCTCTTTCTCTGATTTGGGAGCAAAATTTTTGGACAGGTCCTGGGGGTGTGTTAACAAAAATCCCTAATTTGGAATTTTTTTTCGAGAAATAGCCTCCCGCAGGCAACCCAGCATTGGGAATGTGAGATAAACTGTTGTGAGGGAGCCAAGCCTCTGGAACCAGGTCTCACTGGATGCGCTGGAGCTTCCACAGGAAAACCCCGAACTGTCGCCTTGTTGCGCTGAAAGATACGCAGAGTCTGTGCTCGGGAGGTGGATCTACAGCACTCAGTATCAGTTGGAGTCCCTGTGTGCACGGCTTGGGAATCCAATCCCAACGCACCAAATTGACGTCAAAATTGTTGTGTGACACTTGCAAGGCTTGTCTCCAAAAATGTTTGGTTGTTCATGCTGCGATACATTTTACTGTAGCTCTGCGATCACAAAACTTGTCGTATAAGTGCACGCATTGTTGTGGGAAAAGTTTCTCAACCCACAAAAGGGTTCCTGTTCAATTGGAACAACAAAACTCGTTCCTCGATCAAAGGTCTCGTCGTTGTAACCAAGTGTGAGAACCCTGTATTTATGCAGATTCTTCAGCCCTGCAGGTCTGGTTGACGCGTGGAGAGATTTTCTGAAGATAACGCCAATGAGACTGAGGCCTGAGACAAACGTTCATCTCTCACAACAGAGGAACAAGAGCATCGTGGCGCCACTGCATTGTTCTCCGTGACGTCATCAATCACAGAGCCAAACAGAGAAGATGGATCACCGGTCCCGGTCTCTCTATCTCCGAGAGAAGCCTCCAATGTGACGAGAGGCAACAATTAATTCTCAGTCTCAAAGAACCCTACACCTCGAGGTGAAATCATGAGCTTCACTCGACCATCTGCAATGGAGAAAGGTTGGTGCCATTGTCAATCAGAAACTTCCAATCACAAGAAGCGAACGAACACCAATTGCTGAATCGATTCTCATTTACCCATGGACAAGGGGTCTCTGTCCGTCTGTCTGTCTGTTTCTCTCTCTCCCCTCTCTTTCTTCTCTCTCCATTCTCTTCTCTCTTGATCTCTCTCGCCTCTCTCTCACACACATGTGAACGAGGGGGTTATTCCCCTTCGCTCTCAACACAACGACAAAAGTTCCACTGGGCGAAGTCTCCCTGAACCAACTCCCATTCCTGATCTGCCTCCAGCAAATGTTTTCATTTGACTAATGGACAAAACACTCGAAGCGAACGCGGTTTGTCGCCACACGTGACGTGACGTGACGTGACGGCGCCGAGTGATTCGGAGCTGCCGAACCTACCCGATTGCCTCTGCCGGAAACGGAAACGGTTGAGCGATAACAGATCCCGCACGCATGGCAACCAGAAGTGACAACACACGCATAGCAACGTCGAGTCCCCGTCATAACAACAATTGGTCTCCATGCATGGCACGCAAGGCGAAGTGTCGTTCTGAAAGAGACAGCAGTCCTGAACACCATGCTTCATTCTACCCACTGTTGAAACGACACACACCGGAAGTGCAGACGACTGATCGCAGCGACACCTTTGGCCTCGACACGCAACGTGTTTCAGCGGCACCGCGGTGTTGAGAAACACAGAGTTCAGAAACAGCTACCCACAGCCTCTGAGTGCGTGCGTGGTGTTGGTCCTCTGCAGCCACAGTGCAGGTTCCACGTGCAGTTTCAGGTCAAATCACACTCATTAGAGAGTACGAGGCGGTATCAACATATTCTGTCACTCTGCGTGTTCAGCAGCCAAGACAATTGGCCAGTCTGCACTGAGGACAAAAGAATTGGCTTGTCTGACACTGTCTGGAAGCAGCCACCTGCGTCTGTTGCCAAACATGCTGAACGTGAAGAGCGACAGAATATTTTCATTACACCTCGTAGCTGCTCGTTTCCAGACACGTTGAAGCCCAAAAAAAACACGTGACGTACAAACGTTTTGACTTGTGTCCGTCCTGACCCACTGCATGCGACGACATGCGAGCACTGCACAACGGACGAGTCTCGTGCAGACTGGAGATCGGACGACCCCAAAGAGAACGCTTTCGTATAAAACTCCGACCCGCACGCGACGCAACGCGACACGACAACGTGCACATCGCTCCGACACACGCGAAGCGTCCACGTCCACGTGTGAACACACGTTTCCGATGGCGTACGCAGTTGCCCACATGTTCGAAACTACAGCCTACGAGTACGCTGTGATAGGCGAGTTGCGGTTTTCACATTGGGTGACGCTCGGTCGTTTTCTGCGCTGACGTCTTTTTTTCCACCACAGGGTGCAAGGTTAAATTTTGACGCCGACGTCAAAAATACGACCATGCGTCACCAATGTGCAAACCACTTGTTTCGCAAAGGACGAATCTCGTCCATGCAGACAGGAGATCGAACGACCCCAGACGCTTTCACGACAGGCCCTGCGCTTCGCGTGGTGTATTGAACGTCACCCCGCGGTGAGAGCGACTTTTCACACAGACATCCCATTGTGACTGGGATCTGCACAACTGGGCCACTTACAACAATGCCAGATTTACGAGATCGCGGGGTCTTTGGGGCCATTTGTGCCTGAGAAACTGAGGCGACTTTTTGCAGGATCTAAAATGAGAAGAAAACACGTTGTGGGAGAATCGTGTCAATGAGTCTCTTTCTGCCAGCGGTTTTCAAACACAACTCGACGGCGCTTGTACCAAGGCTTTTCACATTGGGTGACACGCGATCAGTTTATGGGCCGACGTCAAATGCAAAATGTTGACGTCAACGTCAAAAACAACGACCGCACGTCACCATTGTGAGAACTGCTATTGGCCGTTTTCACACTGGGTGACGCGCAGTCGTTTTCGGGCTGACGTCAAAAATTGCACCATTGGGTCAAACGCCAATTTTTGACGTCGACGTCAAAAATAAACGACCGCGCGTCATCATAGGAAAAACGCTGTTCTTGTCCTCGCCGTCTCTATGCATAACAGCCCGAGTCTGCGGCACGCCAACAGGAAACTGCGTCGCATGTGTGTGGGGACTGAGTGACCTGACTTACTTCACAAATACCCGCGGTTTCTGGCACAAATCTATGTGAGGAAGTGGATGTTTTGAAAAGGCAAGAAGACGAGAAGAAGAACAGAATGCCGTGTCTCACACACCTGCCAAGATTCTCGATCTCTGGCACCTGCCCGAAGGTGTTGCCCCGAACCTAACTCTACCGCACGCTGTCTACAATTGCGTCAAATTGCGTCAAATTGCTGGAGATTGCCCCTCCTCAAATGTGTACCTGTCGTCTCTTTCTATGCACTGACACACTGTTGACATCCCACAAATTTGTCAAGACAAATTCTGGCTGTATTTGGGCGTATCCCATTGGCCACTGTATGGGACGCAATTGCCATTCCTGAGGGTGGGACAATTTTTTTCCACCGGATGGAGAAAAAGTTTGCAATCTACAAAATCGAGTTGCAATCAACGATGGTGCCACGTTGTCCTTGCGGGAGATGAGAAAGATGAGAGAGGCAGGGGCCACGGTCTGATTGGTCCATTGTGAGGATCCTATGCGAAGACGAGGCGATCTCGTAGATCGGAAACACTAATCTACCCTGAACAATAGCTCCATTTTAGAATCAGATACTTGATACCAGTATCAATCAGAGAGAGTGTTATTGCTGCTCTGACGAAGACAAGAAGACAAGTACAAATACTTGTGCCCAAGATGAGTCTTTTCAGGGGCGGACACAGGGGGGGACCTGGGGCCAGCCCCCGTCCCCCAGCCCCCCCCCCCCTCCATTCCATTTTCACTGGTTCATGTCAAAATTGTCACAGCTCATGTCAGGCCCACCAACCCAAAGGGGTTCGGGCGTCCCCCCACAGGGTTCGGGCGTCCCGCCACAGGGTTCGGGCGTCCCCCCACAGGGTTCGGGCGTCCCCCCCCCCATTGACCTGGTCCAGGATCTGTACCAGATCTGAGTGCGTCCCAGTGTGAGCCACGAGTGCCACATCAAGTTGGGTCACGAAGACCCACGCCTTGCTTGGAAGATCTTTATCTGCAACAGCAGCATTATTAGAACAAGAAGCAGTGCTCAAGGCAACTGCAGTGCGAAGTCCGGAGTAGCGTATGTTAGATCTCATGCCAGGCTCTTGGTGCTCTGCCTCATATAGATACCATTATGCAGGGGGGACAAAGTCCTTAAGGGGGGACAAAGTCCACAGGGGGGTACAAAGTCCATGGGGGACGAAGTCCGCGGGGGACAAAGTTGGGACATCTTGCCCAGGCTGCCTACACCGCACAACCACCAGGTGCTTGCCCTGAAGGGACTTCGCACAATCAAGCACAAACTGGGCTGTTCACCGATAACAATAGCTCAAGGTGAAACACATCGTTATTCGCTGCTGTGCGAGTAGCTGCCCAAAAAGTTTCCCTTTCAGAGCATGAATTACGTAACGAGTGTTGGCAAACCATCAGGTTCTCACACGGGCTTCAAACCACCACAACAAACCCCATCAAAGGAGAAGAAGGCTGAGAAGATACACGGTTCAGGGGCGCACGCGTGAAAATGGTCCGGGGTCCTACCCGGAGGGGGGTGGAGTGGAGGGGGTGGGGGTGGGGTGGTGGCACTCCCAACATTGACAAAGTTGACATGGTAAATGAAACAAAAGCACCCTGAATTGGGTGGAATGCTTTGGGGGACCGCAGTCCCCTGGATCTGCCTCTGCTCTTGATGATCAATGGAAGGCAAACACGACGCTTTTCAATGGTTTCTGCGGCATCTTTGAGGCAAGATTCCCAGGCAGATTATCAAATTGAGGAGGCCTTTACTACATTCATAATGTCGGAGGATCCCATATGCACACGTCTCTACACAGAAGTCAACGCTCTTCACCACAACTAACCCACAGGGTTTGCTGACTTCACGGACACACACACACACACACGCACACACACACACACACACGTCAACAACCTTCACCACAACTGACAAGTGGGGTTCCCTGACTTCAGACACACACACACACACACGCACATGCAAACACACACACATGCACACACACACATGCACACACACAACCCACACACAAACACACACACATACATACACACACCACACACACACCACACAAAACACACACACACCACACAAAACACACACACACACACACACACAACCCACACGGACCAAACTGAAAACTTTTTCTCCACCTCCACACGCCCCACCATCCCCATCACCTTCATCTCAACCAACCTGGCGCCTCAGGTCAGAAAACCTCGCACCACAGATCCCTTCGTGTCGCTCTTCGTGTTTCCCTGAACACAAGGAAACACACTTGGCTTCACACGAAGCAATTACCACGACTCGGGTTTGTGGAACCATTCCAGGTTTTATACCACTTCAGCATGCCAAGTCACAAAGACGTCTGTTCGGTGCATGGGCTGCGTGTGGGATTCAGACACGGTACATCTCAGGGCATTCAAAGGACGCACAGAGGTGCACTAATCCCATGGATAGCAACGCAATGGCGTGCTGTCATAGAAACGGATTATTTGTGAAAGATGCAGACCATAGCTTCATTTCAGTCTCACACGCTCGTATTTCGGTCCTTGAGACTTGAAAGTTACTGTTTGGAAGTCAGGCCTCTTCTGGTTCCAACAGTGCTTGGCCCCTGCGGAAAGTCTCTGAGAACTACTGTCTCCACCCAACATAAATCTCTTACTTTGACACGTGACCAAAAGATTTCCAATTTACTTTGTTCAAATTGGTGCTGAGATCCTTCTCAAGACCAAAGCGAATAAAGAGCCTTCGAACCTCAGTAATTTTTCAAGCACCCCCAATCCGAACACATCAAGTTGTCAACAAAGGCCCAAATATGGCCTCAATTCCAGTGACAATTTTCCCAAAGTTGCACCTTGGCTCAGAAAGGGTTTACTGTCCTTGAAACCTCAAACTGCCGAGCTCTAAATCAAGAAAACCCCATTTTCTCTGTTTGCTTCAAAAATATTATTGTAACCGTCACAAAGTTTGTGGGGCACCTCGTTCGGCCATGTCCCGCCCGCACGGAGATCCCAGAGTCACTTTAGCATTACTTACCCCAGCAAATTACCCTCGCTGTGTGCCGTGCTATTCAAACACAAGATGGCCTGTGCCAAAGCCTCTCAGTGCGGCCCCAACATGTTTGGAAAGAAAGGTTCATTTTACATTCAATGCCCTGTCCCACCGTAAAGGAAAGATGCCTCTGAAGATTCTCGTGTCATTCTCTTAAGCCGCCTCCGGGTCACATGATCAGAGAAATGCATTTCTCAGAAACACAGCTACACAGAGAAAATAACACCTTGATTCCATGACAACGCGTCTTCTCACAAATTTCAATGCTGGAAGTGCAACATCAAAGCCCTGTTTCCCAGGGAACCTGATTTACGGAGGTGCAGCACACTGGTCACGTGATTTACCTGCAGCCGAGGATCCCGCGTCCCTGGATCCTGAGCCCCTGGATCCTGTACACTGGGTATTGTACAACTGGACCCTACGTCTCCTGGGTCATACGTCTCCTGGACCCTGTGATCCTGGGTCCTACGTCCTTAGGTCCTACACACCTGGGTCCTGCCACTGGGTCCTACGCCCCCAGATCCTGTCCCCCTGGATCGTATGTCTCTGGACACTACACGTACCCTGCCTCGACACCCGGCTCGTCATTCCAGCGTCACTCGCACTCCAGAACAGCGCAACGTGTGTGCGACGCTGCAGTTCAAGTCACGTCAGCTCCACACAGCTCCTCACAGGCATCCTCCTCACGACCATCATCCCTTCACATCCACAGAGCACAGTGACTGCTCCACAGTCTGTTGACACCACGTCATGCCGCTGCTACAGCGTTTCTCACAGCGACCGCCGACACGGCGTGCTTCTCGCTGCCCCTGTGGGGACTGTGACTGTTGTAGCGACACGCTCCATGGAAGCCTCTGCACGCCTGTCTGCACAACATGCACGTCCGCGCAGTCAGTGCCACAACATCAGCAGAGTTGAAAAAAGAGCCCGAAGCAGCGCGTGCTTTGATCAAATGCACATCAGGTGCCCTGTCTCCTTCCAACCTTGTCCAGGTTGAAGAACCACAAGCGTTTCCTCAACCAAGATCTTTCTGCGAAGTTTTTCAGGACTTTGGTGCCCAGAGATTGATACAGATTTCACAGAGCCTATGTTTGCCCTTCGTGTTTGGCCGTCTCTCTGTGAGGAGAGGTGTCCTCGTATCACGCATCTCGTCTCGCTCGCTGAACTGACCCGAGAATAAGAGGCGACAATGCGATGAAAGCGCCCGCGGGGCGATGGCCAAGTCTGATGGTGGTGCAGTGGAGAGACGCATTGTGCTTTTCTATTGTGGGGCGAACTCATAGCGTGTTAAAACTGTCTTCACTGTGAAAAGATTTCAGCGGGAGAACACCACTCTCAGGTGGATATTCAGTTGACAGAGAAATTGCCCAAACAAATCGGTGTGTCAGAGAAGCACTCCCTTTTCACGTCACGAAATGCGTCGCTGCCTTTGGAAGTGACCCTGGCGCTTTTTGGTGGATTATGATCAGAGTCCAGCACACAGGATCCGTGGTCCTTCATCCTACACCATACATTTAGACGGGGACTGAGGTTTTGTCCTCAGAGGAGGCGTACACCCTCCTACAAGACTTTTGCATCTGACGGTACGGCACAGTTCCGAGTTCTGGTGTTGGATTTGGGGCCCACTTGAATCGCCGACCCCCCACCCGCCCGCCAACGTTTCATCCAAGAGGATCTCCCCTGCAGAGGGACCACAAGATACAGTGTACGTGAGTGTGCGTGTGCGTGTGTGTGCGTGTGTGTGCGTGCGGGGTTGCGAATGTGTGTACATGTGTATGTGCGTGCGCACGTGTGTGTATGCGTGTGTGCATGTGTGTATGCGTGTGCATGTGTGCGTGTGTGTGCGAGCGGGTGAGTGTGCATGTGTGTGCGAGCGAGTGTGTGTGCGTGCGTGTGCGTGTGTGCGAGCGGGTGTGTGTACATGTGTGTGCGAGCGAGTGTGTGTGTGCGTGTGTGTGTTCAGACAGACGCTTGACCTGCGAACGGGGGTTCTCTTATCTACGTTCGCCATCTCGAGACGGGTCCCCACGCGGTGCTTCACGTGCGCAGGCGCAGACACCCCATCCGGGCGGGAAGTCAAGGTCAGAGAGAACGAGCACGTGACCCTGAGCGCCAGGTCACTGTGCAGGTCAAGGGCTCGTCTACAACTGCGACAGATGCAGCCATTGCGCAGTGGTTCAAGGGTTTCTACACTGGGTGAGGCGTGGTCGCTTTTTGGGCTGACGTCAAAACTTCCACCATTGGGTTGAATGTTAAATTTTGACGCTGGCGTCAAAAAGACGACCGCGCGTCACCAACGTGAAAACCGCTCACGTCCTGCAAGTTTTCTCGATTCCAATCTGATGACACGACAGCTCATGTCAAGTTGTCAGCACGGAAAAACGTGAAGTTCGCCTTTTTTGCCGACAGACAAAACGTGGAAACACAAAACTTCCACATCAGAATGTTTTCGCCACGTCTGGCATTCGAAGCATTTTTTATAACGAGGAGTTTTTTCTTTTTCATGACTTCTGCCTTTTGTCACAATGATAAACGCGGTGGAAGCACATCGCAGACAGAACAACTGAACATCTCTTGAAGTCTGTAAACCGCAAAAAAAAAAAAAATTTGGACATCGTTCCTGGAGTTTGAATGGGTTGGCAACAGTCTGACCCAGCAGTGAACGGGCAATGAGACTTCGCATCAAGTCTGACCCAAGCTCAACCAACTCGCCACGGAGTCACACCCAGAGCTTCTATAAAGTCTGTGACGATTGATTGAAAGCCTCAACCTGGAAATTCTGGATCTGCGCAAAGCTAGATCCCGACCAGGTTTCTGAGAGATGAGAACTTGAGCTGCGAAATATTCAGTGACGCACGGTCGTCCATGGACACGTTTCTCTGCGGCTACGTGGACGCCGCCTGTGCGTCACGTGGGCAAGACGCTTGATGACGTCATCACGTCACGTAACGCGACGCGTCGCAGCCCCCCCCCCACTTGACAAAACCTGCACGTCCACCACAGAGAACCTACCACAGCGGCATGACGCGTCAAACGGCACCAACATTTTCCTTCAGTGCCAATCGCTTTAAACACCTTCACGGTGACGCGTAGCATAATTGTTCACACCCCGACTGAGCCCGGACAATCTCTCGGTGAAATAAACGTCTCGTACCTTTTTAGGAACTTGGCAATCTTCTCAGCAAAAACAACGGACGACGAAAGGAAAATTGCACCTCCTCTCAACACAACCACTTGGACACGGAGGACACCAGTTTCTCTCAAGCGAACCTCAACAATGCGTCTTTTGTTCGGTTCAGGTCTGCGATTTTCAACCCATTAACTTTCCACGCTTTTAGCTCTCCTTCTGTACGTACATGGTCTAGTTCCAGTACAGCCGATAAAAAAGCTGTAAAAGGCGCTGAAAAAGTTTGGTTTATGATGTCGCTGAACCAGCCTGGGAGAGCAAGACGATACGGGGGTGCCCTGGGTGCGCTGCAAGTCATTTCACTAAATTTTCATTGACTGTGGGAGTTTTGAAGTGAGGAATGTCTTGTGGCCAATGCTAAACCGGAAGTCCTGCCCTGTGCGACCCGCACCGCAAAGGTGACCACATGACCAGGGCGTGGGCCGTCACCGGAAGTCACGTGGGTGTTCACCGGAAGTGACCGCCACGCAGATGCGCGCATGTCAATCCGATGCCTCCGCAACGAAATTGCAACGAGGTTTCCAATTTCGCACGAATGTCACAGAACTGCGTGTTAATTTTCTTCGCACCACGTGGGCAAACCTGCTCAGCAGTTTCTTATTTCTCGAAGCTTCCCGGCGCCTTCGTGTTTTTTTCCCAATCATAGTGCTGATCCAGGTGGGTGGGACGCAGCCTCAGCTCCAGCCCACCGACAACAAGAACGCGGCGTTTTGAACACACGCGCGTCGCAAGCGCGTGACCCATCTGAACAGACTCCAGTTTGGTCCACCCCAAGAGGGGGGGGGGTCAGGGCCCATGATCAACCTCTGTTTCAGGTACGTGTTTCGGGTACTGCGGGTCCCACCCAGGTGTTTCCCTGCACCTCTCCATTCACAGTTGTTTTGGCTGGGTTCCTGGCATCTCGCACCGCTTTTTACACCAACAGACACGGGTGAACGAATGATGAATGGGTTCACCGCAAAGGTGACATCTAAACTTGGAACACATAGACTTCAAAGACGTTTGAACGTCTGGGTTCTTGAAGGGACAATTCGTCAAGCCTAACTCCGCTGAATTTGCTCGTGTTCTACATCTTTTTACAGCTTTGACACCGACGTGGTATCGACACAAAAAAATATCCGCCAATACTCTTGCTTCATTCTTCTTCTTCAGCAATTCGTCTGAAATTTTTCACACAACCAACCCTTTTGGCTTTCAAAAAGATCGTCTGTCGTCAAGTGGACAAAACGCCAGAGTCACTACCTCCACCTGGTGGGCTAAAATGACCGAGCGCCCAGGTGTAGCGAACTTTTTCCAACCTGATTCAGAGTAGCCCTGGGGCCTGGTTCCTCCAACCCTGATACAGCAGCAACATTTGACCCTCTGATTTGTGCCGCAGGCACCAAATGTTTCTCTTTTGCACATATTGAATGGTCGAAATTGCACACACGCACGCACACCCAAACACACGCACCCACACCCACACACAGACACACACACACACGCAGACACACGCACCCACACCCAAACACACCCACACCCACAGACACACACACACGCACAAACACGTACACCTGCCAAGCCTCAAAACTGAATGCACCTTCTGAGGGTCAGTTATGGGCTGAGATCGAGGTTGACGTCCCCCCCCTGGCTCGATCCAGGATCCGCTCTACGTTTCTGAATTCGTAAAATATTCGCACCTTTTTCAGACTCTTCTCTCTGCTGTGTCTCTGCACTAGATCGTCTGTAACTGCGTTCAGAGCACACGAAATGTAAATTTGTTCAGCCGAATTGCACAAGTTCCTGTCAACAGTGCCCCCGCCGGATGAGGAGCTCTCCCACTACAGTTACTCTCACATTGTGCGCTTTTTGCAGAATTCTGCGCTTCCGTCGCAAGACGCACCAGACATGGACGCACAGACCGCGGACTGGTGCTGGGAATGGGTCTGTTGGGCTCACGTCGGATCTCGTGCATCATCCACAATCTTCACCGTACACACATCCACGCGCACACACACGAGCTCGTGCACGCACACACACACATGCTCACACACACGCTCACACACACACACATGCTCACACACATGCTCATACACACACGCTCACACACACACACAAGAGCGCGTGCACACACACACACAAGAGCGCGTGCACGCACACACACAAACACGCACACACATGCACAAACACAGAGACCCAAACACCCAAACACGTACAGACGGACACACACACGCACCCAAACACACAGACCCACACACACACTGACAGACATACAGACAGACAGACAGACAGACAGACAGACACACACACACACACACACACACACACACACACAAAGCAGAAAACTAAATTGAAACGTTTTCAAAAATTGTGCCATCTGCGCTGAGCACAACACTCTGACCCTGGACGCTTTCGCATCGTCAACTTTATCCACATTTTTGGGGCAGAAGCCGGGGGCGACTAAAACAGAACCACCGGAATCACAAGGCCTCCACTTGAACGGAACAATGCCCCGAGCTTTGGATTCTTGCGTTATTCTGACGATCACAATGCCTTTTGTTGCCTCGTCCCTCGAGTAGCCGAAACAACGCTGTGTTTGTCGTCACCCGATCCTGCCCGAGACCTTGGCGGATTTAGGTGTGGACAATGCGAACGCCTTCTCAAGTTCCGTCTGACTATTTTTACCACAACGTGCTCGCAGAAACTGTTTTCGTTCAACGGGCGTGTCCCATTTGCGCGTGCGGCTGACCGGTGGCGAAGTGGCGCCACCTCGCCCCTGGCTTGAAGACTAGGCGAAGTGAGCGAAGTCAGCCATTGGGCCAACTCGGCCACCCGGCACGCAGAAATGGAACATTGCCAACGATTTCGTGGGATCTTTGTTCAGGGAATTTTTTTTTGGGTGGGGGACAAGCCAATCCAGAGGCTGCATCTCACGTTACTCCTCGGTGGGTAAAAACGAAGCTTGTGAGAGTGCGTCTCTGACTGAATCAACAGTGAATCTGCGTTATCCCTTCCCTCAGACCCGCAGGTCCTGCGTTGCTACAAGCGAGTCGCGCCTGGCATTGCTCAGCAGGGAGGGGGTGACACCACATTTGATTGCAGGGTCTAAGTTACCATGGCGAGGGAGTTAGGAAAGCTGTAGCCCCCTTCTGGCCCCGCACCCTGCTTCCCACGCTCTCTTCAAAGAACCCTCAGTGCTTTTAGCTCCACATCGCTACTTGACCCTTGAAGAAATTACAGTCTTACCTGCGCCATACATTGCCGTACGCAAAGTGCCTCAGTAAATACAATTCACCTACAAAAACACCACCAGTCGTGCATTTTAACAAACAGAGCGTGCGCGCGCATACGTCAGCAAATTCCCGGCAGTGGGTTCCAGAATCAATAGTGGAAATTCGTGCGGGGATGGGGTGTTTTTTGTCAATCACAACCGGAGGCCCTCAACCTGCGTCTTCTTTTCAGCCACGCGTAAAGCGGTTTCACATTGGGTGACGCGCGGTCGTTTTCTGGGCTGACGTCAAAAATCAAATTTTGACGCCGACGTCAAGAAAACGACCGCGCGTCACCAATGTGAAAGCGGCTCAAGTTTGCAGGTGTTTTTGCACCAGTGGAGTCGCTGGTAGACTCACGCCTGGGTAGGATCCTGACGTGGCCATGCAGGCCGGTCCAGGATCAGGTCAGGGGCCCTTCCCTTACCCCCCTCACCCCAGAATCCACGAGAGGGAGCTGTCGAAGATTCCTCAGGATTGAGTGGAATCTGTAGTTCAGCATCGGAACAGGAAGTGCGCATCGGAGAGACTTCCGGTGCAGGGAGGTGAGGGGAATTGTAGGTTTCCGCTTTCTCAGGGGGAAAGAACCTTGGCACAGCCACCACCACAGATTATCATAATACTCCAGGCAGATCCCCACTCCTGCGAAACGTCGGGAGTGTGGGCCAAGGCAGCATGTCAACTGCAGTGGTGTGCACCCCGAGTGCCAGCGTGGACGCGAGGTCGTTGACACAAGCAAACTGCCCACCGACCTGTTCTTTTCAAGCATCACAGTGCAACGAACCATCTTGGTCCCCAGAAAGTCAGAACATGAGCTGTGTATCTGTCTGGATTCAACAAGGTTCACGAGAAAGAGAACACTCGTCACACACATGTCACACACTGTGGCACCCCACGTCAGACTGCAACGTTCGTTTTTACCCCGATTCTGGTGCATTCGGGCCAAATATGGAGTCGAAACCTTACCAGCCACTGCAGTGGATACTCTTCGCTCTTCACGGGTCGTCCAGAACGCAGTTCAGGTGAGAAATTCGCTTCTGTAGCTCCCAGCAATAAATTCACAGACCAAGCATTGCAGAAATTTAGTGAATTCCTGTCACTGGTGCCACACATGGAAATGAGACGCTGTGAAAACGCTGCTCTGAAAAGCGCGCAGTTTGCGCGCAAAATTTGGACGTCAATGAAACAGGAGACAAGCATTTTCCTTGAAAAGAACAATTTTGACCCTGCGTCTTGCAATTGCTTCAAGGAAGACACAACTTACCTGGATTTATGGAATTTTGCCAGCCATATTGACGTCAGAATGGTGGCCGGATGGGGCGGTGATTTTTGACGGGGTTTTCGCACACACGGACCTCACGACAGTCGAATCGATGCCGCGGTTGAAAGTAGGTCGCGCCTGCGCCGTAGCGTGACTCGTCTCGCTCTGGTTCCCACCGCCGCCGCCGCGGTGTCCGCGTTCGATTCGCAGCGCTGCCTCGCAACGCACGTGGTTGTATTGGGTTTTGCGGGGACTTTAACGGCAGCATGCATGAAACGTGTTTTGAGGATGAAATCAGCTGATTCTCCCTTTGAAGAAGCATTTCACGAAGGTTGTGGCGTGTCCGTCCAAAGGAATCGTGTCTGAGGGACTGAAAGCTCAAAAGATAACGAACTTGCCACGCCCACTTGGCATGTGTCACTGTCCGTTTGTGGCGAGGAAACAGCGACGGAAGTGACGGAACCGGAAGTGACGGAACCGGTCGCTACGAGCTTCCGACCAAGGGGCAAACACAGGAATGCACCAGGGGCGTGTCCAGGATGGCCGGGACCCCTAAACTTCTTGCACACAGGTGCAATTTCTTTTCTCAAAACCACATGTCAATACTTGAGGTGGGGCCTTCTCCAAGGGTCGGTCCCCCCCCCCTTGAGCCAAATCCTGGATCTACGCCCACCTTCGGCGGATCAAGCGACGCCCCCCCCACACTGAATCTGCAGTTGGACGTCAAAAACGCATTGTCCCAGTATGTAGCAAATGACCTGCAATGGATGGCGGCAAATTTGTCTCACGTGTTCGAGCGATGTGTGTACGAGTTCGTTCACTCGCTCGCAGCTGGCGTACGACTGACGAAATGCTTCCAGGGAGCAAAACCTGTTACTCTTGGGAGCACACCTCAACACACCCCATCACACGTCATCTGGTACAGTGCAGAGCGTGCGAGGTTCATTCATGTCCCAAGGCAGCAAAAAAGGCTGGAGCAGAGCAGGGATTCGAACCCTGATCTTTGGATCATGAGACCAACGTGCTCACCAGGCTGCACCACTCTGCTGACGATCCCCTCGCACGGATCCCCGGTGTACTCTCTCGGTTCCATTCTGATGGAATTCTGAGAAATGTGGTGGATTCTGATGAAACAGGAGTGAAATACCCAAATTCGTGTATTTGTGGTTCATCGGACTTTGAGCGCAATCGGGGTTGTTGTCACATGTGGCCCAGCACCTGCTGGTTGCGGTTCGTCGTATTTCCAGAGCAATCGGGGTTGTTGTCGCATGTGGCGGCGCACTGTCGCTGCAAAATTTTCATCGTTTGTAACACAAACGAGAAACCCTCTCTATTGCATTCCAAATGTCAAGAATAGATGTTTATTCGTCGCTTACAATGTTGAAAAATAAATTCATTTCCGGGGGCAGTTTGCCAGGTTTTGTTGTCGTGTCGTCTCTACGTAGCGTTGCTGCGTGGCGTCCCTCACGTGGCGGCGTCTCACTGCCGCGTCAACACGTGGCGTCCCTCACGTGGCGGCGTCTCACTGCCGCGTCAACACGTGGCGTCCCTACGTGGCGACGAAGGTGTCGTACGTGCCCCAGAGCTCTCGCTTGTCGCTGATGTCTGCGATCTCTGCGGCCTTGACCCCGACGCCGGCGGAGCAGGGACGACACATGCAGCCCCGGGGGATGTTGAGGCGCATCGGGACGGTGATGAAGCCCCGCCCGCGGCGCCGCCGCTCCGCCCCGCCGCCCCCGCCCCCGCCCCCGCCGCCGCGACCTGACCCCTCCACGTCCCGACACAGCATCTGCGAGTGAGATGTAGAAATATGAGGCAAAATGTGGAGGCCAATCCCCATCAGTTTTGCAAAATTGTGACTGACCCACACGCTCATGTAATGGCCTGCGCGCTCGTGTAGTGACTAGTACCCTCACATACTGACTTGCACACTCACGTACTGAGCTGTAACCTGATGTACTGACCTGCAGCTCACGTACTGACCTGCAGCTAACATACTGGCCAGCAGCTCAAGTACAGTCAAGCAGCTCATGTACTGAACCTCACTCTAACT
>JAAUXT010037657.1_pt1 | contig 16039 bp, 14 predicted proteins | sample 7278171 | NCBI WGS metagenome assembly JAAUXT01 (sample SAMN14350112, study PRJNA611818) | marine sediment metagenome | isolation source: surface marine sediment (1.8m) | place: French Polynesia: Moorea | collected 2018-08 | reverse complement strand
TGATTTTTGAAAATTTTTATATGGTTTTTAGGTGGGGCTAAAGTTTGGGTTGAAAAGTCATTTTTCATAGAAAATTTAAAAATGGATACTGGGCAATTCTTTTGGTTAATATGTAGATATTGTTGCAAAACAATATGTAAAAGTTCCATTTGGTCAAATTTGTTCCATTTGGGTATGTGCTAAATGAGTTCCCAAGTTGCAAATATTGAGTGAAAAAAGTAAGAATTTTGACAACAAAGTGAGCCAAATCAGAGCAAGCCAAATCAGAGTGAGCCAAATCAGAGTGAGCCAAATCAGAGTGGGCCAAATCAGAGCAAGCCAAATCAGAGCAAACCAAATCAGAGCAAGCCAAATCAGAGCAACTGAAAATCCTCAAATCACCGCGAGCTCCATGGAGCTATTTTTTGGGGGGGTGAGGAACGTGGCTCATGAGTCCTGAATTGAACCAAGATGCAGACAAGATGCAGAGACAAGATGCAGACGAGACGGCAGCAGTTTTTCCTGTGGAATCCCTCCGGTCTTTCAGAAGTGTTGGACAGCCTTGTTCGTGTTCATTCCGTGAAAGATTGCGTGGCCATCGGTCTCGACAGGTTTGGCTCTGATTGGTATCTTTTGCTTGGCGAAGTTTTCCGTGTGCAGACAGTCTGAGGAAGACTGCTGCCGAAAGAAGAGCATGCCTTCCGTGATTCCGTGACGCAAACGTGCAGTACCACTGGACGGGAGTCGCGCGCGCTGGGTGGTAGACCATACAGCGAATCCGCACACGCTGTGAAACTGTCTGCACGCAAAAATGTAGTTTATCCCTTGGTTCCAGGGGCCTTTGAAAGCCTTGCCCCACTTGGGTGTCCTGTTGCTCACTTGGACCTCTTGTACTTTCGTGACAAGCAACCCCGGTTTGAACAGCTGAAGGCGCGTTAAATCGGATGCTGCAGAATTCAAATGATGGTCAACGCAGGTTTGTTGACCATAAAACAATGCATTTTAGCCGGGCACCTGCCATTTGCAACAGGCTGCAGTGGGGTGTCATCCGTGTTTTCCACGGGGAAAGAAGTCGTTTCATTGCAAAGCAGCTGAATATCGCACTCATGACACGATCGCTTGGGAGAGAAGAAACTTCCGACATCAGACGCCCCAGTTCGTCCAGTGGCCTTTCATGGTCGGAATTGGACCCTTGGGGAGCGACTTTCTGCAAGTCTAATCGGCCGCGTCAAAGTCCGTTCTCTGTTGGTTCGATGAGGTTCCGCGTGGCCTGCTCGTACCGTACCTTGTCCTTGACCAAATTCTGCCCTTTTTGTGGCACACAACATTTGACAACAGGATGCTTCGATTTCCTTTATGTTCCTTTTTTCTCTGGCATTGTGTTTGTTGGATCAGTTGGGCTTCAGCGAATGAAGATTCGGCCCTTCAACCTTGCTCACCAGTACGTCCGTTTTCAGATGCGGTATTAGTCCGTGTGACAGAGGCGGGCGTTGTCAAGTTCAAGTACATTCCATTGTTCTTTTGTTCCCAAAACCACAATTGAATGTCTGGTGGATTTCAGGATCAGAGTGGGTGCCGGCCAGGTTCTGTCTGCAGTGTGACCCTGTGCACTTGACACTTCACCTCATCACACGCGACATTAAAGGTGACTTCATATAGAGATGCGGCATGCGGCATGCATTTTGCGGCATCATTGACTCCTGTGTCCGCACATTTCTTGCATCAAGAATCGATTCCCAGCGATTATCTGCAGCAAGCTACCTGCATCACATTGGGCATCATGTTAAAGTTTGACACCGCCCATGACTTTTGCCACAAAATGCAAAATGCAAGCATTCTATATGAAGCTGCTTTAAGGTTTTCACATTGGTGATGCAGCAACAAAAAATTGACGCCCGCGTCAAAAATTTGTGATTGGTCTGGACCAATAATTTGACGCGCGCGGCAAGCTTTTTGTCGCCGCGTCTGTTTTGGGCCAGAAACGCAACATTTGAGCCGGTTTTCATTGTTCTCCACGTTGAGGGACCACTGGAACGAACAAGCAGACACATTGAATTGAACCAGAAGACCTGTGTCTCCGCACGGGCAATTGCTCCTCGATTACAGTTTTGATTGCTGCACCCACGTCGTTTTTGTCACTTTGCAATCAGCATAAAAGCGTCGTCAGGAGACCACAAATCGCTGGTATCAAGCAGCCCGCTTGAATGACTGCTGTTCAGTCACTCGCTGCCGCTCGTTTGTAAATCTTTGAGCCAGTGAGTACTGCTGATCCAGGGAACCCTGTCGTCCTCTCCTCGCCAAATGAAATATTTGCATAAAATTTCAGGCAGCCGAAAATCTTTCTGTATTGAATGTGACTTTGTTTGCAATTTCTCTGTTTCTGTCCCTTTCTGGGTTCGTTCCGACAACCTCCCCGAGCCGTGGTCTAGTTTTCTAGCACCGCCCCTCCCCTCGACACAGCAGAGCTGCGCCTGAAGAGCGGCCGCCTCGGATGTGACGGAAATGGGAGAAGATCTTATCCGACTGCAGCTCATTTGACGCCAAATGAATCAGACATTTGATCGTCCCTCATTCGGCTTTGATCCTTCCTAATTCGTGCCGATTCCTCGTCCATCGACAGTGGCGGCTCAACAGTAATCACTGGATGTTGCGACTCCGAGTTGCCAGAAAACGATTGCGCACGAGATGCGCTCATCAAATCAGAAATTCTCAACTGCGCGCTTGGCAGGACACCGAACTGAAACGACTCAAAGTCTGTTTTCAGACCCACGGTGCAAGCAGAATGTCATGACCAGAGACCGCACTTGCAAAAACAGAGTTTCTTCCATGAGAGCGGACTTTCGTTCTCACATTGGAACCAAGCACCTGCGTTGTGGATTGGTCCGCAATACGCAACATTCCTCCAGTGTGTCCAGAGTTGAAATTATGAGTTGGGTTGTCCAAACACCTGTCTTGGACATTTTCACTCACCCCCCACACCCCCCCCCCCGCAAAATGTTGCGTGTGATGGCACATAATAAGCGGGAGCTTGATTCTTGTTCACGTTCAAGAGAGGCTCAAACTCCAAGCTCCTGGAAAACCCCACACATCAAGAAAGTTCGGGTCTTCTTCTCTTCAAAGTCACAGAATACATGCCAAACTTTGCCTTCACCGAGCCAGGCGTCCAGCTAAATTGTTCCAACTGCTTCTCCACAAAAGACCGCAGACATGGGGTTTCATCTTCAGGGAGCCACAAAACATTCCAAACTCTTTTCCAAACCGTCTCATCGGGATGAGACTCCCTGACCTCGGACTGTTGCACTTCAATAAAGTTGAGCCTCTCAGCCCGCAGCCTCTCAGGTGTTCGTGTTGATCAGGTGAAAGTGAAAGACAGGTGCGACCTTGCTCGGTGTCCGGGAGGCTGAAGTTCTGGACTTCCGCCGATCCATGCGTGAGTCCTTCTTGAGGCTTGGTGCAGATTGTCCCGAGGCTGCTTCGTTCAATTGGTGAAAAAGCGTGTGTGATGGCCAATAGGCGTGCATAAAATCAAGGGTCTGGTGAACTCGGGATGTTGTCCTCAGATCAGAGGCGTATCCAGCAGACATCAGATCAATCAGACGCACATGCAGCCTGGTATCTCAGAGCAACTGTGTTCGGCTCGCTTTGCTTCGATCAGGCAATTCTGAGACCACAGCCACGGGAACAGTTCCATGAAAATTCAGATTTACGATGAACATCTCCTTGCCTCGGACTTCGCGTAATTCCGGCCAGGAAGTGAATGGGACAAACACTTGGTGATTGCAGGGTCATTGAGGGAATACGGCACAGAAGTCCGGAATCCCTCGGACTCAAATCGTTTTCCCAGAATCACGAGAACATCATTGCGTTCAGTCTTTCTTTTCTTTCTTTTGCGGGCGGACAGATGCTCTTGATTTGTATTTGTGTGTTGACAATCCACTGTTTGATGGGGCTGTGGTTGTCCGAATCCAGGGCTCTTCTCGTGGCGTATTCGATCATTAGCGGATAATTCTGGAGGTCGAGTGAATGGCAAACAGACCTTGAGGCCGCCCGCCTCTGTCTCATCTCTGCAGCAGCAAATTGTTCCATGATGAGTAATTATTCGCTCCGGCGGATTCATACTGCAGAGTCTAGGGTCAATGTGAAGAGGTATTTTTCCAGCTGGTGGATCAAGTTGGAAAAGTGCGGCTCTCAAAGTTCTGCCACTTCGTGGAGTATGTGTCAGAACAAATCTGAGCAAAAGTTCAGGATTTCCTATTTCCTGGGTTCCCGGATGCCACTTCCAACTAGCCAAAGTTCTCAAGTTTTCACAGGGTTCTTCGAGGCTCCGCATTCCGCAGGCTGCACATCTGGCTGGAGTCAACAGAGGCGGAATGTGTTTGAATCCGAAATGAAAATCCACAGTCAACAACTGCGCAGCACGCCCAATTTTGCGAGATGAGCCTCAAGCGAGCACAGGGCCCCAGGCCCGTGGCTCTAGTCTCAGCACGTTGTCCGCCATATCAAGTTTGTCACAACTGAACAAGATGCTCCATCGAGAGGAGTCAGGAGGCTTGAGAGTCGAGCGCTCGGGCCAAAGCAAGAAGCAACAAAGCCCTGCAATTTTGTACCATCCAGGCCAAACTGTTGGTGCGTGACTAACCAGACAGATTTGTTCATAAAACTGGGGTCAGGAGCCCAAAGAAAAGGGATGCAGCCAGAACTGGGTTCAGCTCCCCTCACCTCAATCCAGGTTCCTTTCACCTGTGAATGCGCCCCTCGATGCTGCCTTCAGATAACAGCAAGCAGCTGATGAAGATGGGGGGGGGGGGGTGGTTGACATGGTGTTTTTGACTCGTACGTGTGTCCAGCAGACACCAATACATGATGAAAGCAGGGAAGTAAAAAGTAACGAAAACAAGAAGCAAATGCATCCGTTCAAATGTTCTGATTCATCGCCTTGGTGTGGAATTAAAGTGGGTACTTGCGAAGCCTAGGAGAAGGGAACGCAATTTCCAAATGGAGAATCAGAAGGTGGACCAAGTTTTTGATCCAAATTTTATTGACCTTTCAGGCTTAACAAAAGGAAGATCACAGCAGTTGCGCCTCACCCCCCCCCCACCCCCACCCCCACCCAGCTCGCATTATGAGCCCACACAAGTCGTAAAGCTCGCTTTGGCTTGTCAAGGATTCGTCGTTCGTTCGTCAGTGGGAAAACAGAACACCGCGGTCGCGGCCATTGACACGTTGAATGTTGGCAGAAGCCGAAGTGCAAAGCACATTTTCTGGAACCAAGTCGAACCCATCGAGTACTGAGGTGAATGAAGCAAGTGATTATTCGACTCATTTCATCACAGAAAGAATAAATCTTGAGGAAAGATCACCTCGGGAGCGACTTATCTCTCCGTCACAAAAGCATTCGTCGCGTCTTTTTGACCTGAAAATCAAAAGGCATTTGGTTTCAAGAGCGAGGGACAAAATGCGTCCATCCGAGTCCGCGTGCACAAATCTCAGTAGAAAACGGACGGCGGCACAAAGCTACAGCCCGGTGTCGAACATTTCTTCATTCACCCGAAAGAAGCCAATCCTGAGTTCGACGTCAGAGACGCAGTGATGACCGGCCGCCCTGCATCACCAATAGGGACGGGATAGTGCCGATAAGCGATGAGCACTTGGCTGGTGAATGCGGATATCCAGTACAGTGATGGGTGCAGGTGCAGCCGGGGCTCAACTTGTTGACGTGAATCCATTCAATCAGGGCAGGGACCGCAGATCCACCCAAAACCAAAAAAGGACAAGTACTGCGCAGGAGCTGGCTGGGTCCACCCGATGAGTTGGAGGGCGCTTGAAGCCTCCTGCTTTTGTGGCTTTTTGTGTGAAATGACAAGCGTACTTCAACGCAGTGAACATCGTTTGTACAAAGTTTCATACAGCCGGGATTTTCTGTGCTTCCGGTCAGCAAGCATCACACAAACAGCATTCAATATCCTTGCTATTTTTGACCCGTGCCTATTTCAGGTACATGTATTCCGTGATCCGGCTCACACTCGGATTTTGACTCAGATGTCTGAATGTATTCAACCCTTCCAGACAGTGTTGCCTGATTAGTTAGAAATGAGAGTGGGAGGCAAGTCGGGGTAGATCTATGAGCCAGATGGGAAAGGCCTGTACGAACGTAATGTCGGAATCAGGACATGAACACCTCGCCAAGGAAATTCGCAAGTGGAACGAAGAACAGAGCATCATTTATTGATTCCAAAGGCATTGCATTGAGGCAAATGATGGGATTTCTTTTTCCACGTGATCCCAGTTTGCACGCGCAAGTTCCTCCCACATCTCGTATTTTGTTGATCTGCATCCAATCCCAGTTCAGATCTGGTGAATGCTTGCCGCTGGGCAGATAACAAACCAGCCCCTCTGACATAATTCGGAGATGTTGGCCCAATTTCGACTGCTTCCCCAGTAATCAGAGCAGAAGCATTGGTGGTTTCAGGCGACAGAATCTCCACTTCCTGCGGTGTCCTGTAAATGTCAGAAGCGAATCAATGTTCGCGCGTCGAGCGTTTTTGGATTTTCTGACCAAGGAGAGAACAGTGAAGAAAGGGTGGAACAGTGGCAGGTCTCGAACAGAGGACAAAGTTTGCGATGTCTTTGACGCGCAGGTGACAAATGTTGGTGTCAAACTTTATTCGGAACAACATTCGCACGCGCCCACACAGTCACAACACGGAAAATATGATTTTCTGTCACATTAAGTAATCCACACACTCCTCCGCAGTTCAGAGATGGTTGTCCCAATTGCTCCCAAGATTGGAGAAACCTCCAAACCGAGATCCATGTCACTCGAAGTTGCCGCAGCTGTCGCAAGGATAATATCCGGAAACGAAAGTAATCGCGAGTTGCTGACGGCAGAACAATTTCTCTGACGTGAACATATCTGCACAGATCTTCTGTCGTTAGTCAGCTTCTTGAATAGATCATACAGAGGACATCAGGGCATCACTCGGCTGTGTGGAGAACGCGGACGATCCAGAGCCGAGCACCCACCCTCGGCTCGCGCGAAGTTTTCTCACCTCCACAGTCGCACAATTGGTTATTCCCTGGGAGAATTGCTCAGCGCAGGGTCGGCCGCTGTGGGATCGTTCTCCAGGATTTTCAATGCAACAAACTTCAATAAAGGCAGATTTTAATGAACGCAAACTGAAATCGCGTGCTGTCCGAATTGCGCCTTTTGCAGACAAGTGACGATTCAACACCCGCGTGATCTTCGAGTCGAGTATTGGGAAAAACCCCGCCCGAGTGTCTGTTGTCTAGTTAAGCCTTTGCCACAGACGAGCCAACAACCGAGTCCCCGGAGCGAATGTGGAACCCGTCCTGTGTCTCAAGGCACACAATCGTAGGTTGTGAAAGAGGCTTGTTCTGTGGGTGGTCACCAGTGTTCACTCCAAGAAACGGATGTGCAAGGAGCAACTCCGGAAATTCTGATGAAGTGAACTTGTTTTACGGGTACGCTGATAGAAAATGAGCATCACAGGCGAAGAGAACAAGTGCGCATTGGAGACAACCTTCAAACCTAAATCTAAATTCCCTGTCCTGTTGTGTGTGTCAGTGTGGTTTCTTCATTCCTGCAAATTGGTTTGGTGTAAGCATCAAAAGTCTCAACCAAGTCACCAAGAAACCTCACTCGTACTTCAATTTTCTCCAAAGGAGCTTAGTTTGTTCAATTCCAGATTGCCTTCTCGCAGCGCCTGTCTGTGTCCACAAAACACATTCACAACTGCGATTTTATTTTTTAGATCTTTGTCGATTGCCCCTGAATCTCCCGCATCCGCCTCTGTATGTACATCTGTTCCTCACTCCCGCATCAGGCCTGTAGCATTGGCTGGGCAGACGTCGCACTTTCTGTGAGCGGGAATGGCAGCTGGCGAGTGATGGTTGGTGATGGAAAAACAATGCAGCAATTCCGCAAAATTATGGTCGCAGACTGACAGATCCACTTTCCCGCGCAAGTTTTTCGCTCTCAGATAGATCCAGGTTTGCTTGAGGTTGCAGCAAGAGACAATGATTTGCTTTGTGGTTCTGGCATCACAACAGAAAACAGAATTACATCCTTCCAAGAGCACAGACTACAAAGTGACAAGGTTCAGCCTTTAGCTTGAGGAACCTTTTGTCTCTTCCCCATGAACACCCACGGTTTTTAAGACCTCGGTTCCTGTCACAGAAACTGTAATTCGCACTTTGAGTGCTAAAAATCTGAAGAACTTCGATCTTCCACTTGTTGCCGGAAGCTGAGTGATGGTCAGAGTGGAGCCCGAGTCTCTCTGTCTGGTGAAGTCGCAGTACGGCTTCAACACAATCTGTTGACCAGCATCGTGGGGAGCAACACGGAAAATCCCCATTGAAGTTCAGACCCAAGAAGGCTCCACGCGTTGTCATTGGCAAATGACCCTTCTGTATGCAACAGGGTGCAACGGGCTACTCACACTAAATTCGCCACTCGAGTCCGCAGCTCGGACTAATGTTCAGAAAGTGTCTCTCTGGGAGTTCCAATTTGGTCCAGGCGGGGGACCAGGGTCGAATCGCTCCAGCGGATCAAGGGACGAGGGCCCGTCACCACAGCTCCCACGAACAAACATTCCCTCCTTACATTGTAAACCCCCCAAAAGAACAAAGCAAACATTTTGAAGCTGATTTTTAGAGCCTGCTTTTCAATGCCCCACCCCCCATATCAGGTCTCCGACAGTCGGACTTTGGTCGGGCCGAGGTTGAGCGCCTTCCCCAGGCACACCCTGGATCTTCTCAAGGACCAAGCTTGCTGGTTCCCCTGTACTTTCCACCATGTTGCTTCACAGCAAAACTCACAAACTTTACGAACTTGCTGTTGATTGTTTCCATCAGAAGACCAAACGAGAGGCTCAGAAATGAAAAGTCAACATCTGAATCCTTTGCCACACCAACAAAGAATGAAGAAGAAAGAGACAGACAGAAACAGAGAGAAAGAGATCATGAAGAGTCCAAGATTCATTCCATCGTGAAAAGCCTGATTCTTCGTGCACAGATCACCTCCACAGGCTGGAGCTGCGGCTCTCGTGTTCAGATCCGAATTCAAATGCCAGACTCCTGAATTTCCATAGCAAACCCTTCGCTCTGTCCCCAATCCAGTTCTCTCGTCCTTCATCTTGACGGACGACTGCGCTGTTCTGTCCCGACACCATTTCCCGCCGCTGAGGAGGTATTTTCCGTCCCAGACATCATTTGACGCAGCCCTTCAGTGCAGACTTATTGAATCACCATTGGGCATTGTGAAATACTGCACGGCAATGTTTTGACGCAGCGAATATCTCAGGTTCTTTCATAAATTTCAATTTGAGGCCTTGTCATCCCAGAAAAAGTTGCAGTGTTGCATTTGACAAGACAAAAACTCAACTATGGGGAATTTTCGTAGGTCCGTCTCGTCTCCGCCAACATGCATGCACGCCCCAATCGCCAGATCCGCGGCACAGACCGGCAGCTAAATGTCAAAAGACCCGCCACCGATGAGCAGGAAATTAAGTTTGTTCTTGAAATTTGGTCTTCTGTGCTACCAATCTGGCTGCTTGGGCACCTCACGTACGAGAACTCGGCCCGTACTAAACCTCCCCAGAGTCCTTCCAGTGAACGGTGTCGCCCACGTGATGAGTGCACTGGCGTCTGTAAATCGTACTCCTGTCAACGCCATCGCCATCTCCCTGACCGCGCAGACACGACCTGTTGTACAGGCGGTGCTGCGCGTCTGAGCCGTATCCCACTGGTCGATGTTCTCCCCAGTATGTGGAATGCACCCACTCAGCCCAGGGTCTCATTTTTTTACCAGTTTGAACTCAGATTTATCCAAATCAAGCAATTTGTGTGACAGATCTGTTGACATTACACCTTCATATGCTGGACAATTCAAACTTGTTTTGCTTCGGTTATTTTTTGTGGGGCGAGGTGTGTGCCAAATCTGCACAGAAGAATGATCGCGGGGATGGCTTCAAGGACATTGGAACAGACGTTCACGTTACATGCATGGATATGGCACAATGTTCCCCTCGTGGCGGTTAGAATCCCACAGAAAGACTGGATCTCCACGCCGCACAGAGTATCAATGCAGGCTCCAGAACCTTTGTCCACCCTCCCCACGCAGGCAACAGATCATCCCGTTTGACACATGGACACGTGATGCTCACAACAAATTGAGGTCACTTCAGACTGTTTGCCCTGAAACAGACACAACTCGCCAAAAACAAGGTCGTTACGATTTGTTTTCGCTCAAACCGGCAAAGCGGTCCTCCCTGAAGTGACTGCACAGTGCGGCTTCTCGTGTAAATCTGGCATTTGTTGTCCCTTCCGGACTTGCAAATCTACAATGGTCATGTAACTTTTTTCGCTGTTGCCTGTTTTGGATTGCAGACCCGTACACGCAAAACACCTGTGTCCATCGCTGCAGAGGGGGCAGGTTCCAGTGAAATCCCTGTCACAACTTCCTTCTTCTGATCTCAGCGCACTTGACGAGATACGAGGCGCGTGTGAAGCCGATATTTTTCACCCGTGATGGATTGAAGCGCGTTTCTTCTGGCGGCGCGGCTTTCCATATTTATAGCGGATGAGGCGACTAATCCGGTGGATTATCGCAGCCTCAGAGCCTCAGGAGGCAGCGCGCTTCCTGCGCTGTTGCAGCCTTTGTACGACGTGGTAAGTGGTGCTGTGAACAGATGATGAGCCCTTTCATTTATCGTGTCATTTGGGCCCACACATCCCACACCCAGAACTGGGGCGAGTCTGTTGTCTTGAAGCAGAGAAAATAAATTCTGCAAGTCATGTGTTCCTGGGACAACACACGTGCACCACAAACGACGACGTTCAAGTTTTTCACCTGCCTGACGTAAGGGTTCACCCACGCTGCAAAAATGGTTTCTGTGAAATCATTCAACAACTTTTCGAGACCTTTGGTCGAGAAAAGAGTTGTATGATTGAACAGGAACTATTTTTGTAGTGGGTGAACTCACTTCTGCCACAATGAGGTCACGTACAAGAGGCTCTGTGACGGCAGCGTGGTAGAATCTATTTGCGGTCAGCGTCGCGCGCCTTGAAAGAACACCCTTGTCAGACAGCAACCGCGTCTCGTTCCACTCCAACACATCTCTCACTATCCCGTAACCCAGCTCAAGAGAAACCACCCAGTCAGCTTTGGATTGAGATCGCTGCACATTGCTACACTCTCAACTGAGTGAGAAGTCATTTCGACATGTCCATGATGCTCAATTCCATTTGTTTTTGGAGTGCTAGAGCTTCTGATGTTTTGTCTGTCAAAAACTAGTTGTCCAAAGGTGTGAGCCGGATCCACTCAAGAAACGGCACCAACTCCGAAGAAACAGTGGTTCTAATTCCGAGAAAAGGGAACTGAGCAACTGAGCAGTGCAGACCCAGGACAAAATACTGAAACCAGAGGAACGATTCGCTGAACTGTGCGACTTGTGGACGAAACGAGCGCTCTATTAGCGTGCAAAGCGCTGGACCCACCAACGCACAAGTCTCGGATTCTTTGCAGGTCTGAAACCTCTCACCATCACACGATGTGTCCATGCCGTGAAGCGACACTGGGAGCTGACGCTGCGACAACAAATCACAGCCTCCGCAATCTAATTGCGCTCATTGCGTAGAAACCTGATCGCAGATTGGCGGGGCACCAATGGAAGGATGCGGAGCGGGAGATGGTCAACCGGTGACATTTCAGTGGCATAAACGCACGAAGGAAGCGAGATGTGCGGTGGCGCAGCAAAATTCAACATGGTATTCTCTTTTCTACGGTCAGTTCGAGCACACTGGCATTACGTCAGAAGAATTCTCAGATACAAAACGAAGATACACACACACGTGCGCGTGCGCACACAGAGCGAGACAGAGTGAGTGAATGTGCAAGCTTGGGCTCTGGGTGTTAGTTTCGTCCTGGAAACTTTTCAGGACTTCCCTCGTATTTTCTTTTCTGTGGTGGCAAAAAGATGAAACATTTTGAGAGGGATTGGCATCAGCCCTCAGCCAAAATCCGCCCGTGTGCGTGTGCTTGTGTGTCCTGCTCACAGTTTACTGATGTGTGGTTTGGAATCGACTTATGTGCCTCAATTTGCGTTCAGTTTGGTCTCACTGTGCATGTGGATTGCAAACAGTGGCAAAAACCTCAAGGCTTCGCAAGGGCCCAATCACAACGCCACCCGAAACGGACATCAGGAAACGAGGACTGGACCCCACCCATTGTCCGGAGTCCGACTCTTTGAGTCTGACTATTGACTCCAAAACAAAAACAAGTGGGAACAAAACCTTTCGGTGATGGTACAAACGTTTGGGGTCAAACTTGCCAAACGGATCAGTCCGTTACGACCCCATTGTTCTGCCCAAGACAATAAAGAGGCTTGTTCTTGAGATGCAAAGTATGGAAATTCAATATGGTTTCAGAATCATCTGTCTGCGGACCCTGCTTGTCCTTCAGTGATGGTGCAGTGTCACGCGAGAAGCAGTGATCCGAGAGCAGGGCGGGGCCGCGATGGACGATCAGGGCGTCCGGGTCAGACGTCTGACTCAAGCCTCACACTTCATTCCAACTCGTTCAATGCTCAAGTCTGGAGCTTGTCCAAACATCGAACCCAAAAACTCATTCTCTCAAGCAAACAATCGCCCCCCCCCCCAATGGTGGTGACAGTTTTGCCCGAGTGGGGTAAAACATTTTGCGTCAAAGAAAGTCAGGGACACGCAGTCTTGTGTCTGTCATGGTTGGGGGCCCTGGGTCCTGCCTGTTGGATTTGCCCTGAGAACAACGAGCTTGCTCCTTTCTTGAATATTGCTGGACGTTCTTCCCCGGTTCATCGCTTCGCTTCCGTCTGGGAACATCCAGGGACGTGACGGACAACAGCCATTCGTGATAGGGTGAGCAGAGCAGACAGAAGATGGGAGTGTACGCTGTGTTCGTGTACCTTCGACCAACACGGATTTCCTCGAACACCACCTGTCCTCATTCTTTCGGCATCTCAGACTGGCACAGGTGAAGAATGATATCTACAGCATTCAGATCGCAAAACAGAGACAACAGATGCGTCCCCATGGCCGACGTGGCTCTCTGTGAGGAAGAAAACAGAACGTCAGAGATGACTTCGTCGCTGTGTGTTCGAGTGGAACAAAACGAAGCTGATCAACAAGTTGCATTCCTCCCACCAAAACATGTTTTTCATCGTCATTGGGACACCAGCCAACAACAAAGATGTTTGGCAGATCCGTCAGTGGACGGGCGCTTACACCATGGCTGAGTAAGCACCACACGAAAGACACAGACTCACAACACACTTAGAAAATACCCTGTCTTTTCAACTCTGCTCTTCCTCTTTGTTGTATTTTTTGTACGCCTTTCAAGAAACTAGACAGGGTCTGCAAACAAATGTTTTGGAAACTGTCGTCCATCTGCTTTCTCCAAAAGAGAAAATACTGTTGGCCCACGTCAGACATGGACGGAAGATTTTACCCGTGTCCAGCTCAACCACCCAACAGCAACACAATGCCTTTTCACCACACCTTGCTGCTTTTGTCAATTGCAGGAAGCACAGCGCGACCAATCAGGAGCTGATATTTCCCTCCCGTCTCACTGAACAAAAGGAACAAAACGTGGGGGCGAGTTATCCGAAGCACACTGGGTGGAGGCATCCGATCGCGCGCTTTGGTCTTTGCACAAGGGTAAGGATTTTCCCAAGTTACCTGTAAAACTGGTGAAAACGAAGCGAGTCAAGTTTCGTGTTGCGTAAACTGCCACTCAAAAGGCTCAGCTCCTCACAATCAGCTATTTTGATGAATGCCACATAAAATCGTGCTGCAAATTTTAGAAAGAAGCATAAACTGCTGAAAAAGAGGCAGTCCTTGCCGTACTTTCAAGTCTCACTGCAGTTAAGATGTTTCCCATTGATTACAAAATGAGCCTTTCGTTGGACCAGGACGAGTCACGATGACTGCCCACACATCGTGCTGATAGCTTGAGTCTTGTGTGCAAGGCAAAGCAGTTCTCCGCAAAAGTTTCCTTTTTGTAATGTAAATCGAGCTGAACATTTTGGATTGAAAGGAGAAACTGACACCGTACAAAAAGCTCCTCCACTACATGTCCTTACAAAACTGGTCTGCGCACCTGGACTGGGACGAGCCCGTGCAGAATGCGCGCCCCTCCTTTGTGCGAGCATTACTCCTGGGTTTTACTTCTGGCTTTGTTCACACTAATTTTGTGCGAAATATGAAGTGGACCGGAGCTTTCATCACACCTTGCCAACAAATGTTTGTCTTGGTCAAATCCAGGTTGGGGTGCCGCAGGCATTTGTGACCTTGGATTCCAAAACACAATCTCTGCAGAGGACCAAGTGCGGTGAGAATCTGATTCCCACCGACATTTCTCCCTCCAAGACGTCCGCTTTCCCTCCAATTGCGTCATATCTCTCAGGATTTAGCTGACACATTGGTTTGGACCAATTGTTTGCAAAGGCCTCATGGCTGCAAGAACGAGTGTGTCTGCTGTGCTCATCTTTACTGTCTTGCCAAAAGGTAGGAATCTGCGTACTGTGCAAAGATTGCAAATGCCAACCCTTCCCATGGAGTCTAGTGAACAATGCCTCACGACAACCCAGAAAAGTTTCCACTTTCAAGAGGACGACAGAAGCATCAACACCGTCAGCAAAACTTTCAAGCGATTTCAAGCTGCGGACGTCACCTGATTTTACAAACAGGGCAAGAGACAATCCCGAGTCGTGTGCTCATGGTCAACTTTTAAATACCAGCCTATCTTTCAGTTGGAACTTTGAAATCAAAGCAACCAAAAGCTGCACAAGTTCGACGCGTTTCCATTTTCTTGTGTTGAAAATTGATGAGCTATGTACTCGTAGTTTTGACACCGATTCTTGTTCATTCTCGTTTGAAATGTGATACTCGTCGTGATTCGATGTGCAGAAGCAGCAAAGGAACGGATCAACACTTTTGGTTTCAGGTGTGCTCTTCCTGACCTCAAAATTCTCGTTGCGAGCACTAGAAACCAGAAAGTGCTCAAAACATTCTCCGTCGCTGGATAGATTGAATGTGAAGGTGGAAGAGCAAAGAAACCATCCAAGAACCTGCGTGTCGGTGATGAGGCAGTGCAAGGGACGCGCGCAGGGATTCAGGAGACCAGGGGCCTGGCCCCTTCACCGGGCTAAATTTATTTTCAACCCTAATTTTGGACTACGTACAAATTGCTTTTGCTTTTTTGATGCAAGGTTCTTTGGGATGTAATCGAGCCCCCCTCCTTCACTCTCGTACTTGCCAAGCACTGGATCGGCTGGAGGCGCTCACATCAGGAGGACGTGTCATCCAATTAGTACGAGTATGGCCGGTGACAAAGGTCACTGTTTCACACTGACCTTTTCTTTGACATTCACTTTGCAAAATATGTTCTTTCTTGTCGGAAACTATGAGAAAGTTCGGCAAATGGCGTGAAAAAAACCAGCGACTTCAAGGGCTTTGTCAAGGAGCCCCGACAGCCAGAGCAACCGATCCTTGTGAGGGAGTATGATTTTTTTGCACGTCACGGCGAAATGATCCAGGGTAGAAACGTTGTCTGGAGTGAAAAGGCGGGCTTGGCCCATAAAAAAGCTGGAATTTGTTGAACAAATGAAATTCCCCACTTCTGTGCCGAGCAGTTGCGTGTTGAACTGTGTTGAAGAGGCATTGTTGGAGTTTCCTATTGACGTTCCCGAACACCGAACCCAACTGCGCCGCCTGATGCTGACTGGGCAGCTCCGTCCTCGCAGCAAAAGAGATTCCGCTGTGACAGTCTCCGGCGAGACTGCGGACACGAGCTCTTCTTTCCAGCACGTTTTGTGGTTCTTGAACGCACTCGTTGATTTGTTTTGGTCGTTTGTTCAAGAACCACTAAACATGCTGGAAGAAACTTCCTGAAGTAAGAGTTCACACACGCTACAAAAATGGTTCCTGTGAAATTATACAACAATTTTTCGAGACCTTTGGTCGAGAAAAGAGTTGTATGATTGAACAGGAACCATTTTAGCAG